>Ga0222647_1000799_pt1 | contig 11460 bp, 10 predicted proteins | sample AntAcemetagen333_FD_179864 | JGI IMG/M metagenome (GOLD analysis project Ga0222647, IMG submission 179864) | Saline water microbial communities from Ace Lake, Antarctica - #333 | ecosystem: Environmental > Aquatic > Non-marine Saline and Alkaline > Saline | place: Antarctica: Ace Lake...
ACGTGTTTTGCAGTTGAAAAATTAGCCACTTTTTGGGTTTCAATAATCCTTCCGTTTAGATCAATCAAATGCACTTGATAATCCATATTTTCAAGACCAATAAACTCAATATCTAAATCCGAACTAAACTGAAAAGCATTGATAAATTTAAAATTACCGTGTAAGACAGGATTCGTTGCAATCGTATATTCGCCTCGCCCGATGATAAAATCGCCCAAACCTTGGACATCAGTTCTTTTTGCCGTAATTGCATTATTCAAATTACCAGATTGCGTGGCATTATTGTGCGTTCCTGCATTTTCCCAAGTGCCATTTGTCCGTCTAAAAAGTGCGTGTTCGGCAACCGTGTTGCCACCGTTTATATGTCCGTTTGAAGTCGCAGTAAGATCAAAAAGAACATCATTTGCTGTCGGATTGTCAAACCGCCAAAAACCCGAATTTAAAAAAGTTGTGATATTTGTACTATCCAAAATGAGGTTAGTTGGAGTCACCGTTTCAGGTATAAATTCTGCTTCGATAAAGTTACTCGTTCCTATATTTTGGATGTTTAAAGTTGCAGGTTTGTAATCGCTTTGTGAACCAATCGGAAAATCGTAAGATTGACTATTAATAACATATTGCCGCATTTTACCAGTAATATAATTGCTATTATTCGCCCCAATAATAGTGTTACCGTTATCATTTAATATGATGACAAAATCATTTGGCGAATATAATTTTCCATTAATAAATTCTAATTCATTTTCAATAAAAATATCATTGCTATAATCAATTCCTTGCGAATTATCCAAGGTCAGTTTTTCAAAATAAAGCGGCACATTTCCCGAAATAAAAGTTGGCGTAGCCGTTCTTTTTAACAATAATTCACCCTTATTATTTCGATTAATAAAACCGTCCGAAGTACCGCTATTAATAAAATAACCGCCAATTTCAATCAAGCCGTCATTGTCAATTTGAGCGGTCGTAAACATTCTAAAATTCCCATCAATTTTGACTTTTGTCGTATCTGAAATGGTTATTGTTACCCCGTCAATTTGCATCTGTACTTGCTGCGCATTCAAAACGGTCATTGACAAAAGGAAGAGGTAAAAAGTATATATTTTTTTCATTTTTTTCGGTTTCTAAAGTCCAAGAAGGAATTACTATTTCACCTTTTCTATTTTTACAAAAACATCAACTTTCCCACTTCCCCAATTATTACTACTAATAAAAATCGTATTTGCATTAGACAAACTAAAAAGACCTTTTATAATTGAAAAATCAACTAAATCGTTGCCTGAAATAGCGACCGCTGCTGTGATTTTGCTGCCGTTTGCCGTTGTGCCGAATTGAATATTACCAGCCGAAATACCATTTATTTCTTCCGCAACGATAGACGTAATTTTGTACCCGGCGGGCAAATTAAAAGTTAAATTACCGTTGGCGGTAATGTTTAAATTGGATTCAATTTTTTGAAAATTATCGACGTAAGTCCTAACTGCTTTTTCCGTGGGAACAGCCAAATCGCTATTGCCGCCCAACGTTCCGTCCGTTGAAAACTCATCAACGGCGACACCGCTCAGGGCTTTTAAAGCACCTAAGTTTGAAGTTTGCCACCATGCATTATTGATATATTCCATCACCACGATTTCACCTTGATGAATCGTCAAATCTTTTTCAGCAGAAGTATATAAACCCGTTCCAATTAGAGCATTATAACCATGTTTTAAAGTAATTGTATTCGTCAAATGTCCGCATCGAATAATCAAGCGATAGCCCAACGGATATTCTTTATTATTACCAAAAAGTTTATTGATTCTAATGTTATTGACTGCACCGCCATTTCCTGCAACATCTAAATAAGTAATATGTGCAGCAGAATATTTGGGCTTTAAAATCTCGCCAGAAGTCAACGTCATATTTTGGTAAGGTACTTCAAAGTTGGTCGTTTCTGTCAAATATTTATCCTTATCGCCGTTGCCCGAAACCTGCATATCAACGTAGATTTTATTCATATCAAAGGAAGAATTACTCATATTAACCTGTCCAACCGTATCCAAGTCAGGAATATTCAGATGATACTGCCCACCTGCGAAGGTGCAATTTGAAAAATAAGAATCACCCGAAGCCTCCAAACCTTGCGAAATATGCGTAGCCGTCAGCCTTTTACTCATCACCAAAGCCGAACCACCAGCCGTCAAAAGTGTTGATTCAAAATAGGAATTGTAAGCCTCGTAAGTCGATTGTGTTCTGGCATAAGCTGCGGAAGTATGACCAATCACCGTACAATGATATAGCTTGGGATGTGCATCATTTCCGATACCAATACCGTAAAAATCACTTCCTTTAATCGTACAATGATGAAACTCCGCATTACCTTCAAAACCCGATGGATTCCCGGAATTATTAACCGCACCTTCTGGCATGTGAACGCCCCATTTTCCATCAAAAGTACAGGTGTAAAACTTGCTATCTTGTGCATCTGCACCGAATGTTCCATTAAACAAGCAATGGTTGAAAGTCGTATTTGGACTCCAAGCAATCGTCCCAAAACTCGGTGGGTTCGTCATACCTGCATCTCGTGTCGTGAACGTGCAATTATAAAAATTCGAGTGAGAAGTATTGCCGCTGGCATTCAATTCATGCCCAATAAAGGTACAATTATGAGCCGTTATATTATGGTCATTATTCCAGATTCCGTCCGAACCATCAGCCGTAGAATCGGTGTGGTGAAACGTCAAATTATATAAATTAGTACTTGCATTGACCATCAAAACGGCCGAACCTGCAGTCTCACTTTTGAAAATCACATTACCCGAATAACTAATCAATGTGATTATCGTATCAATCGAAAAACTCGCCAAATAAACACCATCAGGAACAAATAAAGTCCCGTTCGGATTGCTCATAATCGCTACCATCATAGAGTCAGAGTCATCGGTCACACCATCGCCAACGACACCATATTCTTTAACCGAGATATAGGTCCGATTATCCGTGAATTGTCGAATCGCCTTAGCCGTCACCAAAGTTGTATCGCTCAACGGAATTGCTGCGTTATTCGTGATTTCATTCACCAAAACACCGTGCATTAGTGACAAACTTCCGCTGATATTCAAACCATTGGTATCCAAAGTTGCAATCGAAAAAGTATCGACTTCGAAGCGAATAATATCCTCGTCTGGGTTTTTTCAACCTCAATTCGAGTATCGCCATCGCCATCAATTAACGCAATTCCGCTGGTATTTCCATTCGCTCCGACTTCTTTCCATATCGTTCCGTTCCAATACCAAAAACTTTGCGTTGTCTTGTCATAAACCAACAAACCAACATCATTAATTTGATTGGGATTAATCCCATTTCGCTGTGAAGAAGTCATTCTCGGAATCAAAATTCCCTTATTATTATTGGTAGAAGCAATCTCGAATAAAGCATTGTTACTCAACGAACTATAAGTTTCGTCATCGGCAACTAATACTTTTTGAGCAGATAAATTGATAGAAAAGCAAAAAATAAAAAGTAGTAAATATTGTATTTTCATTGCTAAACAATTTTTAGATGAAATTTACGTATGTCGTTTTGATATAGTTTTGATTTGTAATATATAATTTTTCATAATATGAATTGTATATTACTTTTGGGAATCAATTTTCTATTAATATTCTTGACTGAACATATCATGTCAAATATATTTAAGGGATTTAATGAAATATATAAAATTTTGATTTTTAATTACTTAGCAATATGATTTTATATTATTTCTATTACCCAATTTATTTTAATCGAAATTGAATTAAAGTAAAATTCTAAATATCGTAAAGACAAATCAAAAGACCATCTTTTCGAGCGTAAATATGTAGTTTAAAGAGATTTTTAAAAAGACAAATTTTTTTTTTTGGACAGTATAAATAGAACTTCTAAGGGAACAATATAGGGATGATAGGGTAGAGGTTGAGGTTTTCTAATTGGTAAATATATCAAAATGCTGCGACTAATTCATAATTGCAATTATAAATGGATAATTCAAGATTGAGGTTTTTTGAGTGAATATATAAATGGATTATCTGGTAGCGAAATCAAAATTAAAAGGATATTGGCGGTGACGCTCACTAATAATCGCTGTTTCGTTTCTTTAAATACAACGTTGGCAACACGATTATTACATTTCACAGGTTTTGACTGAAAAGGCTTTTTGACAGGATTTACAAGATTTATAGGATTTCTGTACAAAAGAAAAACCCTGTTTCGTCCTATAAATCCTATCGAAAATATTTTACTTCCTCGCTTCCCACTTCACTTCTTCCACACCCAAATCCTTTGCTAACAAACGTCCGAGTGTAAATAAATAATCAGATAAACGATTCAAATATTGAATAATAATCAAATCTACTTTTTCATTTCCCGCCAAAGCTACGACCAAACGCTCCGTTCTCCGACAAACACATCTGGCGATATGACAAAACGAAACCGTCGTATGTCCGCCTGGCAAAATAAAACTTCTCAACGGCTCCAAAACTGCCGTCATTGTATCGATTTCTGTTTCCAGAAATTCAATATCCGCTTGAAAAACATCTGGCGTAATCATTTCTTTGGATGGGTCAGACGCCAAGTTTGAGCCGATGGTAAACAACCTGTCTTGTACTTCCTTCAAGGTATTTCTTACGTCCTCGTTATCCGCTGCGTCGCGCACCAAACCAATGTAAGAATTGAGTTCGTCCACCGTTCCATACGCTTCGATTCGGATATGATTTTTCGGCAATCTCGCCCCGCCGAAAAGCGAAGTTTGACCTTTATCGCCTGTTTTTGTATATATTTTCATTGCTATTTCATTGTTTTATTGCTTCGTTGCTCATTGTTAATGTGCGGGTTTTTAAAACCCGCAAGGTCTTTTCGTTCAACAATGAAGCAATGAATTTACCTTTCTCCGGTTGTCATTATTTTTTCATTATACGTATCGGTTTCCACCAAACCATCTCGCAAACGCACGACACGATGCGCGTGTTTTGCAATATCAGGTTCGTGTGTTACCAAAATAACCGTATTACCTGAATCGTGAATTTTTTCAAATAACGCCATGATTTCGATAGACGTTTTTGTATCCAAATTACCAGTTGGCTCATCTGCAAGGATAATCGCAGGGTCGTTAACCAATGCTCTCGCAACGGCTACACGTTGGCGCTGACCACCCGAAAGCTCATTCGGTCTGTGATTCATTCTATCACCCAAACCCACTGATTCCAATACTTGACGAGCTTTCGCCAAACGGTCTGCCTTGCTCACACCAGCATAAACCAGCGGCAACGCCACATTTTCTAAAGCAGATAATCGAGGTAAAAGATTGAAAGTTTGGAAGACAAAACCGATTTCTTTATTTCGAATCATTGCCAATTCTGCATCGGTCAAAATACTCACATCTTGATTATTCAAAATGTATTGTCCCTCAGTCGGCGTATCCAAACAGCCTAAAAGATTCATCAAAGTCGATTTGCCAGAACCCGACGGGCCCATCAAAGCCACATATTCGTTTTTATTAATTAATAACGATACCTCTTTCAAAGCGTGTACCGTTTGCGTACCCATGTAATAGGTTTTACGAAGGTTTTTAATGTCAATTATAGGTTCCATGGTTTCATGGTTTCATTGCTACATTGTTTCATTATTAAGTTCTGAGAAGGAGGAATATTCCTGCCGCCCTACCTGACAATCGAACAATGAAGCTATTTGTCAATAACTTTCAAAACTTTGAAATAGTCATCATCGTGATTTGGTGCATTTTTTAGGGCTTCGGTTTTCGTAATCGGCTGCTTGACGACATCTTCTCGCCATGCTTTCGGATTATTTTCCATCAAATGCCGCAAAGGTTCGACCCCTTCCGTATCTAAATCCTCCAAAGTCGCAATCATTCCCAAAATATTATTCAAATCTTTGGTAATGTTTTCCCGTTCCGCAACCGAAAGCTGCAACCGAGATAACTTTTCAAGTCGCAAGATTAACGTTTCATCTATCGTCATCATAAAAAATTAGAAGTTCGTTATAAAAAAACTGTTGAATACCGAATATTGAACAAGGAACTTTGAATACAGAAGGTGTACAATGTCTAAACACTTCGTGTCTTTTTATGTCAATATTCAATATTCAAAACTCCTTGCTCTACATTTATTACTCTTTAACACTTTTCAAAGCAGCTTTCAACATCGGGTCATTTTGATTCATAACATAAAAATATCCACTATCCTGAAACGCTTGACGAGCAAAGTAAGCTTTGATTCGTAGGCGTAAATTTTCTTTGGCTTTCGCCAATTCTACAGTATTTATTGTTGATAATTTTTCTTCAGATTTAACAAAATTGACGAATTCGGTCATAATTGCATCGGTTATATTAAATTGATTATTAAAGACTTGCACCGTTTTATAACCCTTTAATTGCGTTTTGTAACCCTCATATCTTGAATAGACAAAACGAGGAACGTATTGCAAAGCTGTTGCATAAAAAATATTGGTAAACAAAGTCGTATCAATCGGAATAAACACGTCAGGCATAATACCGCCGCCACCATAAACTATACGATTCTTGGAAGTATAATATTTTGTCGTGTCGCCCAAATGAATGCTATCTTGACTCATCAACTCGCCTTTTTTGAAACGATTATACGATTCTTCGCCATAAGCGTCCATATCTTCATACGATTTTTGGATGCAGCGACCCGAAGGCGTATAATATCTCGCTACCGTTAAACGCAACGCTGAACCGTCACTCAAATCATATTGCTCTTGCACCAAACCCTTACCAAATGACCGTCTGCCAATAATAACTCCTCGGTCATGATCTTGAATTGCACCTGCCAAAATCTCACTTGCCGAAGCCGAACCTTCATCAATTAGTACGACAATTTTATTAATTGGAAATAATTGGCGGCCCGTTGATTTATAATCGTTTTGGGAATACGTCCGACCTTTTGTATAAACCAATAATTTGCGTTCCTCAAACATTTGGTCTAACATTTTGGTCGCCGCAGTCAAGTAACCGCCCGGGTTTCCTCGCAAATCAACAATGACATTTTGTAAACCTTCGCCAACCATTCGCTCAATGGCTGCCATATATTCCTGATACGTCGTGCCGCTGAAACGGTTGACTTTGACGTAGCCAGTTTGATCATCAATCATGTAAGCCGCATCAACGCTATAAAGTGGAATCACATCACGAGTAATCGTGTAGCTAATCACCTTTTTGCTTTTGCCACGTTGCACGCCGATTTTGACTTTCGAGCCTTTTTTGCCCTTTAATTTATCGATCACATCATCTGTCGTCAAGCCAATTCCAGCCACAATCGAATCCTCAATTTGAACAATTTTATCTCCAGCCAAAACACCCAACTGGTCAGCAGGGCCACCAGAAATCGGTGTAACCACAAAAATCGTATCATTTAATAATGTAAACTGAATCCCAACGCCTTCAAATTTTCCGCTCAATTCCTCATTGACCGATTGCAAACGAGATGCAGGAATATAACTTGAATGTGGGTCGAGTTCCTTCAAGATGTTGTTAATAGCCGTTTCTACCAATTCGTCACGGTTCACATCATCTACATATTTCGATTCAATCAATCGGATTAATTCTTCAATCGAACTTGGATTATTGTGATAATTCTCATCGGTTGCTACGTTTCCAGAGTTTAATTTGAAACCCAGTAACATTCCAATTACTAAAATAAACGACAACAATAACGGCAACCAGATATTCAGTCTTTTCAACGGATCTGGCTTTTGATAATCATTCATATATTAAATTTTGATAATTTTTGGTATAACTGTATTTAGGTATTTTAATACCTAATCAATATTTTTTGTTTCTTTGTAACAACGTTGAAATAGAACTGTTTTCAATACTTGTTTTAATTATTTACGAAAAGTCAAAATTACATAAAATGCACTTAATTGCAGATAGCGGCTCGACAAAAACGGCTTGGCGGCTTATAAAAAGCAAAAATACAATTTTGAAATTTGAAACCATTGGATATAGTCCGCAATATATTTCAACCTCTGAAATGATTGCAGATTTGATGGCGGTCTTGGTTCCACAACTAACGATTCATTCTGATGAAGTCACCAAAATTCATTTCTACGGGACTGGCTGTTCCACTCCTCGAACCGTCGGTATTATTCAATTGGCATTAGAAAATGTGTTTGAAAAAGCAGCGGTTGAAGTCAATCATGACTTGCTGGGAGCGGCAAGGGCATTGTGCGGACACTCGGCAGGCGTTGCCTGTATTTTGGGAACTGGTGCGAATTCTTGCTTATTCGATGGTGAATTTATTAAAGATAATATTCCATCGGTTGGTTTTATGTTGGGCGATGAAGGCAGCGGTGGATACTTGGGCAAAAAGCTCATTCGTGCCTACTTTTATCGAGAGTTACCAACAGATTTGGAGGACGAATTCACGAAACAATACCAACTTACTCGGGATGATATGTTATTAAATGTCTATAAAAAACCGATGCCGAATACTTATTTGGCAAATTATACGAAGTTTTTGAGTCAGCATTTGGAACATCCTTTTATTTGGCAAATGGTGAAATCGTCGTTTCAAGATTTTTTGGATGCTATGGTTTTGAAATATGAAAATATTGAAGATTTACCCATCAATTTCTTGGGTTCAATCGCCGTACATTTTCAAGCAGTTCTAAAGGAAGTTTTAATTGAAAATAATTTGAAATTCGGTCGAGTTGTGGATAATCCTGTGGAGGAAATGGTGGTTTATCACTTTGGATAAGCGAGTTGAGGATTGAAATATTTTGATATGAAAGATACAGTCATAATCAGGAAAAATTGCCATACAGAAAATACGTTTTTTTTAATTCGTATAATTCTAAAAAAGAAAAGCCTTCACTCACTTTTGAGCAAAGGCTTTTGATGTTTTAAGATTCTTTGTTATGTATCGAATAAATAGCCACAAAAATCCGACGATAATTTCCGAACCTAAACCAAATTATGAGAATTTATCTTACCGTAATATACTTACTGTAAAGAATATCGTTAACCGCTATCGTAATGATATAATTACCACGCACCAATTCATTCAGGATATATAATTTTCCGAAATTATCAACGGCTGTTTCTGTTTTTTCATAAAAAACACTACCATTTTCATCCGTAATTTCTATGTTTATTACGGTTTCATTGATATTAATCATTTGAACGCTGACCGTATTTTCTTTAATCTTAAATACAGGTTTTTCAATCGTTTCCAATAATCCTAAAGTCAAATTATTGTTATCAATTGTTGCATTCTGTTTGACGGTTTTGTTATTAAATTCTACTTCGATTAAATATTGTCCATCTTCAAGAATATGTAAGTCAAAAACTCTCGCATAGTCTGAATTTTTGATGACTTCGTAATAAACAATTTCACGATTATCGTTAAATATTGACAAAAATGAAGCTTGCTCGCTCATATTTTCAAAGCTCAACTTAATCTTTTCATTCGCAACTCGCTCGAAATTTATTTTCGGCGTTGTTTCGTCCATCGCATTTGCAACGGTCACAAAACTGACCAATACGATTACAGATAAAATACCTTTCAAAGATTTTAAAAAATTCATTTTTACTGTTTTATGATTTAAAAATTTAAAAATGTCTTGATACATCAAACTCTGATAATTAAAAAAACTATTCATCGTTTTTGAATTTTGTTAGTCTGTTTTTATGGATAAAATCTAATTTTTAATAACTGATTGTTAGATAATTATCGTTCTCTGTTCATCTTATGATGATTGGTAAAACACGACTAATTGTTAACTAAATAATTGTACTCTGATTCGTCATAACCGTCGTTACGACTTTTATTTTTGTAATGCCAATTTGAAATTTAAGTAATTGATAGCTATCATCTTTTTAATTCAACCCATAGAAATTTGGTTTCCGTAATGCTGATTTCAAAAAAATCGCATACAGATACACTGAACCCGAAGCCATACAAACAGCTCCACAGTTAATTCTCTAATTTGGTTGGTAATTAAAAAGTACTAACCTGCTTGGTCTGCAGGTTTTTTCATTAGGAAAATTTGAAATAAAAAATCAATAAAAAATCAATACGAAATTATCTTAATTATTTCACCTCACTGTGCATCATTTGTGTAGTTTTCCCCTGATGCAGACAGTATTGTTTACTCAAAAATTGGCTATTTTACTTTGCTCATCGCCGTTGCCTTTTAGCAACATTTGTAAATTCACTTTTTATGTAAATCTTCCTTAGTGTCTTTTTTACACTTTGGATATTATAACGCAAAGATGTGTGATAAGTTCAAGCCACGCAAGTTTTTCATACAAAATTTTATTTCCTCAACGTTATGATTCGTATGAAATACCAAACTATATACTGTTGAGGTCTTTTTTTATAGGTTTTGAAGACTAAAAACAGTCAAAAAATTGAAAAATGGCATTAAAACCAAATCACATTTTGATTTTTTTTAATGTTAAATTTTCGTCAACTGGAGGTTTAATTTTTGTTGATAATGGTGTTTTTTCAAAAAATGAGTGGAATTTCTATCAAAAGCATCGCTTTGATAAGTTTATATTCTGAATTTTTATACCTTTAAAAGCCTATAAAAGTAGTTTATAGGTCTGTTTTCGTTTTTTTAGAAGGCATTCGGTGATTGTCGTCAATTTGGATTTTTTTGTATTATTGGCTAAAAGCCGTTGGTATAAAAAAAGGCTCTTTGACAATTTCTGCAAAATTCGAATAAATTGAGATTTTCGTAACGGCTGTCTTTAGCTGCCGCAAGGATTTTGAGACTTTTCGGAAGCTAAAGGTAGCCGCTACGTGCAGAAATTGTCAAAGAGCCTAAAAAAAGGCTATAAGTTTCAAAAACTTATAGCCTTTTTGATTTTTTGTACTGAATTTTAAAACTAACGATGGTAAAAGCGGTGCCGTTTGCCCTACGGAATTAAAATTCGTAAATACTTATTCTCGTTTAAAACGTAGGTTTTCGGTCGAGTGACTACCTGTAAAATTAAGCCCAGACTGGCGGCAGTTGCTGAAATAATTCCTGCTCGAACCCAACTCGGATTGTTACCCATAAGATCGTCAACGCCTGTAAACATAAGCCATGCACCACTAAAAAGATATAATTTACTGGCAATCCCTCCACCTCTACGAGGATATTTTATTGCTTCAATATCTTTTAATTGAATGATATTATCACCAAAAAAAATAGAATTACCCTGTAAGTTGGTAATTTTGAAGGTATAAAAATCGTCAGAATTTTTCATCCGAAAAGTCAAATCATTACCAACTTGATAAGTTAAAACTTTTGTTCTACCGGGTTTGTAAAGGTTAAGTTTCCTTTCATCTAACTTTTGTGCAGTCGCTATTTGACAAAGAAAAAGCGTTATTAATACGGTAAATATAAATTTGTAATTCATGGTGTGATAATTAGGAATTAGGAGATAGAAATTTGCAAAAAACGAATACCTATCTATTA
>Ga0222647_1000802_pt1 | contig 11442 bp, 11 predicted proteins | sample AntAcemetagen333_FD_179864 | JGI IMG/M metagenome (GOLD analysis project Ga0222647, IMG submission 179864) | Saline water microbial communities from Ace Lake, Antarctica - #333 | ecosystem: Environmental > Aquatic > Non-marine Saline and Alkaline > Saline | place: Antarctica: Ace Lake...
TTTTATGAACCCGGTTCCAGTAATGAAACTTGTAGAGATTATACGCGGTTACTCAACCAGCAATGCTGTCACTAAAGCCATAATGGACTTGTCTAGACAACTAGGTAAAACACCGACTGAGGTTAATGACTATCCAGGTTTTGTTGCAAACCGTATTTTGATGCCCATGATCAACGAGGCAATAGAAACATTATACAATGGCGTTGCTGGTGTAGAAGAAATAGATACGGTCATGAAACTGGGTATGGCGCATCCGATGGGACCGCTACAGCTCGCAGATTTTATAGGGTTGGACGTGTGTCTTTCTATTCTCAACGTGATGTATGACGGCTTTAAGAACCCCAAATATGCACCGTGTCCACTACTGGCAAACATGGTCATGGCTGGTAAAAAAGGCGTGAAAAGTGGTGAGGGCTTTTATGATTACAGCAGCAGTAAAAAAGCGGAGATTGTTAGTGCTCAGTTTACAAAATAACCGGTATGAGAATTCTTTTAATAGTGCTAATTATAAGCTTTACCACTTCTTGCCAAAAGATTGCTAAAGAAATAAAACAGATTACGGCGTTTAAAGGCACGCCCACCTATAAAACAACAAAACAGGATTTTATACGTGAGGTCGCAGCTACAACCACCTTACCTAAAGATGCTGTTACTAGCTCGTACAGTTTTACAAACGATACCAATGGTAAAAAATATAGCTTCTTAATTACGTTATCACCCGTATCTAAAGAGCTTTTCAACGACAGCATTGTAGGGCTACTGAGTGATGACATTCATAAAACAATGCGCAAACAAATAACAAACTTGAATGCTTATGATGATGTGATTGTTACCTGGCGAAATGAGGTGCTTAAAAAGGGTGTCTCAAAACGCGTAGAGTTTATCATAGTAATACCTCAGAACAAATTAGTGTCAGATCTAGCGCCTTAAAATATTGATCGACCGTATTTAAAATTAACTACAAACAGCGGTTAATACTATGACTAAATCACGTTCCAACTTTCCCGCATGAAAGAATCTTTACGCTATATTTTGTCAACGTATTATGTGAATGGACAAACAACGAACCGATAACGATTAACTAATAACTAAAATGCCCATAATCAAGCCCTTTAAAGGAGTACGCGCAGCGGCTGCCACAGCGCCACATCTGATATCACGCAGCTACCAGCTCTATGATAAGGACGAGCTTGCAAACGTGCTCAAGCATAATCCGTTTAGTTTTTTGCATATCCTAAATCCCGGGTTTAAATATTCACACAGCTTGCGTGGTGAAGAGCGCTTTACTATGGTTAAGAACAGGTACATGGAATTTAAAGAAGAACAGCACCTCGTTCAAGACCAGCAACCTGCTTTTTACCTCTACCAAAACACAAACGATAAAAACACATACACTGGCATTATAGCCGCAGCAGCCGTTGCAAACGCCCTGGACGGATCTATAAAAAAACATGAGGATACGTTGCAGCCACGAGTAGAACTTTTTAAAGATTATTTGCATACTGTAGGTTTTAATGCAGAGCCTGTGCTGCTTACCTATCCAGATCATGAAGTCGTAGAAGCTATTATTGCAACGGTACAAGCAACCGAACCTGTTTATAACTTCTTAACCTTAGACAGCGTGCACCATAAATTATGGGTCATAGATGCACCTGCTACAACCACAGCGCTGGAACAGGCGTTTGCCACCATGCCGGAATTTTATATCGCAGACGGTCACCACCGCACTAGCAGTTCTGAGCTATTGGCAAAAGAGCAGCAAGCCGACAGTTACCAGTATTTTATGAGTTACATTATTGCACAGAGCCAGCTGCAAATAACGGAGTTTAACAGGTTGGTTAAAGATTTAAACGGTTTGAGTAAAGAAGAGTTCCTTATACGATTAGACATGGTGTACCGTATACAAAATCGCGGATTAGAAATTTACAAACCGTCTAAAAAACACCATTTTTCTATGTATCTTGATGGCGATTTTTATAGTTTATACTTGCGTAAAGAACAATTTGTACCACAAAGCATTATCGATGAGCTCGATACAAAGTTGTTGTATGATACTATTTTACGCCCTATTTTAGGAATACAGGACTTGCGCAACGATCAGCGCATAGACTATAGTGCCGGTACCGCCGACCTGTTGCGAATTAAAATGCGCGTAGATTCAGGGGAGTTTGCAGTTGCCTTTTGCCCAGTCCCCGTGCAAGTAGACGAGCTCAAGGCCATAGCTCGTGCAGACCTTCGAATGCCACCTAAATCCACTTATATACAACCTAAATTACCCAGTGGTCTAACAATTTACCAGTTTGAATTATGAGTATCACAGCATCTATTGCACGCTTTCGCGAAAGCGTAGAACCACAGGCCATCCTAATAGCGGTGAGCAAAACGAAACCCAACAGCGACTTGCAAGAGGCTTATGACGCAGGACAAAGGCATTTTGGAGAAAATAAAATCCAAGAAATGACCGAAAAGCACGAAACGTTGCCTCCGGACATTTTATGGCACATGATAGGACACACGCAGCGCAATAAAGTAAAATACATGGCGCCTTATGTGCACCTGATACACAGCGTAGACAGCCCGAGATTGCTGGTAGAAATAAACAAACAAGCGTTAAAAAACAATCGAGTAATAGATTGTTTATTGCAAGTACATATTGCGCAGGAAGAAACCAAATTTGGCTTTGACAGTGCAGAATTAAAAGAAATGCTTGCCTCAAAACCTTTTCAGGAGTTAAAAAATGTACGCGTTACAGGTCTTATGGCTATGGCCACGTTTACGGACAATACTGCGCAAGTACGAGCTGAATTTACCATTTTGCGAACCCTGCGAGATGAACTTGTAGCAGCACATCTCATCTCAAAACCACATAACCTAGACACCTTATCGATGGGTATGACTGGCGATTACGAGATTGCCTTAGAAGAAGGCAGTACGATGGTACGGATAGGAAGTGCTATTTTTGGGGAACGATAACGAGGCTTTGCAGCGTACGGAGTATAGCTTTTACGCCGATAAACCGCATGTTTTTTGACTAAATATTTGCTTTTTCACCACCTCGCAGCAAACTTACAGTCAAAGTTTTGAGGACTTTTTGAATATAGAATATTGATTAAAGTCTCAAAAATATAGCAGTGACAGATAATTATTTAATAATTCCGTTCTATGCAATGTGCGAGACGGATTGAAATTTTAAAAACAAAGAGCTAATTAGTTTCGTAAACAACAATACGGCCTATGCAATAAACCCGATTGTAGAGCATTGGCAATTTGTAACTTAACATATTTAAAACTATATTTTATGAATAAAGGAGGTTTTTCATGGAAACGATTTGTTGGTATATCAGCAGCAAAATCCCAAATATCCCGTAAAATAGGAATCCCATTAACGCAAAGCGGTCGCAACCAAAAAATAGGAAGGATTGTTTCTAAGGGTTGTTTAGGAAGTTTCCTTTTTTTAACGCTTGTGTTCAGTCTATTGTTTATAGTTGTCGTTAAATCGATTGCTAGTATCAGCTTTTTATAGCTTGCCCATCCAGTTCATGGAAAAGGAGCGGTAGGCTCCGGACTAACAGGAGACACTAAAATAAAAAAGTTGAAGAGGACGCGTTAGCAAACGGCAACTGCCAATCAATTTTGGATAATCAATAACGGATAAATCGATAACAACTACTAATAAACAATAAACAAATATCCAAGCAATGGACAACAATGATATACTAAGACGCTTACGATTTATACTAGACTTGAGCGACGATGCCATGATAGACACCTATGGAAAAGGCGGTGAGTCTGTTTCGAGGGCTGAGATAAGCGACTGGCTTAAAAAAGAAGAAGATGAGGCTTTTGACGCTGTGGTAGACGAGAATCTTGCAGTATTTTTAAACGGGCTGATTGTAAATTTCAGAGGCAAAAAAGAAGGAGAAACGCCTGTTGCCGAAATGGAGTTAAACAACAACATCACACTACGTAAACTCAAAATTGCCTTTAGTTTAGACGCTGAGCAAGTTGCTTTTTTAATGAAACTAGGCGGTCAGAACGTGAGTACTGCAGAACTAGGTTCGTTTTCACGTAACGCAAGTCACACAAAGTATAAGCCCTGTAATGACCAGTATCTGAGAGCATTGCTAAAAGGGTTGCAGGAACAACGCCGTGGTAAGAAGATGAAAAAGTAAGTTTCTACTACACCTTATTGGTAATTAAATTCTTGCTTCGAGCAGACCGCAACCGTACAATCCTATTGTTTGTCGGCATTCCTATGGTAATGGTTACAAGAGTATTTATAACCCTGCTAACAGTTTCGTTTAAATATAAACTTGATTAATTGGGATCATTGATATTTTTCGCATTTCTTTTGGAATTAAAAGAACGTACTGAGGTACTGTGAACAGCGGTGTTCATTTTGGGATTTTCCCGTATTGATATTGCCGTTAGTAAAGAACTAGGGACAACAACGTTTTCGCGTTGTGCTCGTGCAACTTGCAGTGCTTTAATTACAGACTTTGCTGCTCGTAATACTGTATTATTGTCCCATATTAACGTGTTGTGCGACCTTGAGATCGCCACTGCAGCACTTGCATTAAAGTTGACGCATACGTACTTTTTAGTGGCTCATTGCATCGATTTAAATTGGGTAAGACAATCTAAGAACCTATTTAATCGAGCACTGCGGACAAATCGTATCCTGCAAACTTAGTCATGTACGAGCGTATGGTAGTACCAAAAGCATCTTTTTTACCTTCATCACCATTTGTACTCAAAAACTTTTTGACACCGCCAGCACCAGATAAATGGGCTGCTGCAAGTATGCCACTTTCCGTAACTACAACGCCACCTATTTTTCTACCAGAATATTTTTTTATGTAGGGTGCAAGCTCGCGGTAGTTGTGTTTTACATATTTCAGAAAAATGGCTTCTTGTAGTTGCGCGTCTTCTAGAAAAGGTATGGAATCGTTAATTCCTAAATCTCTTAGTGTTGCCTTGCCAAACTGATATTTACCCATATAACCCAGCCTATTAACAACTTCATAGTCACCTCTGGACTCTTTAAAAGCAAGTGCTTCTTTCCATTCTTCAAACGTTTCACCATTAGAAAACGCATAGCTGCGCTCCGGAATGGCAAAAGCTTTAATGCCCATGGGTTTACGATTGGGCGTAACGATTTTTTCAACTCTGGTTCCGTCTGCATTTGTTATAAAGGTAAGGGAACGCTCTTGGTGGTCCGTGATGACCTGCACTGTATTCTTTTTTTCAAACGATACTAAAGCCGTTGTGATTACAATGACTATAATAATGGTAGTTAAGAACCTAGTTTTCATATAGTAGTTTTCAGAATGCTGCTGTCACTCATTCCATTTCACGGTGCAAAGATAACATCTTTATTAAATAACTAATATTCAGTATGTTAAATATTGTTAATAACCACAGCGTCTCTTTTACAATTGCAGCGTTTCCCACTTATCGGCGCACATAAGCTGTTTATAAGTTTTGGGGTTTTCAACAGAAAACGGTATATTTTTAACCTTGATTTGAGTCAATTGGAATTACAATAGAAGTCTAACAATGGAGGCCAAACACAAAATATCCGAGTCCACTAACTACTCAAAACCCGCTGCCCAAAGAAACTTAAAAAGCGCGCTACCCAGAGCTTACAATTAACACCCAACAGTAACTCACAACACGTGCACACTACTCAAAGTTAAACATAAAGCTCAGAACCCGTATCGACGGATAAAGGTCATAGCTAAACACTCACTGCATATAATTATGAATTACTCGCTACCTGCTAAAGCTTACCTATAGCGCTGCTTAGCGACCCAAGCGCGGTAAGCGGCAGCATTTGCGCTGTGCTGTGCTCCAGTTCTTGCAAATTTGTGGTACCCGAAATTCTCAATATCGGCCACAAAGAAGAGGTAATCGTGTTGTTCGTAGTTTAGTACGGCCTCTATCGCGTTAAGGTCAGGCATAAAAATAGGTCCTGGCGGTATAAGCGCGTATTTCATGGTGTCATCTGATTTCTTATAATAGGTATTATAAGGCGAGTCTATTTTAAGGTCTACAAAAAGCACTTGTTTAATAACCTGGTTAAAGTTGTTCTCTACCAATTTTTTTGCGTAAATAACGGTTGGGTCTGCCTGTAGTTGCATACCTATAGTAATCCGATTCATATATACACCTGCGACTTTAGGTCGTTCTATAGTCATGGCCGTTTCTTTCTGGACAATAGCAGCTAATGTGCTCACTTCTAATGGGGTAAGATTTATTTTTTTTGCTTTAGCAAGGCGCTCTGCGCTCCAAAACACTTGGTATTCATTCAGCATTTTTTGTCTGAAATTACCAGCGCTGCTGTTCCAATAAACCTCATACTGATTGGGTAGGTACATGCTTAGCACATTTTCGGGTGTAAAACCATGTGCCTTGAGAAACGACTCATCACGCATGCTTGTAAGCAAGGACAGGCTGTCCACTTCTAGTTGTTGCGCTACACGGCCTGCAAGGTCTTCTAAACGTTCTTGATTATTAAATTTTAGGACAATAGCGGTATTCTGGCCACGCAAGATATTGATAACGTCGTTGTTGTTGCTGCCTTTTTTAATAAAATATCGGCCCGGTTTAATGGTTGTATTGTATCCTTTTTTAACAGCGGTTGTGTGAAATGCGTCGCGGTCTTCTAACGCAGCTGCAACGATTTTAAATGCGATGGCATAAGTAGCGTCTGTAGGGATGCGTACTTCATACTGTGCCTCGCTAAAATTTGTGTTAGGGGTAAAAAAAGTGCTATACACCTTGTAGGTAATTACAGACATGCCCACAATCCCTAATAGCGCTATGGCAAGAATGATTTTCTTAAAGTTGTTCATTGATTAATTGGTAAAAATGTTCATTAACGTAGCCTTTTTTAGTTGCAATCCAGTCTGTTTTAATTCCGCTTTCGCAAAAGCGTAACTTCTGAAATAACCTTTTACTAGCACTATTATTTGCTGCAATACAGGCATAAAGCTGGTGTAGCATGAGATGGTCAAAAGCATAGAATACAACCAGTTCGAGGGCTGCACTAGCATAGCCTTTTGTGCGGTCTGCAGTGTTTGCAATGGCTATGCCCACACCTGCGCGTCGGTGCATAGGGTCGAAATCATATAAATCTACCACTCCCACGATTGCGCCATAAGGATTGCAAATGGCGAGTCGTAACTGCTTTACCTCATAAATATCGCGGTGTGCGTTTTCTAAATACTCGCGTATGGTAAATTTAGAATAGGGTGCATAGGTATTGCCCATATGCCATAAACCAGGGTCATTTTCCAACGCGTACACAAAGTCCAGATCTTCAGGATCTACTGCGCGTAAAGAGACGGTTTCGTTAACCAGCTTTATCATGACATCGTTCCTTTAAATACTGCTGTTGCTGGGCCTGTAAGCCATATATCGCGGTAGCTTGAACCACTTGTTTTAAAGTCTACCTGCAGTTTGCCCCCTGGTGTTTCTAAGATTATATCGTTGCCAGTGGCACGTCCTATGGCATGCATGGCTAGTGCGACCGCTGTCACGCCAGTGCCGCAGCTCAGGGTCTCGTTTTCTACACCGCGCTCGTAAGTGCGGACCTTATAATGATTTTGGGCTACGGGTTCTACAAAATTTATATTAGCTCCTGTATCGCCATAAAGTGCATAGCGCAATTTTTTACCTTCTGTAAAAACGTCTATTTCCCCTATATTTTGCGTCAGTTGTATATGATGTGGCGAACCCGTATTTGTGAAAATATGGCCCTCGTGCTGTTCTACAGCGTTGACATCACTCATGTGCAAACTAACAACTTGGTCGGTTAAAGTGGCGTGGTGGGTTCCATCTACCGCATCAAAGCTTGCTGTGTCTTTAACGATGCCCAATTGTTGTGCAAAACGCGCAATGCAGCGGCCACCGTTACCACACATGCTGCTAGGGTTGCCGTCTGCATTAAAGTAAACCATTTTAAAATCGAGGCTATCGTGGTTTTGCAGTAATATCAACCCATCTGCACCTATGCCAAATTTCCTATCGCACCATTTAGCAATGATTGCGACGTCATTTAGTGGAAAGGTCTCGTTCCGGTCATCTATCATGATAAAATCATTGCCGGTTCCTTGATATTTAAAAAAAGTAGTCATACGCATCGGGTACAAATATATGTTACCAAGCGTTAAATAGCGTTAAAATATGGGGTGCAACGCAATGATTTTACAAGTGTGGTGTTAATTTTGTAGTAGTTGGATAAGAAACCGGAGCCGCACAATCTCGTCGCGGAGTTCGTAATAAACCGAATACGTAATCATTTAAAATAAAGCAAACATGAAATCATTTTTTAAATCAGTAGGAATTGCCATTTTAGGTGGCGCAGTGGTTTTAGGTTCTTATAAAATGTTCTTTGAACAACCACAATCCAAGTTGTCACTTTCTAACGATGCACAAACAAACAAATTACCCGTGCAGCAAGTGGGTTATACGGGCAGTGCACCCATTAATACTGTAGATTTTACGGAGGCTGCAGAGCGCACAATACATGCTGTGGTGCATGTTAAAAATACAACCCTAGCAAAAGGGGCCGTTTCTATGGCAGACCTTATGTATGGCCGCACGCCGTATAGAGAAGCTGTAGGAACCGGAAGCGGCGTTATTATAACCCAAGACGGCTACATAGTCACAAACAACCACGTGATTGCAAAAAGTACAAACCTAGAAGTAACGCTTAACAATAATAAAAGCTATCCAGCAAAACTGGTGGGAACTGACGAGAAGAGCGACATTGCACTTCTTAAAATAGAGACAGATGAGGAACTTCCCTATATGACCTTTGGCGATAGTAATCAGGTGAAAATAGGCGAGTGGGTTCTTGCAGTAGGGAACCCGTTTAACCTTAACAGCACTGTTACCGCAGGTATTATAAGTGCCAAGGGTAGAGACCTGCAGGGCGATAGTTCACAAATTCAGAGTTTTTTACAAACAGATGCAGCGGTTAACCCAGGAAACTCTGGTGGTGCACTGGTAAACACCCGTGGCGAACTCATAGGAATTAACACAGCTATTGCATCGCGCACAGGTTCCTATGTAGGGTACTCGTTTGCAGTGCCGTCTAATAATGCCCGCAAGATAATCGAGGATATCATGGAATATGGCTTTGTGCAAAAAGGCATGTTGGGTATTTCCGGACGCGACTTGAACGGTAAACTTGCCGGTGAGTTGGGTCTTAAAGAAGCCGAAGGTATTTATGTAGGTAGTGTTTTGGAAGCTAGTGGTGCCGCAAAAGCCGGTGTACGTGTAGGTGATATTATCACGAAAATAAACGGTATAAAAATTAGAAATTTTGCAGACCTTACTGGTTTCGTAAATAGTAAAAACCCCGGTGATGTCGTTATGGCAGTCGTAATGCGGGATGGTAATGCAAAGCAAATTAAAATAGAAATTACTAAAAACAATACGGTCAGTGTGCCACAACTTGAAATGGATTTACGCGACCTGAACGCGCAGGATAAAAAAATATACGGAACAAAGGCAGGCGTTAAGGTAGAACGTACGACAGGTTCTCTAGCCCGTTATGACATGCGCGATTACGTAATTATAGCCATAAACGACAACAAGGTAACCGACATAGTCCAGTTAAAAAGTATTTTACGCAATATAGGCGCTGGGGAGACGGTTCTCATAGAAATGAAAAACACCCGCGATGAGGTAGAACGATTCAGATATACTATAGATTAACGACCCTGTTGATATTCTAGCCTAAGCCATTTAGCCCGGTGTACATCGGGCTTTGTTTTTACTAGAAATACGTATGTTTTAAAATGTTAAGTGGTTTGTGAAGTTTAAGGCAGCTAGCTTTGAGCTTTAAAGTGTTTAAATAGCCGTAAAAGGGTTGAAATTCGAACTTCCCTTTTGGTTTATATTTTAACTTGCTTTTGCTTTTTGCATTGTTTTTACTTCCAGTAATTACTACGAGGCTTCAAGCACAGGATATGGTAAAGGTGTCCAATTGCGCTTTTTTTTATTTAAGAGTTGTTCTGGTTTCGTGTTACGGGTTCCGTGTCATGAGTTTAGCATGTTCTTCATGTCTATGATTTTGTGAGTGCTATATTTATAGGCATTACAAAAGGTCTTGGGCTTCAGTTTAGTCTACATGTCAAATTCTAGCTCAAATTCGGATATAATCATATCCTATTTCAGTATTTAAAAAATTGTTAATACATACTTTCTCAAGAGCAGCTATTTTGTTGCTGCGGCATCTACATTTGTACTATCGATGACAATTATATACATAAAGGTAAACGCAGGCAGCTTGTTGCGCTCATGCGCGAGAAAGGCATTAAAGATGAACGCGTTTTAAACGCAATGAACGCCGTTCCCAGACATTTATTTCTGGACAGTTCGTTTCTAGAGCATGCGTATATGGACAAAGCATTTCCCATAGGTGCAGAGCAAACCATATCGCATCCATACACTGTTGCGTTGCAAAGCGCGTTGCTACAAGTACAGGCCGGCGATAAGGTACTGGAAATAGGTACCGGTAGCGGTTACCAGTGTGCGGTGCTGCTTGAGATGAAAGCACAAGTCTATACTATAGAACGACAGAACCTACTGTATAAAAAAACAACCCAACTTTTTAGGAAACTGCATTATAGGCCACGTAAATTTGTTTTTGGGGACGGGTATTTAGGTCTGCCAGACCATGCACCTTTCGATAGTATTATTGTTACTTGTGGTGCGCCCGATGTGCCGGAATCTCTGTTATCCCAACTTAAAGTAGGTGGCAGGCTCGTTATTCCCGTAGGCGAAGACTCGCAAGAAATGACCTTAATTGTACGGGAAGAGGTTGCACGTTTCTCGCATCAAACTTTTGGTGAGTTTAAGTTTGTCCCTTTTTTAGAAGGGAAAAAGTAGATTTAATCTAAATTAATCTTTCTTTTGATTTGTTTAGGTAGTACAACGGCCGTTTTCTGTTAGTTCAACCATTTTGGCAACAAGAAATAAAATTAAAAACAGTAGAGATGAAACAGATTTGACAGTTTATGATCCTATCTATTTATTTTACAAACAAGTGAATACGGTACTGCGCGAGCATACAGCAGCTGGCAGCAAAAACCAGAAATAACCGTCTCAGGCTTTGCCGGCGTTTTTTATGCCTATGATTTTAACGAACCGCAAGGCTTTTCTAGGCAACCGTTTTATTTAATCACTATAGGCACAACGAGTTTAACCTGAACCTAGGGCTCTTGAAACTTGCGGTAGAACAACCTAAATACCGAGCAAACATCGCACTGCAAACGGGAACCTATGCCATCGATAATTATGCGGCAGAACCTGCAGCAGTGTAACATATTTTTGAGGCGAACATAGGGATTGCACTAAATGAGAAAAACAATCTGTGACTAGATGCCGGCATGTTCCCGTCACATAGAGGTTTTTAAAGCGCAATCT
>Ga0222647_1000804_pt1 | contig 11430 bp, 6 predicted proteins | sample AntAcemetagen333_FD_179864 | JGI IMG/M metagenome (GOLD analysis project Ga0222647, IMG submission 179864) | Saline water microbial communities from Ace Lake, Antarctica - #333 | ecosystem: Environmental > Aquatic > Non-marine Saline and Alkaline > Saline | place: Antarctica: Ace Lake | collected...
TACTAATATCTCCAGCGAAATCATTGGACTTTACGGCAACCGATTTTTCGACACATTCGATGCCTCGATTATTGGCGGACAGCGACATTTTGGTTGAAAATTTAAAACAAAAATCATCGGCTGATTTGCAAAAGTTGATGAAAGTAAGTGAAAATATTGCGAGTTTGAATGTCGCACGTTTTAACGGTTTTTCAACGCCTTTTGATTTAGACAATTCAAAACAAGCACTTTTAGCGTTTCAAGGAGATGTATATAAAGGTATGGAAACCGATACTTTTTCGGAAGCAGATTTGGCTTTCGCCCAACAACATTTGCGGATTTTGTCAGGTTTGTACGGTATATTGAAACCTTTGGATTTGATTCAGCCGTATCGGTTGGAAATGGGGACGAAATTGGTAAACAAAAAAGGGAAAAATCTATACGAATTTTGGGACGATAAAATTATGGAATTAATCCATGAAGATTTGAAAGCACAAGGCGATAATGTCGTGATAAACTTAGCTTCAAACGAATATTTTAAATCGGTGAAAGCCAAAAACTTACGAGCTGATTTATACAATATTGACTTTAAAGAAGATAAAAACGGACAGTTCAAAATCGTGGCGTTTTTTGCCAAAAAAGCGAGAGGCATGATGTCGAATTTTGTCATTAAAAACCGCTTGACGCAACCCGAAGAGTTAAAGGCTTTTGATATGGACGGTTATTATTTTAATAGCGATTTGTCCTCGGAAAAAGAGTTTATTTTTACAAGATAAAATATAATATTAAGGGTCGTTAAAAAGAATACTAAAAGGGTCGGATGCTTTCAAAGCGTCCGACCTTTTTTAATTATAAAAACTAATCAAAAGTCGGGTGTATTAATAAATCTACAAATCTTGTCACCAGTTCTGGACGTAAAATTAGAGCCATAACGAAAGTGAAGACAAAACCCCAAATTGCTCCGTAAAAGTGAGCATCGTGACCGACATTATCGCTGCCTTTTCTGCCCATATAATCAGAATACCAGAGGTATAAAATACCACCTACAACGATTGGCATTGGAATAATTGCATAAATATAAATCATGCTCCACGGAGCGAAAAAGACATTCAAAAATACGACGCTCGAAACTGCTCCACTCGCTCCTAATGCTGAGTAGAAGGCGTTTTCCCGATGTTTGATATAGCTCGGAATCGAAGAAAAAACGATACCGCCGAGATACAAAACCAAATATAAAACCGGGCCCCAAACTGTTCCAAATGCGGCTTGAAAATAATGTTCGGCATTTTGACCAAACATGTATAAGACGAATAAATTAATCAACAAGTGCATCCAGTCTGCATGAATAAAACCGTGGGTCACAAACCTGTCGTATTGCCCAAATCGATTAATTAAATCGGGAATAAAAAGCATACGACCACGCATTGCTGGTCGCTCGAAAGCTCGATACGAAACGATTCCCGTCATTATGACGATAATTAATGTAAGTGATAAATTCTCCATTTTGCAAAAATATACTTTTTGTTTGGATTATTAGTCATTAGTCATTTGTCATTTTGTAGGTTAGTTTGACATTTTAGGATTTCGGCAAGGCTATCTTGCTAAGGTCGGAAGAGCTTGGTATTGCTTAAAAGTGACAGAAATACAGGTTTTTGTATATTCTTAAGGGGTGATTTTTACAACTTTAGAAGAATATATTTACAAAGAATTTATCATACATAATTTTTAGATTCATTATTCATCACTAATATTGTAGTTCAAAATTAAACAAAGAAGTAGAATGACCTCAAAATACTTAAAATTAAAGAAACGCTATATTGCCATAACAACGTGGTTACCGAACTATCCAAAGGAATACCTCAAAGGCGATATTACTGCTGGTTTAACGGTCGGCGTTATGTTGATTCCTCAAGGAATGGCTTATGCAATGATAGCTGGTTTACCCGCAATTTACGGTTTGTACGCTGCTATTGTTCCGTGTTTTATTTATGCGATTTTTGGATCTTCACGGCAGTTAGCCGTTGGACCGACCGCAATGATTTCACTTTTGGTGGCAGCAGCAGTTGGTGGGTTAGCAGAAGTCAATACAAGTGAATATATACAATTGGTACTAACGCTGGCTTTAATGGTTGGTTTTATTCAGTTGTTATTGGGTGTCCTCCGATTAGGTTTTCTGGTGAATTATTTGTCGCATCCAGTCATTAGTGGTTTCACGTCTGCGGCGGCTGTCATCATAATATTTAGCCAATTAAAACACCTCTTGGGCGTTGATATAGAAAGCAATAAGCATATTCATCTCTTGATACGCAATGTCTTTGAGCAAATACCGAATACTAATTTTGTAACATTAGGAATTGGCATAAGTGGAATTATATTGATTCTTTTGGTCAAGAAAATTACTCCGATTATACCTGGAGCGTTGATGGCGGTTTTAGTTGGAATATCTGTGACTTGGGGTTTTGGATTAGATGTTTACGGAGTGAAAATTGTTGGTGATGTTCCTGACGGTTTACCTATTTTTGTTATTCCAAGTTTGGATATTAATAATATTCAATCCTTAATTCCTGCGGCTATTACGATTGCGTTATTAGGGTTTGTTGAGTCTATTGCTATTGCAAAAGCGATGCAATTAAAGCATAAAAATTATATTTTATTTGCAAATCAGGAATTAGCGGCATTAGGTTTAATGAATGTTTTTAGTTCATTTTTCCAAAGTTATCCCATTGCTGGTAGTTTTTCCAGAACGGCAGTCAACGACCAAAACGGTGCAAAAACAGGACTTTCATCTATCATAACAGGGTTATTTATTATTATTACGTTATTATTTTTGACGGATTTATTTTACTATTTGCCCAAGCCAATTTTAGCTTCAATTATTATGCTTTCCGTTTTTAACTTGATTGATATCAAAGAAGCAAAAAAACTATGGAATGCTGATAGAAATGATTTTTGGGTGCTTATAATTACGTTTTTAGGTACGGTTTCTTTGGGAATTGAAGAAGGTATTTTGCTTGGTGTTATTATATCAATGGCGATTGTTATTTATGAAACAACGTTGCCGAATTACGCAATTTTAGGTAAAATTCCTGATGAAACGTATTATAAGGATGTTACTCGATTTTCTAATTTAAAAGTCCGTCCCGATACTTTAATTATGCGTTTTGAATCTCGATTATATTTTGCTAACGTCACATTTTTCAAAAAGAAGATCAACAACGAAATCAAAAATAAGCCATTTATCAAAGCATTTTTTTTAGACGCTACGAGTATTAATACTATGGATTCAAGTGGTTTTCATGCGATGGAAGAGGTAATCGAAGGCTGTCACAAAATGGGCATTGATTTTTATTTAGTTGGTGTAAAAGGGCGAGTTCGTGACGAAATGAAGCGGTCGGGTCTGATGAAAAAAATTGGTAGAAAACGTATTTTTATTGAAATGCACCATGCAATTTGTGAATATAATGCTTATCCCTACAAAGATTTTTCAGCGTATGTCACACAGACAGATGAAGAGTTTATTGAAGAGTAGGTGGGTTGGGAGTTTGGTTTTTTTTGTAATAATGTGACGATTTGATGTGAAATACCGCAAGAATCCCAAGTTATTATAAAAACCCGTAACCCGCAACCCGAAAACGTTTCGTCATAAAAAATCAATATTGCAACAAATTAATCGATGGTAAATATGTGTTCCCACACAATTTTTTTATCTTGCCTTCATATTTTCACATAAAATTAATTTGAAATTTCTCACCTTTGTAAATTTAAAGGTCGTTTGTTATTCGATTTCGATATTATCGTTTAACTTGTGTTGGAACTTAGATTATAAGAATAAATGATGGTCGAGAAGCCATAATTATAAAGCCAAAAGTAAATGTTATTCAGTTGATATTTCGTGGATGCTTACTCAAATGCCTATGGCATCTCGAAGTAATTCATCTCAAATATTACTGACATTCAGTAACATTTATTATTTATTAATTAATAATATAATAGCTTGAGCATGAAGCTGAAAACCTTACTCTGTTTAGTATTCCTACTATTTTCTATCGGCATGATAAATGCCCAAGATATTCATTTTTCACAGTTCAACCTTTCTCCTATGACGATGAATCCCGCGAAAGCTGGAGCATTCAAAGGAACGGCTCGAATTGGTGGAATTTATCGTGACCAGTGGGGTACTGTTTTATCAAATCAATTTCGTACACCGTCATTTTACATTGATGCCCCGATTGCTCGTGGCTTCCGTAAAAAAGATTGGATTGGTGTCGGCGTTCACTTTTTGAATGATCAATCAGGAAGTTATAATTACCAACAAACCAATATAGGTGGTGCTTTAGCGTATCATATAGCGTTAGACCCAATGCGTAAAAATGTTTTAACGATTGGTGGTCAAGTTAGTCAAATGCAACGTCGTGTGGATGGAACAGGATTAGTTTATGCTGACCAGTACATAGGTGGCGGAATCTTTGGTGGTGCACAAACTGAGGTATTATTAGATAACGTAAGTTATTTGGATTATGCAGCAGGGATTGATTTTCGTGCGAATCCATCAGCAAGTCTTTCTTGGAATATTGGTGCGAGTATGTTCCATATTACAGAGCCTGAAAGTAGTGGTTTACAAACAGCAACTTCTGTTGTACCACAAAAAATAGTTGCTCACGCAAGTGCAACTTTCGATTTGAATCAAGCATGGCAATTGACACCTCAAGTATTTTTTGCAACGATGGGTGGTACAAATGATATCGTAGCACAAGCAATTGCAGGGTACAAAATCGGTCAAAGTGGTGATATTTTGTTGAATATGGGCTTGGGTTATCGTGTCGGTGACGCAGCAATGGTTTTAGCAGGTCTTGAATTCAAAAATTTAGTGGTCGGTGTCGCTTATGACTTGAATGTTTCTCCTTTAAGCACGTATAGTAATTATCAAGGTGGCTTCGAAATTGGTGTAGGTTACATCATTCGAGTTCCAAAAACACCGAGTATTCCACCAGTTATTTTCAATCCTCGGACGTAAATTAGCGATTGATGACAGAAATTGGTTAATTAAACATCTTAATTAACCAATTTCTAATTTAGATTTTTAGAGTTATCTGTTTGAAAAATAATGATGTTAAATATTAGGGTGTTTTTTAATTTATTATTTTAATTAATTTCCAAAATGTTTAAAGTCTAAAAAAATATAAAATGAGAAAATTAAGCTTCCTATTTCTTTTAATTTTGGCTATTGGCTTTCAACAGTTGTCAGCTCAACCTATGAGCATTGATAAACTGGATGCAGCCAACAAAGAATTAGCCAAACAAGAATATTATACCGCTTTGGAATGGTACTTAGAAGCCTACGAAGATGGTGAAGATAATATTCAAGAAGACGTTGATGTAATTCACAATATCGCTATGTTATATAGCACATTGAGAAACTATCGCAAATCAGCAAATTGGTACAAAAAATTAGTTAGAGCAGACAAAAATGGTAAATATCCAAATGCGAATTATCATTTAGGGTATGCTTTAAAAATTGATGGAAAATATCCAGAATCTATCGCTGCTCTTGATGCTTTTATCGCTTCTTCTTCTGATGCAGCAATGAAAAAAATGGCAGATATTCAGAAAGCAGGTATTGAATTAGTAGAAATGCTTCCTGCTGCTGATGAGGAAATTTCTGTTGAAAATAGAACGACTCGTGCATTCAATTCTGGTTATTCAGAATGGTCGCCTTTTTATGCAAATGAAGGTGAAATGTACTACACAAGTTTGACATCTGATAAAGTGGTTTACCGTAAAGGCGATCATTTTATTAGAATGTATAAATCAACCAAAGACGGTAAAGATTGGAGTGAAGGTCAACTGTTGGGCGATGTAATTAATAAAAAAGGTGTTCACGTTGGTAACGTGACTATGTCTGACGATAGAAATTATATGTATTTCACGCAAACTACAAGAAAAGGTGATGCGTTGGAATCTTCAAGAATCTATGTGTCTGAAAAAGAAGGTACAAACTGGGGTGAACCCGTAGAGTTAGCTGGTGTCAATGACGCAGCTTATATGAGTAAGCAACCTGCTTTTGGTAAAGTAAACGGAAAAGACGCTTTGTTTTTCGTTTCTAATATGCCAGGTGGTCAAGGTGGCTGGGATATTTATGTATCTGTTTTGAAATCGCCAACCGCTGGAGAGCCTGCAATTAGTTTGGGTACAGACGTGAATTCAATGGGCGATGACGAAACACCTTTTTATAAAGATGATCAATTATATTTTGCATCGACAGGACATCCTTCTATCGGGGGCTACGATATTTTTGTAGCAGATCAAAAAGGAGTAGAATGGGATAATGTTGAAAATTTAGGTAAAAGTATTAATACCGAAGCAGACGAATTATACTTCGTTTTAGATCAAGAAGGCTATCACGGATTTTTGGTTTCTAACCGTAAAGGGTCGAAAAGCATCGAGCAAACTTCTACTTTTGATAAAGAAGATTCATGGAGAATGTCGGGTGATGATATTTTTCAAGTTGAATTCCCGAAACCAGTTTTTGCAACTTTAGATGTTCGTGTGTTTGACCAAAATAACAAACCTGTAAATGGTGTAACGATCGAATTGAAAGAAGTTGGTAAAGCGAAAGGTCAAACCAAAACAAATCCTCGTGGTAACAAATTTGAGTTTCCTTTGGATTTAGATAAAGACTACGAAATCGTTGCAACTCGTGACTGTTTTGATGGTAGCAAAGAGAAAATTTCTACCAAAGCGATTACGGATTCTAAAACTTTCGTAACAGAATTTGTTTTAAATTCAAATCCTCCGAAAATCACCTCTCGCAAAATCAAGAAGGTAATTACGACTAAAACAGGTGAACCTATCGTTTTGGGCGAGTTGTTATTTGATTTCAATAAATCGGATATTCGTCCAGATGCAGAACCTGCGTTGATTCAGATTTTGAATTTGATGAATAAATATCCAGATATGGTAATCGAACTGTCATCTCATACGGATTCACGAGGTAGTAATCCTGCGAATCAGGCTTTATCACAGCGTCGTGCAAATTCTTCAAAGGATTGGTTAGTTGCGAAAGGTATTGCAATAGGTAAAATTAAAGCAATTGGAAAAGGAGAAACAGAATTGAGAAACCAGTGTAAAGATGGTGTTGAATGTTCAGATGAAGAGCATCAGTATAATCGTCGTACAGATTTCAAAATCGTTTCTGGTCCAACAGAAATCGTTACAGAATCATTTGAAAATGAATACGAAACGGTTTATGATACGGTTTACTGTGCTGGTTTGAAAGGTGCGACTGGTTCAATTGATATCAATTCTTTGAAAACAACTAAAATCGCTTTTGAACAAGAAGTTTATGATTTTGGTAATGTAAAAAAAGGTGAAACAGTTGAGCATATTTTCAAATTCAAAAATACTGGAAAAGAAAAATTAGTGGTAGAATTTGCAAGCGGTTCTTGCGGTTGTACCGTTCCAAATTATTCAAAGAACGCAATCGCTCCAGGTGAAACTGGCGAAATAAAAGTCGTTTATACGGCAAAAGAAGATAAAGAAATCGGTTTAGAAGATCAACAAGAGGTGACAATTATTACAAATACGGATCCTCCAGTTTCTTTAGTGACGATTACTGCGAAAATTGTAGAGTAAAACAAGTTGCGTATTTCGGGTTGCGAGTTTCATCGTAATGCGATTATTTCGTAATTTATAAATAATATTGAAAAGCCGTTTCGACTTCGTTGGAACGGCTTTTTTAATGGAAAATTGAATAATAAATCACCAATTATAATGAAAGACATCGTATTTATTTTTTTATCAATTTTACTAATAACCGCTTGTCGCAATACGCAAACCGACACTTCACACTTAGATATTTTTCATTATAACGAAGTCAGCAGCGTCACTTCGCTTGACCCAGCTTTCGCTCGAAATCAGAGTAATATTTGGGTCATTAATCAAGTTTTTAGCACTTTGATTCAGTTAGATGATAGCTTGAAAGTGCAGCCTTGTGTGGCGAAAAGCTGGACGACTTCGGCAGATGGTTTGACTTATACGTTTACGATTCGGGACGATGTATTTTTCCATGATAATGATTGTTTTATTAATAAAAAGGGTAGGAGAGTCGTGGCGGAAGACGTGCGGTATAGCTTCAATCGGATTATTGATGCGGAAGTTGGTTCGACTGGAAGTTGGCTCTTGAATGGAAATATTGATACGCTTCAACCGTTTGCTGCACCGAATGATTCGACTTTTGTGTTGCAGTTATCGCAACCTTTTCGACCGATGTTGGGGATTTGTGGCATGCAATATTTTTCGATTGTTCCGAAAGAAGCCGTTGATTTTTATGGTGCGAATTTTCGAGCGAATCCTGTTGGAACTGGTGCATTTCAGTTCCGAAAATGGATAGAAAATCAAGCATTGATTTTGACAAAAAATCCAAATTACTTTGAAACTGGTAAAAATGGTGAACGGTTGCCGTATTTAGACGGAATTCGTGTGAATTTTGTCAATGATAGAAACACGGCTTATTTGAATTTTAGAATCAAACAACTGGATTTTTTAAGCGGTTTGGAATCGTCTTATGTTGATGATTTATTAAAAAAAGATGGCACATTGCGACCCGAAAATATGGACAAAATGCAGTTTTTCAAAACGCCGTTTTTAAATTCTGAATATTTAGGTATTTCACAAGCAATTGAAGGTGATAGTCCGCTGAAAATCAAGAAAGTACGACAGGCTTTAAATTACGGTTTTGACCGCTCGAAAATGCTGCGAGAGTTGCGAAATTCGGTCGGACAACCTGCAACTTCTGGTTTTACGCCCATCGGTTTGCCCTCATTTGATGCCGAAAAAGTAAAGGGTTACGATTACAATCCTGCAAAAGCTCGGCAATTATTGGCGGAAGCCGGCTTCCCGAATGGCAAAGGAATGTCCGAAATTAAATTATATACCAATAACGATTATCTGGATTTATGTACCTTCATCACTCGACAATGGGAAGATTTGGGCGTAAAAGTAAAAATAGAACTGTTGGAATCAGCGACTTTACGAGAAATGATGAAGAAAGGACAAGCGACTTTTTTCCGTGCGTCATGGATTATGGATTATCCCGATGCCGAAAATTACATGTCGCTTTTTTATAGCAAAAATCCTGCTCCGCCAAATTACACTCGTTTTAATAATCCAAAATTTGACGCACTTTATGAACAGGCTTTGCGTGAAAATGATGACCAAAAACGTTTTGATTTGTACCAACAAATGGAACGCATCATCATCGAAGAAGCGCCAGTTATTTTCTTATTTTATGACGAAACGGCACGTTTTGTAGCTAAAAATGTAAGCGGTTTGCGGACAAATGCGAGTAATTTATTGACGTTGAAAGAGGTGAGAATGAAATGATTTTAAAAAAAATTGAATCATAAAAGACATTCACAAAAAAACACTTAAAATACTGCTTTTGTGAAAATACTTTTGTGTCTTTTGTGTTTTTTTCCGAAACTTCGGGACAAGTTATGGTTCAAATACATTTTTTTACTACTTTTTCCACACTTTTAAATAACAAATAACAAACTATGAAAATAAAATATAATCACTTATTTATCTTGTTTTTAATTCTGGTCGTGGGTTGCAAAAAAGATCAAGAATATATTAGCATTACGTCAAATGTAGCTGCAATGAACAATCAAGGTTTTCGTGTAAACGATACGTTAAAATTGCAATTTGGAGCGGTGAATTTTGCGGTGGATTCTTTTTTGATTCAGATAAATAATCGCCGCTTTAGAACGGGTAACGTAGCTTTAACCCCAGAAAATGTGGCTTACGGTGTCAATTCTTTGAAGGTGACGTATTTTTATGATGGCGGTAGAACGTCGGAAGAGTTGGCGAGTATCGGTATCCTTTCGGATAAGCAAGAGGCTCAAATTAGCTACAAATTAGAACAAGATTATTTTCACAATAGCAACAGTTTTACGCAAGGTTTATTTTACGAAAACGGGACGATTTACGAAAGTTCGGGCTTATACGACAAGTCGTTTTTGGCAAAATATCCACTTGGAAGTAAAACATATTCGCAAGAAAAAAAACAAGAAAACAAATATTTTTCGGAAGGCATCACAAGGTTTGGTGATAAGATTTATTTACTGACTTGGCAGGAAAGGCGGCTATTAGAATATGATTTTGAAACGTTTGACTTGCTGAACACTTTGGAATTACCCGTGTCTATAAAAGAAGGTTGGGGAATTTGTACCGATGGCGAAAATCTAATTATTTCGGACGGAACGCAATATTTATATTTTGTGCAAATCGTTGCAAATCAAATTAAAATAAAAAAAACCTTACAAATCGTAGGTTATAATCAAATTTATGGTCGATTGAATGAATTAGAATATATCGATGGTTTTGTTTTTGCGAATATTTGGGGACAAAATATTATTGTAAAAATAAATCCAAAAAATGGTCTGGTGGAAGGCATTTTGGATTTGACGGCTTTGGCTACTAACAAAACAAAAGACCAGGTTTTGAACGGCATCGCTTATATTGATACGAAAACACTATTGGTAACGGGGAAAAATTGGGATAAAATGTATCGGATTCTGATGGATTGATTTTTTTTGGATGTTAGCCGTTAGATTTTAGACCGCTTTGCTTTTAGATTTTAGACATAACTGACAAAGAACTGGGCAATAATCTAAATTTTGAACTTTAGGTGACTGATTTTTTAAAAGTAAAAATGCCATTTAAAAATTAGAATGTTATAAAATAGAAGCAAAAGATAGTGATGGTTCTGGCAAAAATGGTTCTGCTGAATTTTATTTTAATAAAAAATACGGTTTTGTAAAACAAGTATATTTTGATGGATATAAAAATATGCACTTAATCATTGAATTAGAAACTATAATTGATCAAAAATGATATTGATTTTTTCTTGAAAATACTTGGAAACTTACTTGGGAAATCCGTTTTTTTCGTAAATTTACCTATCAAAATAAAACATTTATCTTGACAGGAAATACCACCTTTTCCTAACTTTTTTCATCTGCGCAAATCCGAAAAAAGTAAAATATGATGGTCGTTTTGTTCTTGACTGCGTGATGTTGAGATATCTATTTTACTAAAAATTAAATAAAATTTATGAAGAATTTTTTTAAAACACTCCTTTTTTGCTCGGTAATTTATATTATTACTGTTGCATGTTTTTCGGATCCTTTTGCACAAAGTCCATCAACCTCTACTATTGAAACTGTTTACATCGGTTGTGGTGGTCTAATTTTATACCTCCCAGTAACAATTTTTCATGGACACCACCTGGTATTTTAAATGCAGAGAATCATGTTAATTTATATTGTACGGAATTTGATAAATTAGTTGGGATACGTTACTGGGGAAATAGTAATATGTATATCGAGGGTGGTGTTAGTGCGTTTAATTGCGCAGACCATGATCATCAGAGTCAGATAAGTCAAAATGATG
>Ga0222647_1000805_pt1 | contig 11425 bp, 8 predicted proteins | sample AntAcemetagen333_FD_179864 | JGI IMG/M metagenome (GOLD analysis project Ga0222647, IMG submission 179864) | Saline water microbial communities from Ace Lake, Antarctica - #333 | ecosystem: Environmental > Aquatic > Non-marine Saline and Alkaline > Saline | place: Antarctica: Ace Lake | collected...
CACCAGCTTCATTCCAAAAAACGGTCGAAGTTGTTTCTATTTCTGGTAAAAATGAAATATCCACCCCTCGAATATAATCAAAAGCCACAGGTTCCGGCGTTGTCGGTTCTGGTTCTGGCGGAAGATTGTCGTTATTACATGCGACAACTAAAGTTAAAAGCAATAGGAAAAATATAAATCTCATCGATTTGTAGCGTTTTAAATAACAATTATTTTAGACTTTGGAAAACTCGGTAGTGTCTAAAATATTTCTATTTAAACAACGCATCTAATAATTCTTCTACTTTTCCAATTGTACGAATCGTGATATTGTACCGTTTTTTGTCCAAACCTTTAGTGTTGTATTTTGAAATAAAAATGGTTTTGAAACCTAATTTATCCGCTTCTTGAATCCGTTGGTCAATGCGATTTACCGCCCGAACTTCCCCAGAAAGACCGACTTCACCCGCAAAACAGACATCGCTCGGAATTCCAACATCTTCCAAAGACGAAATTAACGCAGCGACAATTGCCAAATCAATCGCTGGATCATCAACTCGAATACCGCCAGCAATGTTTAAAAAAACATCAAACTGAGCCAAAGGCAAGTTGCAACGCTTCTCCAAAACCGCCAATAACATACTCAATCGCCGCATATCAAAACCAGTCGCAGAACGTTGCGGATTCCCGTAAACCGCAGTGCTAACAAGGGCTTGAGCTTCTATTAACATTGGGCGCAAGCCCTCAATCGTTGCCGAAATCGCACTACCGCTTAGGTCGTCTTCTTTTTGAGAAATCAATAATTCCGAAGGATTCGAAACCTCTCGCAAACCATTGCCCATCATTTCATAAATCCCCATTTCGGAAGTCGAACCAAAGCGATTTTTAATCGTCCGCAAAATTCGATACGTATAATGTCTATCGCCTTCAAATTGCAAAACTGCATCAACAATGTGTTCTAATAGTTTCGGGCCCGCAATTGAACCATCTTTGGTAATGTGTCCAATCACAAAAACGGGAATATTCGTTTCTTTCGCAAAACGCTGCATTTCTCCAGCACATTCTCGCACTTGCGAAATACTCCCAGGAGCAGACTCAATGAAGGGTGACGAAACGGTTTGAATCGAATCCAAGACAATCAATTGTGGTTTCAGATTTTGGGCGTGTTGCAGGATTTTACTAATATTCGTTTCCGTCAAAATGTAACATTCTTGATTTTTGAAACCAATTCTATCCGCACGCATTTTGATTTGTTCCTCGCTTTCCTCCCCCGAAATATACAAAACCCTCATTTCCAATGACAAGGCAATTTGCAGCATCAAAGTCGATTTACCGATACCTGGCTGTCCGCCAATCAAAACCAACGAACCGCTCACAATTCCACCACCCAAAACTCGGTTTAATTCGCCATCATAAGTTGGATAACGCTGCGTTGTACCCGTTTGTATCTCTTGCAAAGGCGTCGGTTGTGGCGTTTCACTTCGTTGCGTACTGCTTCGCCAAACCTTCTTTTTTTCCTCGTTTGTATCTGGTGTTTTAGAAATAATTTCTTCCGTATAAGTATTCCATTCTCCACAAGCTGGGCATTTTCCTTCCCATTTTGCAGACGTATTTCCACAGCTTTTACAAGCAAATACTTTTTTAACTTTTGCCATATTTTTTTGTCATTTATCGTTGGTCAATTTGGTGCGTTAGCTTTCATTGAGTCGTTTTTTAAGCACAAATTTGGGCTTTTACACGTTATTAATATCAAGATTTACCTTCCTATTAATACAAAATATAAAAATTAACCGCAAAACCGCTAAGAACGGTTTACCTCACAAAATGACTAATAACGGTTAACCAATTATCAATTTTCGTAAAGATAAAAGACTTTTGATGCAGATGATTATTGATTTTCTAATTTTTAAAAACAAATTCGTATTAAAATCTTTCTACCTTTAAATCGTTTAGAATATTAAACCTTACACATTAAAAACGGTCAAAATAGCCGAATAAACAAAAAAATACTTCACACAATCCAACGAATTTGCAAATAGGTAAAGTTTCAGAAGAGGAATTGGTCGAATTACTTCAACACGAAAATACGAAGGAAAAAGGCTTTCGCATCTTGGTATTGCAATATCAAGAGCGATTGTATTGGCACGTTCGGAGGATTGTGAAAACGCATGAAAATACAGACGATGTCGTGCAAAATGTATTTATTAAAACGTACAAAAATATTGATAAATTCAAAGGTGATTCCAAACTTTATACTTGGCTCTATCGAATTGCGACCAACGAATCGTTGACTTTTTTGAAACAACAGCAGCGGCATAAAACGGAAACCATTGATAATCCTGACTTTAATTTATCGGAACGCTTGACTGCTGAAAGCGAAATAGAAGGTAAAACGATTCAAAATATCTTGCAAAAAGCCATCGAACAATTACCAGAAAAACAGAAATTAGTTTTTAATATGCGTTATTTTGAGGAATTGTCGTACCGAGCAATTTCTGATATTTTGGGTACTTCTGAAGGTGCTTTAAAGGCTTCTTATCATCATGCAAGTAAGAAAATTGAGGGTTTCGTGAAGCATTATGCAGCATTAAATGGGTGATTAAGTCATTGTGAAGCGGTTGAATTTCAGGCTGCTTTTTTATACTAAGGCTGTCTTTATAATATTATAAATTTTTGGGCATTCCGTGCTGATTCCTCTTCATAAAGAATCAGCACTTGAAGCCGTAACAAAACTTGCAACGTTAGAAAGACAGACAATCATTTAACAGCAATTTACTTTTCCGACAACAACCGCAACAAAACACCATTCGTCCAACCGAAACCATCTTGAACGGGATATTCGCCGCCGCCAGTTGCCAAATCAACGTCAACGACGTTATATTTTTCCAACATTTTGCCAGTTGATTTATAGATTTTTGTGTTTAAAGCAACCCAACGGTCTTTGATTTCGTTTGCCAAATCATCGTAACCATAATTCCGTAAACCTTGAATTGTTATCCATTGCAACGGTGCCCAACCGTTCGGAGCGTCCCACTGTTGCTCGGTTGTGAGGGTTGTGGAGATTACGCCGCCTGCTTTTAGAAAGTCTTTTTTAATCGTTGCGGCTACTTTTTCGGCTTGTTCGCTTGTCGCAATATTAAAAAATAACGGAAACATTGCCGCTAAGGAAAATACGTCTTTGGATTGTTTTCTGGCAAAGTCAAAATCCATAAAAAAGCCTTTTTCCTCATTCCAAAAGTAGTCCAAAATTGAACTTTGGCGGATTGCAGCTTTGCTTTCGTATTGTCGGCGTTTGCCAGTATTACCTGCTTCTCGGTTGGCTTTCGCCAATGTCGTTTCCAAATTATACAACAAACAATTCAAATCAACCGGCAAGATTTCGGAAGCGTGAATCGTCGATAAATCCATCGGGTTTTCTAACCAACGGCTGCTAAAATCCCAACCAGACTCACACGCCGAACGCAATTCTCGGAATATTTGACTCGCTTCTCTGTCCGTTGCTTCGGCAGTTTCCAAATCATTACTATACATTTCTGGGCGAGGCGTGTCGAAGTTGTCCCAATAGCGGTTCAAAACACCATTTTTTACTCCAACAACTCGACTCAACGCCTTTTTATTTCTGGATAAATCGTGTTGTTCGTTCATCCAAAACGTATATTCTTTTTCTAAAAATGGCAAATAGGTCACATAAATTTCATCACCCAATTGTTCTGCCAAAAGGCTAACCATCAAAGCGAAAAAAGGTGGCTGCGAACGCCCAATAAAATACGTCCGATTACCATTCGGAATAAACCCAATTTCGTCAATCAAATATGCAAAATTTTTGACCATTCCTTCAATCAAATCATTGCGTTTGCTGACTTGCAACCCTAACATCGTGAAGTAAGAATCCCAATAATAAATCTCATTGAATCTGCCGCCAGGCACGATGTACGGATGTTGCAACGGAATGAGCGAACTGCCTTCTTGTGGCTCGTCTGCCGAACGTTTTAGCACTTCCCAAAGCGTTTCAATATGTACTTTCGGCGATTTTGACGTATCACTTTTAAAGCCCGATTCGCCAGCTTTTGGAAACTCAAAATGCGTATTGGCGAAAGCCATCAAATCAAAATTGGATGCGTCTTTTTCATTGGCGTAAGCCTCCAAAATCTCTTCTGGCAATGCTTTCGGCGTTGCATCGGCAATGGCTTTGGCATCTGCCCAAAAGCCACTTTTATTCATATTAATAAACAAATCGCCGAATATTTCTTCTGGTGTTTTCATTTAAAACGGTTGACAGTGGACGAGTGACGAAAGACGGTGCGCGAAGAACAATCTTCGTCTTTCGTCATCAGTCCACCATTGGTTATTTCTGTTCTTTTGCAGTCAATCGCTTCAATAAAAATAAAGCGACCAAAAGCAAGCCCATTGGAATTAGTGTATAATAAAAAGCAGTTTCTGCTCCTAAAGTTTTGAAAAGGTAGCCGATAATTCGAGAACCTAAAGTACCGCCTAATGCGGAAAAAACAACGATTAAGCCAGTCATCGGACTGTGCAAACGCTGTGGTAAAGCACTCAAAACGACGGAATTTAGCATCGGATAAATTGGTGCGATAAATAAACCGACTAACGGAAATGCGAAGCCAATTAATGGAATATCGGTAATGCTATTGATTTCACCAACGGTCGCATTTACGGTTTCCGGAAGGACAAAAATGACCAATGCCATCGCTCCGACAATACAAAATGTTAGAATCCAAAACCAAGAGAACTTTTGTGCTAAAACGCCCGCCAAAATCCGACCGACACCTAACGAAATGGCTAAAATACTCGCCATCATAATACTCACGTTTTGCGGAAGATGCAGAACTCTATCGTTGAATGTCGGTAGCCAAGTCATAATGCCTTGTTCGACCATAACGAACAAAAATGCACTTGCCAAAAAAACGATGACCAAGACTTTTGTCATTAAAAGTCCCATTTGTTTTAAGTCGTCCGTAAGGTTTGAACCTTCGGGAATTTCCTCTTTTGCGAAGTCCACACGCATTAAAAATACGAAGGAAATAGCGGATAAACCTGCCAAAAGCCAATAGACATTTAACCAACTATTTGGGTCGTCTGATTTGTTGAACGCAGGAAAAAGGAAGTACGCCAAAGCGATTCCGAACATAAAAACACCTTCGATTTGGCTCATCAAACTATTGTGTTCTTTCTCGCCGTCGGTGACTAATCCGATGGCAGAATAAACCGAAACTTTGATTAAAGCGAACGACACACCGACGGCTGCAAACAACAGTTGAGCAGCACCGAAAGAATTACCAAAATACATCCCGATACACGCCAAACTCACAAACGCCAAACTCGCCAACATCGCTATTTTATACCCAATTCTGGGTAAAAACGACGCAATTAAAAACGAAACAATCGCAATTGGTAAATCTTTGAAAAGCTCTAAAGTACTCGCTTGTAATTCATCTACGCCATACACTTCTTGCGATTTCAAAATGACAATCCCAACGCTATTTAGCAATATCGCAAAAACAAAATAATTAATAAACAAAGAGGCTTTTATTGCTATATTTTTATTCACGGTGAATCTGGTTTTATTGGTTTATTTAGAAGTGATTTCATCCCAGTCCTGTCAGATTTTAAAAACCTGACAGGACTTTATCCGCATTTTCACCTCTAAAATCCCTAAAGATAGGAAAATGTTTGTTTGAAAAACAAGACGTTTTTAAAATTCGCAATTTCCCAAAAAAGGAGGGCTTACCTGTCATCGACAAGTAAGCCCTTCAAAATTCACCAATAAATTTTAATCCAAATTCAACTCTATTTGAAGATGTATTGCGTACTAAATAAACTTTTGCCTTTTTTGTTTAAAAAAGGATGTTAATTTTTTTTACTGTTTGATAATTAATATTTGGCTTTTTGGGTGATGATATAAATTATCAATCTTAAGATTAGTTTTCTATTTTGAATATTTGTGGGTAATATTGTGGGCGATTATTACACCATTTTACACAAAAATTAAATAAATGAAAAATACAGTCTTCCTCGTAATAAGTCTAATATCGCTCAATTTATCGGCACAAGATGGAGATTTTAAACGAATTTCGACTGGTGTAAAAGTAGGAACTGAAATCGGTTTTATGGCTTTGCAATCATCGGACATAGAAAGTAAAACCGCTTTGGGTTTGGGTTATTCGGTAAAGATTGACTTTCTGGAATATCGTTTTAATTCGACTTGGTCAGTAAATATTGGCGTTGGTTTTACGCATCGAAATTATCGGCAAACCGTTGATAATATACGGTCTCCTGATATTTTTGCGAAAGCATCGGGACAGGAAAGTCTTTTGGTTCAAAATATTGAAGTGCCTTTGATGGTTCGATATTACCTCACGCCTGAAAATACATTTCGCCATTATTACCTGACGACGGGCAGCACAGTTTACTATAATTTATACCATGATGCTAAGCAGGAAATCTTTTTGTCGGATGGGAGTGTCTGGGAATTTAATGGACAGAAAAACTTAAAACGCACGACTTTGGCGGCTACTTTCGGTTTTGGTTTGGAGTTGGCAACTGATTACCGAATCGCTTATGTTTTGGAAGCGGTCGGGCAGTTTAATTTTAATCAAGTACCGTTTGAATATGGGCGTGATGCGAATATGTTGGGAAGTGTTGGCTTGTTGATTGGCGTGAAGTTTTGACGAGTTGCGAGTTTTTTGGGGCGACTCGCAACTCGAAAAAACTTGAATAATCCGTTAAATTGCTGCCAAACTCGTCACCAAGAATTTCCAAAAATTCTCAACTGTTGAAATCTTGCAACGTTCGTCAGGCGAATGAGCGCCGTGAATAGTTGGCCCAATTGAAATCATTTCCATTTCAGGGTAAAATTTGCCCAATAAACCACATTCCAAACCAGCGTGAATTGCCATAATTTGAGCTTCATAACCAAAAACGTCCGCATGGGCTTTTTCCACTACGTTTTTAATTTCAGAATCTATCAACGGTTCCCAACCTGGATAATCGCCCGAATGTTCGACCTTTGCATCGATTAATTCAAAACAAGCTGCCACTTTCCAAGCAATATCCCATTTCAAACTTTCGACCGAAGACCGTTGCAAAGCGTACATTGTAAATGTACCGTCGTTGATTAAAACACGAGCCAAATTATTTGAGGTTTCGACTAATCCCGGTACCGTTTCGCTCATTTTATGAACGCCATTTGGACAAGCTATAATTGCCGCAACGATTTTATTTTGGTCGGCTTTCGCCAATACCGTTTCCACGAAATCCACCGTTTTGGTTTCAAATGTCAAATTCTTATCTGAATGTGCATATTCTGCTTTTAGTTTTGTTGCGAAAGCAGCCAATAAAACGTCAAAATTTGCCAATTCTGAATTCGGAATATTAATCGTAGCAGCGGCTTCCCGAGGAATTGCATTCCGTAATCCGCCACCATCAAAATTCACCAAACGCAAACCACATTCTTTCCCAGTTTCCCACAATAAACGAGTCAAAATAATATTTGCATTACCCAATTGCAGTTGAATATCAGCGCCAGAATGTCCGCCTTTTAACCCTTTTACGGTGATTTTTTTGGTTTGAAAATTACTATTTGCAACTGTTTCTGTTGAATAATGATATTCCGCAGCCGTATCAATTCCACCAGCACAACCGATGTAAATTTCGCCCTCTTCTTCTGAATCTAAATTAATCAAATAATCGCCCGTCAAAACGTTTGGTTGCAAACCTTTCGCACCCGTCATACCCGTTTCCTCATCAATTGTAAACAGTGCTTCAATCGCTCCGTGTTGCAAATCTGAACTGGACAAAACCGACATAATTGCGGCAACGCCCATGCCGTTATCGGCTCCCAAAGTCGTTCCTTTCGCTTTCACCCAGCCATCTTCAACATACATTTCGATACCTTGCGTTGCAAAGTCAAAATTGGTATCGCTATTTTTTTGGTGAACCATATCCAAGTGACTTTGAAGCGTCACGGTTTTGCGATTCTCGTAACCTTTCGTCGCTTTTTTTCGGATAATCACGTTACTAACTTCGTCCGTAAACGTTTCTAAACCTAAGTTTTTTCCAAAATCAACTATAAATTGAATCACTTGTTCCTCTTTCTTTGACGCTCTCGGAACAGCATTCAAATCTGCAAAATGATTCCAAACGATGGTCGGATTTAATGCTCTAACTGTTATACTCATAACTATTTTTGTTTTTTTGTTAAGTGGCAAAGATAGGAAAACGAAAGACGAAAATGATGAAAGACGAACGCTTCGCTTGACGAAAGACGAAAAAATAAAGGACGAAAACGATGAAAGACGAATTTTCGATTGTTGTAATTCGATATTCAACTCTTTTTCATAAATTTGAAAGTTTTATAAATTAATAATCAAGTCTATGGGGTTTTTCCCGAGTTCTCGGGACAGGTCAAAATCCCATAGGTTTTATGACAGAAAAAAACATGAAATCTATCTTACAGAAATATGCAGATTTATTAATTAATTATAGCGTAAGTATTCAACCTGGCGAGCGAGTTTTGATAAAAGCTCCGACGGTTGCCGAGCCGTTGGTGCGTGAAATTTATCGAGAAGCATTGAAAGCGGGTGGCATTCCTATCGTTCAATTTGAGTTTCAAGGGCAGCAGCGAATTTTATTGGAAAACGGAAAAGATGCGGCTTTGCAATACGTTTCGCCACTTTATGTGGAGGCGATGGAAAAATACGAAGCCTTCATTTACGTCCGAGCAACGGAAAATCATTCGGAAATGTCGGCAGTTCCGAAAGGACGCAGCAAACTCATAAATGATGCTCAAGCACCGTATCGCAAAACGTATTTTGAACGAACGGCAACTTTAGACATGAAACGAACGCTTTGTGAATATCCGACTGAAGGTTCGGCTCAATTAGCAGGAATGTCGTTGGAAGATTATCAAAATTTTATTTTTAATGCCTGTAATTTGTTTGCCGAAAACCCACGAGGGGAATGGCTGAAAGTCCGTACTGCACAGCAACGCACGGTTGATTTATTAAATAGTCGCACGAATATTCGTTACAAAAGCGATAAAACCGATATTTCATTTAATACCGAAGGTCGGAAATGGATAAATTCGGACGGACAAACGAATATGCCGTCGGGAGAAGTTTACACGTCGCCAGTGGAAAACTCGGTAAACGGGGTGGTTTATTTCGATTATCCAGTCGTGCAAATGGGTAAATATGTAGAAGGCGTAACGCTTTGGGTGGAAAATGGCGAAATTCAAAAATGGGAAGCGAAGCAAGGTCAAGCGGTTTTAGATTATGTTTTTAATGAAATCGAAGGGTCAAGATTCTTTGGTGAAGCAGCTATCGGTACGAATTTTAATATCAATCGTTTTACAAAAAACATCCTTTTTGATGAAAAAATCGGTGGTACGATTCACATGGCAATCGGTCAATCATATTTGCAAGCAGGCGGAAAAAATCAATCTAATATTCATTGGGATATGATTTCAGATATGACAAAAAATGGGCAGATTTTCGCAGATGACGAATTGATTTATGAAAATGGGCAATTTATTTTTTAATAAAAAATGATTGCTAAAATATATTTCTTCTGCGAAAGCGAGTAGGTGATTTTAAGTCGAATGTCGTCAATTTAAGGAAATCGCCTTCACGATTGAACCCATCCCCGACCCTTCCCTTAAAAAGGGAAGGGAGCTGGATGACAGTATTCAATTTGGTTTGGCTGGGTAAGTTGCTTCTCTCAAATCTGAGGAAGACTTTTACTCGGGTAAGTTGTTCTCCTTAAGTCTGAGGAAGATTTTTACTTGGGTAATTTGGTCGCCTTAAGTCTGAGGAAGGTTTTTACTTGGGTAATTTGGTCGCCTTAAGTCTGAGGAAGGTTTTTACTTGGGTAATTTGGTCGCCTTAAGTCTGAGGAAGGTTTTTACTTGGGTAATTTGCTCGCTTTTGCGGAAATTGTCAAAGAACCTTAAAAATGAGCTTTCTGCGAAATGTATTCAACCTTCTGCGAAATGATTATATCATAAGAATTCCCTGCTACTATTTTTGTATTATTAAATAATTATCACTTAAAATCAATAATAATATGAATAATAGTAATACTCCTCGACCAATGTTGACTCGTATCTTTGTTATATTTGTTGGCATACAAGCCGCTTTAGAACTTATTATCGGTGCCGGAATGTTAATAGATTTTAAACTTGCCGTAGAATCAGGCTTTGGAATCACACATACGAGTGATATGGATTTGTTTGGTGTCGTTATCGGGCTTCAACTTGTTATGTTAGCTATTCTGATGATTTTCAGTATTATTTGGACGAATAAAGGACAAAAAGCTGGACCGATTGTAGCGATTATTGCTGGTATGTATTTTCTTATTTTTGGTGTAATGTCATTTGTTAAATTTGGCAATATAGACGCTATTTATGTGGATAGTATCAGAGGATTGATAACGGCTATTCTTGGTTTTGTGGTTTATAATCAATTTAAAAGTAGAAGAAATTAAAGTAAATTCTTGTAAGGATTGATAATCAAGTAACAATTATTAAAAATAAAAAAATTATGTCAAATACAAAATGGAACGTTAGTAATATTCCAAGTCAAGCTGGAAAAGTAATCGTTATAACTGGGGCTACAAGTGGCTTAGGAAAAGAAGCGACTAAAGTATTAGCTGGTAAAAATGCAACCGTTGTGATGGCGGTTAGAAATACAAAAAAAGCGGAAGCGGTTGCAAAAGAAATTCAGGCCGAATTTCCAAATGCCAAAATTGATATTAAAAGATTGGATTTGAATAGCTTAGATTCTGCAAAATCATTTGCGGATTCCTTTGCGAATAGTTATGACCGTTTAGATGTTTTAATTAATAATGCAGGAATTATGATGTGTCCATTTTCAAAAACAGATGACGGTTTTGAGGTACAAATGGGCGTGAATCATTTAGGTCATTTTGCTTTGACAGGTCATTTAATGCCTTTATTGAAGAAGACAAAAAATGCTCGAATTGTAGCGACTTCAAGTATTGCACACAAATCTGGTGATATTAATTTTGAGGATATTAATTGGAAAAGCAGAGATTATGCAACGACGAAAGCTTATTCTGATAGTAAATTAGCAAACTTATACTTTGCTTATGAATTAGCGAGAAAATTGGAAAATGACTCTAATGCGCCAATGGTCGTTACGTCACATCCTGGTTGGACAAAAACGGAACTGGACAGACACTCAGGAATTGCGGCATTTATCGGAAATATTATCGCTCAAAAAGTAGATATGGGAACTTTACCAACGCTTCGAGCTGCGATTGACGAAAATGCTAAATCTGGCGATTATTTCGGACCAAAAGGATTCATGGAAATGCGAGGTTATCCTGTCGTTGTGGAATCAACTAAGTTGGCACAAGATAAGGCGAAAGCAAAGCAACTTTGGGAAATGTCGGAAGCGATGACTGG
>Ga0222647_1000806_pt1 | contig 11419 bp, 12 predicted proteins | sample AntAcemetagen333_FD_179864 | JGI IMG/M metagenome (GOLD analysis project Ga0222647, IMG submission 179864) | Saline water microbial communities from Ace Lake, Antarctica - #333 | ecosystem: Environmental > Aquatic > Non-marine Saline and Alkaline > Saline | place: Antarctica: Ace Lake...
GCCGTCAGACGAAGCCCGCCCGACTGTGCATCGGCATAGGGATCGCGGATCAGATCCACGGCCCCCCAAAGCCCCACGAACACAGGGGCAACCCCGCCCGCCGATGTTGTCAGCAGTGCCATGCTTTCCAGAGGATCGCCTTCGGTGCCGCCGGATGGTAGCGCAGGGGCAGGCAAAGCGTTGTGAGACATGGTAACGCTGCCGATGTACTTCATCAGGCGTTCCCACTCAGTGACAGCCGTGCCCGTGATGTAGCTGCCGTCCATCGTGTCCCAGACTTCGGGTCGGATCAGCAGACGCACAGCCGCCGGACCGTTTGCAGCGTTTTCCGTGATAAACGCCACGACCTCGGAACGGAACGCCGCCCATGTTGCCGCCGCGTCCAGTGCATTTTCTGCAATGCCCCAAGCCGTTGCGCCCGTGAACATGCCCGTAGGCTCGCCAGACGCGCCGGAACCGTTGAAGATTGCCCGGTCCATCTCTTGCGACATAGCGCCGTTCATATCCCGGCGGATCGCCTGCTCAAGAGCCGCGCCGGATTGCTTCAGGGTCTTGCGGGTGATCCGCATTTGAATGCCCAAGGTGTGATCAGGGGCAAGCGGACGGTCCAACGTGGCATAAGCGGACGGCCCCGGCACATTGCCCGTTTCCGTTGCCTGCCAGCCCGCCGTGATCGCCGACGTGGTGACGGGTGTTTCCGAGTCGCCGCTGCCGATGTTGATCATCTGGACGCCCATTTGAGCCGCGACAGACGCAGGGAACAGACGCTCGATCAAGGGACGGGTGGCAATCGGGTTCGGTGTACCGCTGGCAATCGTCTCCCCGGCGCGCGTCTCAAGTGCAGCATATGGCACAGGGATGCCGCGATAGCCGCCCGCGCTCCGCAGCTCGGTCACGATCTCCGCCGTTTGCCCGTCGAGCGCGCGGCCTTCGTCCAGAGACAAAGCGACTTGGCGCATCTCGAAAGCGCCCATGATCTCGGTCCATTCCTTTTCAGAGCGAGTTTCCAGCACATTGCCAGCGTCCCGGCGTTCTTCGTCCTCGGATACCAGCGCCGCGCGGTACTGCACTTCCTTGGCGCGATACTCAGTATCAAGTTCCGTCATTTTGCGGGTTTCGTCCGCAGACGGTGTTTCGATGTTCGCCAGCTCCGACAGGTTTTGACGGATCTCGGAACGGCGCAATTCCAGCTTTTTAGATGTCAGCATAGTTATTTCCTTTCATGCTCGACAGGAGGTCGCGCCATTGTTGACGCTTCGGGGAAAGCGGGGTGTGACCCACTTCCAATCTCGTTTTGCGCGCATGACAGCGCCCGCAGAGAATTTGTAAATTTGACAGGGTGTAGGAAAGTTCGGGGTGCGTTTTGACAGGCAGAACGTGGTCACATTCCAGCCGCCGGATCTCGCCACACTGGACGCATTGCCAGCCGTCACGATCCAAGGCTTGCATCCTCAGAGCCTTCCATCGCGGCCCGCGTGTGACCTTCGCAGAGTGCCGTTTGTACTCGTCGCGCCTGCTCATATCTGGACCCGCAATTCATAGCAGATCACCACGCCATCCGGCCCCAAGGTGCCGACGCGGTTGATCAGATAGGCAACCCCGCCGATCACCAGCTTGTCAGCAGTGGAAGGGACAACGCCCTCAGTGATAAACACCCGCAGCGCACTATCCGAGATAAGAGCGTTTGCCCGCTCCTCGACAGTGTAATCAGTGACCGCGACAGTGACCGGATAGTCCACTGCCGGACCCGCAGGCGGATCGTCGGGGTCGGTACGTGGTGCAGGCTGTTTGCGCAGAATTGCATCCTGTCCAAAACGCTCGATCAGCCGGGTTGCCGTTTCGGTCATCCCCATGCAATGCGCCCTCCTTTGTGTGATGGTCGGCCCATGATCCGCGCGCCCTCAGCCACAGCGATGACCGTTGCCGATGCCGCATCGATCCGGCCCGTCGATCGAGCCTTTGCCAATTTCAGATTGTTTGCCGGATCTCGCAGGGTCACAGCGTCCGCAAACGCAGACCGCAACAGCAGGGACGCAGTGGTCAGCACCTTCCCGTCGAAAGCCGCGCGCCGGAACCGCTCGCAATCCTCGTTACCGTCCTTGAAGCCAAAGCCACGCCAGACCACAGCCGCGCGGATGCCCGCCCGCTCGATCGCCTCGCCAAGTTCGGATTGTTTGTATCTGTCAGCGACCAGCGCCGCGACGGGTTCGCCCTCGATATGCTTCATCACCTCGATCAGCCACGCCGCAATCGGCACGGTCTGGTCGCCAAGGGTGGAAAGTTCGCCACGGTCCTTCATCTCGACATAGCGGCCTTGAACGCCATCGTTTGCGCCACGGTCCGCAAGGTTCGGTTTACTTGGGAAGGTGCCCAGAGCTTCTAGTCGCCCCGTCTCAGGCCAGTAGAACGCCGCCGCCGTCATAGATGCAGATCCGCCCAAGTCGATGCCGACCACGCATTGCCCCTGCCGTGCCGGAACCTCCGACACTTCGCAGGCCAGCCACTCATCGACGGTCAGCAGCACATCGCGGGTTTCGCCGCTCACGCGCTCATTGCGATTGTACAAGCGGAAGGTGGTCAGCGTAGAGCCGCCCCGCGCAATCGCCCGCCGTGCCTGCCCTTGCAACCATTCAAGGCTAGATCCGATGCCAGCCGCCGCGCCGGGGTTCGCCTCTTTCAAACTGTCCAGATCATCCGCAGGCAAGCCCGGCGCCGGGCGATGCTCTTGGCGGTAGATGCCGGGTGCGTCCTCGTCGAGCCACACAGAAAAGGGGTGTGCATCATCCGCCGCCGATGTTGAGATGATCAGCGCCCGCCCGCCGCGCTTGCCCATGCCAGACAGCAGCGCATGTTCCAGAGCGTCACCTTGATCAGCGGCCCAATGTCCGCGCTCATCCATGAGGATCAGCGTAGGGGCAGACCCCAGCGCGCTCTTGCCGTCCGCAGCAATGGCCCGGATGAAATGCCCGCCGCCGTCGCCTTCATATTCAATTTCGAGACGCGGGGAACGCCGGACCGTGAACAGCTTTTGTTCATCCTCCGACAGCGACCGCATGAAGCCCACCACAAAGTCGAAAGCAATGCGCGCTTGATCCCGTGTCCTCGCCGCGATGAGGATCTCACGCCGTGGCTGGTCATCCCACTTGCCCATGACGGACCCCAGAGCGATGCCAGCAGACAGCGCCGTCTTAGCGTTGCCCCTGCCGATCGACAGAACCGCGACGTTGACGCCATCCGCAAGAGCGCCCCGCACGAATTTCTTTTGAAACTTGGCCAGCTTGATCAGCTCGCCAGCTTTCGGGCCTTCGGGGATTGCCAGCTTCTCTAGGAAGTTGATCGCCTTCGTGGATGCCTTGCCCTTCATGCCAGCCACCCGATCCACAGACCGCACAGCGCGAACGCATAACCCCCAACCGCGACCCCCCCCACGGAAGAAAAAGGGGGCATTGGGACCAGATCGATCATGTGGTGGCGCGTGTGCAGATCATCATTCCCTTGCGGTTTCGTTACATTGTAACAGGGAATAAATAGGTAAGCAATACTGACCTATATGTGTGCGTCTCCTTCTTTGCTGGTGGATCTAGGCCGTCGAGTTTTTTACCGCCTGTTACCGCCTGCTACCGCCTGTTACCGTCCTTTTGGTAACGCGTTATCCTTTGAAAATGTTAGATAATATACGCTTGTTACCGTGTTACCAAGATTTTGCGTAAACTATATAATTCCCATTAATTCCTACGAACCAACAAATCATTTTGTTCCTAGTATTTTCACCAACCTCATAATTATATGAAAATGGCGGTAACACGGTAACATTAGTGATTTTACAATCAATATCATGTAGTTAAATGTTACCGCTACTTCAGTAACAGTGCGGTAACACGGTAACAGATCTGGTAACACCAAAGCAAAAGGCCGGAACATTTGCCCCGGCCTTTTTGGTCATAAGTGTTTGGTATCGTTATCGTTTAAGCCATAAAGCCTTGATCTGTTTGCCGTTAATGCGACGATTGATAAAACCTCGCCCATCCTCGGACATAAGCGCCAAGATCTCGGGTTTGCGCCTGCTAAGGGTGCCTATCTCGCTTCGATCATAGTGTTCGTTTAGGAAGTCGCTCAACGCCTTGTTGGCGTGGGTGATGTAATCGTCGCCGCCATCATGCTTCAAAAACTTGGTGGACCTGATCCATTCGACGGCCTGATCTGCAATTACGGGATAGCTATTCGACAGCCGCTCAAAGTGCTGGTCCAGCCCGTGACGCCCGATAAACGCGTTCAAGTATGTGTCAGCCCGTTGTTCCGCGCCTTCCCGTCCAAGCGCCTGATAATCGCTAATCAGGTTGTTGAGCCGCTTTGCGATATAGGCCCGAACCGATCGGTAATATCTGCCCTGATCGGCCTCATAGACTGGCCTGCTGTTCAGTGTGCCGCTGCCCGTTAGCATCGACATACGGTTGGCGAACTGATCCTCGACGCCATTCTCACCTACCAGAGAACCGACACTTTCCGCAGACAAGAACAGCTTAGTGAAGATCTCGACACGCGCGGTCAGCTGGAATTTAGGCGCAAGGTGGATCTCCGATTGTAGCTGTTTCAGCTCCGACTTAACCGACTTGAACTCATCGACGGCCAGGATCATCGCCCGCTTGAAGTCCTCCGGCTTGCGTCCAGCTGGTTTGCCCTCGAACATTGCCTCGATCTCTTTAACGCTCATCTGCACCACAAGGCCCAGATCCGATAGCGCGCCCATTAGAAAGCCCTTGCCCCAATCGGATGCCGCGAACATCCAGAGATAGGATTTCTTGCGGTCCAAGGCGAAACGGCCTGCGACGATGTATTCCAGCGTCTCCTCGATTAGTGGGAAGTGCGCCTGATAATCTGCGATGCACTCGGAATGGATCTGGCCAGCCGCGACCAGTGGTCGGTGTGTCAAAACTATCCGCGCCACGTCCTCTTGCATCTCCAGTCGTGACCGATCGGTGAACATATCGACGGCCCATTCTACCGAGTCCCGCTGATTTTCATATTTCAGGTGATCGATGATCGGCCCGACAGTTGCCGCGCTTATCGCTTTGCGCGCTGCCGTCTCATCAGCCTTGCTCATCGGTCCGCCCATATCGTTTTGCAGCTGCGTGATGATCTCATCAGCATCGATCGGGGAACCGAACCGACGACATAAGAACTTCCATGCGTCACCGACGACGAACTGCACAAGGCACTCGGATTTGTTCAGCAGGAACAGACGCGACTTTGCCCCGGACCAGAACGCGCCCTCGATCATCGCCTCGATCGTTAAGGGGTCGACGAAGGGATCGTCGTTCAGATCCGGCAAACTGTTCTTGATCGACGTGGTGATCTGCTTAGCGATTTTCAGCGCCGCCGGGTTTGTGTCCGGGGTGATAATCTTTGCAGCTTCTTTCCGCTCGGTCTTTGCCTTTGTTTTGTAGTCCTGCCCGATCTCTTTTGCATAGGCTTTGATCGCCTCAACAAATTCTCCGCCGTGTTCATAGTGAACAAACAGATCAAACGCATCTCCGAACCGCTGGCCAGTCTTTGTGTCACGGCCTAAACCTGCCGCCGCGTCTGATCCAGACAGGCTGATCCAGTGGGTGCCATAATCGCGGGTCGCATAGCTGCCGCTCGTTTGCATGGCGCTGCGGTAGTCGCTGGAATTGCCCGCGCGATTGTAGCCATGTTTTGCCAGTAGGTTTGCAATGCTTTCCGCAGAATTGAACGCGTCAACTATGCTAGATGTGTCGGTAGGTGCCTGCCGTGCTTTCCACTCTTTCCACTCCGCCGCCTTCTTTTCGGCTTCGGCGCGCTGGCGTCGTGTATCTTCGCGCAGCTTTATAATCGGATGCCGAACGCCAAGGCGTAACGGTTTGCCTTTGTGGATCTCGTGTTCGTAGTGGTCGCCACGGTTGGGCAGGTAGATGAGCTGGCCCGCGCCGCGCAGTGCGGGATCTGCTATCAGCGTGCCGTGGCTGGCCTCTTCTATAAGATAGTTGAACGCCTCGATCGTGTCCCAATAGTCGACGCCCTCGATCGGCTCGGCCAATGGGATGAGCGCCCGCCACTTTAATTCGTCAGGTGTTGCCGATCGGCTCGAATAGATCATGCGTGAAGTGTTTTCACCGACGATCGCGCCCAAGGCTTGCGCCAGCTCCTCAAGGGGCGGGCTGTTTTCGTCGACGTCGAGAGGTATCCACCAGAACTTGCCGCTGGCCCGCTGTGCATCATGCTCACGGCCATCGTGTTCTACATAGTCGGACGGGATGAACCATTGCGCCTTCTTCTTTTCGACGCTTGGCGGGTTTTCCACCATGCCGACGATCTCCGCCCCGGTGATGCTTTTGTAATCTCGGCTATCGTTTTTGCGCGTGTCGTACTGCCCGAACCCCGTGCAAAACGCAGGCTTATTGACCGCAGGCTTAACCTGCGTGATTTCTGTCTGTAATGTCATGCCCTGCCCTCACGCGTTGGTGAAGGTTTGGGCGATGGTGTCCAGATCTGTTTCGCGTACCGCCCAGCGTTGCCCCACGCGCTCGGCGGGGATCTTGCCGGAGATAGCGGCGTTCCAGAATTGCTGGTATGTGATAGCGCAACCGGAAGTGTTTAGTGTCCGCAGCGCATCAGACAAGGGTAGTATTTTAGCCATAATTTCACCTCTGGTGAATTATCGCCTTGCGAAAAAAACTAGCACGTTCCATTGTTGGAGTATTCCTACTGTGCTGCTTTTTACACAAAGCGGTTTCTAATTTGGCCCGTGCACTTGTTGGAAGCTCGTGTGCGGGCCGCTCTATTTTGTAGGATTCACCTACGCGGTTTCTATATATTGCGGTAGAGTACCCTCAGGACGCAAGCGAGTAATTGCAAAAACACCGCCCCAGAGGGGTGAGTCTGTGACAATGCTGCATCTTGCGAGACTAGAACGGCCACCATTTGTGCTTTTTCGGCGGTGCCGCTATCAGCTTCATTGATTGATCGAGTAGCCGCCCGCGTTCTTCGGCCATCGCCTCGGCTACCGCCAGATCCCGCCTTAGCCGCTCATTCTCTGCTTTAAGATCATCCGTTAAGGCGCTGGAAACAGGCGGTAAATCTGCTGGCACATATTTTGCGCCCTCCGCGCCCCTTGGCTGGTAAACCCGTGCAAGCTCTGCCGTGTCAATCTGCCAGCCTTTATCATCATCCTTGTTGCCACTGATTTTCCCGGCTTTTAAATGCTTTAGCAGTGTCGGACGTGATACGTCGAAAATTTTTGCCGCCCTACTTATCGTCATCATTGGCATGTTTATTCACCCCTGTTTTGTCGCTTTTTTGCCACGCTAACACCATTGCCGGGGGATTCGATAGAAAAATGAAGGTGGTCGCCCGCCCGAAAACTGCCGGATCTGCGTAACGGACGTTATGTTAAATGATTTCGGGGGATGCAAACGGTGCTGGTTTGGGGTGTCAGTCGGTGCAAAGCGGGGTGGAAAGATAGTGCTTATCACTCCCCTAGATACTGAAAATGTGGAACGTAAGTGTTAGCCAGGATTTTCTTCATGTCTGTATTGCAGGAATCTAAGAGTGATTGATCAACAACCAACTGCTCAGTTATAAGAAGTGCAGCAGTATCCTGTTTAGATTTCCTGTAGATATCATTAGGGTCGGTTTCGGAGCTGTTGCGTTCGTTATCATCTAACAGGTTACTGATAGACACGATGTCACGCTGGTCTAAATCCCCGGCAAACGGCACGGACATGGCAGCAGTAATGCAATAACCCCAGCGGTGCAGTGTTTGCTCTTTCTCACTCAGGGTTGTGATATCGGTTTGTGCACTCACACTTGATCCTAAAACGATTAGAGCAGCGATAAGCTTGTGCATTATAGATTTCCTCTCAGTACAAAATTTTATGCAGTTAAGCTTAAAAGCTAAATGGAAGGCTTACCAGCTCCGCGCTATTTTCGGGAACGCCATGATTTGCGGCCATCCGGTCCCGCACTTGCACTTCGCCCGCCGCGAAAACTCGTGTTCCGTGATGCCCATCGGCACTTGGTCCGGCGTCAGCGTTGCCGTGTGTCCGCACTTCCAGCACGTCACCTCGATGTGCGTTGCATAGGCCGGGAACAAGGGGGGCAAGTTGTCGATCATGTCGCCCATAATTGCGCAAGTTATCAGGCCCGCGATACAGCCACGAAGATCTCGTTCTTAGACTAAAGCGGACTTTGTAGTCTGGCCTTTTCTAGCGCCGCCTTGGGAACCTCGGATTTGCGCAGCTCGCCAATCTCAAACCAGTAACAGGTCAGCGCGTCAGGATTATTGTAAACCTCTTTCCCTGCCGTCATATGGCGCCCGCCTGATTTCAGCCTAACGATATCGCCCGGTTGAGCTTGATCATCCATGTTCATTCCTTCCAGTCTACCAGTTTCAGCGCCTGTTCCGGGTCGACGCCCAGTTCCTTCGCCTCGCCAAGTGCCTTGATAATGGCCCCAAGCGCCCGCGCCCGTCCGCCCGCATCAAACGCCTGTAGCGGCCTCATCACGTCCAGTTGGACAGGCTGGCCTAACTTCTCGCTGGCCTCTTGCCCGATCATCGCCGCGACAGGCATGAGCGCCCATTGCGCAAGGTGACGTTGAGCCTCGCGTACCATTGGCCCGGTGGTGACGGGATTGCTCAGACCGGGGAGAACCCCGAACGCCATTTCGATGCCGGATCTCGCCGCCGCCCATGTCTCTCGCGTCATTGCCTTGGACAGATCCGGCGTCACGTCGCTGGCCTTCCAGTCTTGCGCAGGTGCAGGACCGCCCGCCGCCTGGACGTTGACGCTCTCGCGGATCAGGACGCGCCCGCGTGTACCCCGAAAACCTCGTGCCAAACTTTCCATGTCAGTTTCCGGCGACTCCGGGAACGGCACGATCGACGTGCCAAGCGGTGCGTTTGCGTAGATCTCGCCAAGCGCACTTTCCAGCGTTTGCAGCAGGCCAGCGGTCAGGCGCGCGCGCCGCAAGGGTGCAGATCCGACATAGGGCATGGATATTTCGGACCCGACGCGGAAGTGCAGCACCTCCCCAGCAAGTACCGTCATTGATCGCCCGCCGCCCGTGTCAGGGACGCCGACGCGATAGGCGGTAGGCTTGCTGAACCGTGTGGTCAGATCCCAATCCGAACAGGGCAACAGGCCATCATCGCGGATCACGAACACAGCCTCGCCACGCAGCGCCAGAGCGCGCGCAGACAGGGCCAAGGTGGAAGGCGACAGCAGGTCGGTGCCGGATACGTCCGCAAGGCTCAGACCGCCCTCCCAGAGGCTCACACAGGCTTGCACGGTGCCAGTGAGTTCCGCCAAGCCGTCGACGCCGCCGATGTAGTCGGCGCGCGCCGCCATCACTTGGCTGGTGTACCCGGTGCCGCTCGATCTCGTTTCAATCTCAGGCTCTTTTTTCTTGAACGGCCACATGCTCACGCCCTCCGATATGTGCGCAGCAAATCCGCCGCGCCTGAATGTTGCATTGCCCGCGCTATCCATGTCGGCGCGCGGTCCAGTGTTTCCTCGATAGGCCCGATCGACACAGACGTGCTGGACGCCCCTGCCGTGCCGGGGTCCGCAGCGAGATATTCAGCCAAGCGCCGGAACGCCTCGGAGACAGGTGCCGGCACATCGCCAGCCCCGACTTGTGCCGTGATCCGGTAGGTGCCATCGGCAGGCAGGCAGACGCCAAGCGGGCCTTGCAACAGCGTCACAGACTCCCATGCCGCCCCGGTCCAGAAATGAGCCTCAGAGGACACCACAGGGGCAAGGCGCGGGTGGAATTGATCGCCGCCGTTGCCCAGTAGCGTCCACACGACTTCGCGCTCAGTGAAGCGGTGTGCGATGTAATCCTCGATCCTTGCCCAGATCATCGCCTCATCCAGCGCCGCCGCCTCAGCAGACAGGTCCGCAGGTACAGCGGGATATTGCGCCGGGATCTCCTCGAATTGCTTTAGAACGTCGATCATCTCACGCCCTCCATCTGTTCAAGCTTCGGTGCAGGCCAGTGCCAAGCCCGTCCGGCATAATCAGGCCGTCCGGCGTCCATTTGCGCGCCTCGATTTGCGTTTCGGGATAGGCCGGCCGGGTCACGATCGACAGCTCGTACAAGAGCGCCGCTATCACGGTCCTGATAATGGCATTATGCGCGCCGTTGTCGGGGTCCATGCCTTCATCTTCGATCTTTTCAGGCTCAGGCACAGCTCGTTTCGGGGGCAGTCGAAAGCCGGGGGAGATGCCGATCGCCAGCCCCGCCGCGACCGCCGCCAAGATGTCTTTCACATACGACACCTCTTGCATTTCTTCGGTGATCGTCGCGGTGAAGGTGACGGCCTCAGGCGTGTCTCGAATGTCCAGAGTACCAGAGCGCACAGACGCCAGCGGCTTGCCGTAGTCGTGGCCCGACAGCAGGTGTATGTCCTTTTTGCCGCCGTGGTCCGATGGTGTGTCGATCCGGTAGGCAAAGGCGCGTGGCGCAATCACCTCTTTTTTCGGCCTGCCGGAACGGCCCCCATCACTGAGAACCGCCCGTTTGCCGTAGGGGAAAGAGCCTTGCAGGGCCAATGCGCCCGACGCTCTCTTGCGGAGTTCAAGCCCGCCGCCTGCAAAGCCCTCCAGCATCTTACTGGATACCCGTCAGGACGCGCGACTGGACCGCGCGGCTGATTGTCGTGTCCATTGTGGAAAGCGCCGTCAGACGAAGCCCGCCCGACTGTGCATCGGCATAGGGATCACGCACCAGATCGACGGCCCCCCACAGACCCACGAACACAGGGGCAACACCGCCCGCCGATGTTGTCAGCAGTGCCATGCTTTCCAGAGGATCGCCTTCGGTGCCGCCGGATGGTAGCGCAGGTGCAGGTAAGGCGTTGTGAGACATTACGACGGACCCAAGCGCCTCAGTCAGGCGGTCATACTCGAATTTATAGCCCCCTGTCCCGACAAGCACAGAATCCATGTAGTCCCAAACCTCAGGGCGGATCAGCAGGCGCACATCGCCGGGACCGTTTGCGGCATTGGCGATGATAAACTGCACAACCTCAGACCGAAACGCCGCCCATGTTGCCGCAGCATCGACAGGGCTTTCCACGATGCCCCATGCCGCCGCCCCGGTGAATACACCAGTAGGTTCGCCACCAGATCCAGATCCGTTAAAGATTGCCCGGTCCATCTCTTGCGACATAGCGCCGTTCATATCCCGGCGGATCGCCTGTTCCAGAGCCGCGCCCGATTGCTTCAGGGTCTTGCGGGTGATCCGCATCTGGATTCCCAGAGTGTGATCAGGCGACAGCGGACGGTCCAACGTGGCATAAGCGGACGGCCCCGGCACATTGCCCGTTTCCGTTGCCTGCCAGCCCGCCGTGATCGCCGACGTGGTGACGGGTGTTTCCGAGTCGCCGCTGCCGATGTTG
>Ga0222647_1000808_pt1 | contig 11377 bp, 8 predicted proteins | sample AntAcemetagen333_FD_179864 | JGI IMG/M metagenome (GOLD analysis project Ga0222647, IMG submission 179864) | Saline water microbial communities from Ace Lake, Antarctica - #333 | ecosystem: Environmental > Aquatic > Non-marine Saline and Alkaline > Saline | place: Antarctica: Ace Lake | collected...
AAATTTGTTACCAAGGAATCAACACATCCATTTTGATCTGTAATCGTTAATTTTACATCATAAGACCCTGCGTCTAAATATTGATAAATCGGGTCGAGCGTATCTGCGAAACCGACTCCATCATCAAAATCCCATAGATAATAGGACAATGTATCACTCGTATTGTAAGCCGATGAATTATCAAAAAAGACGACTGGGCCGACAATACAAGAATCGTAAGTGAATGAAAAATCAGCACTCGGAGGTGCGTGAATGATGACTGTAATGAAAGCGGTATCGGTACAGGAAACACTGCCAGGATTGACGACCAACATTCCTATATAAGTATCATAACCAGGAAAAGTTACGGTTGGATTATTTTGTGTTCCTGTGAAATTCGTCCCATTATTTAGATCAAAATTCCATTGATAACCGGTAATAAAATTTGCTTGTCCACTTTCGTTAATAAAATCAATAACGGTATCACCGCAATTTTCAAGAACATAATCCCGAAAACCAGTTTTATAATCTTCCAAAATGTCTGCTTGAACAGTCACGGCACAAGCAGTCGCATTGAACTGAAAATCTCTTCGGAGTGTACTCAATAATACACCATTTCGATATTCTTCTACACAAACTCCAACGACATATTGCCCCGTAATCGTTGGTATTCCTGTAATAATACCAGTTTGTGAATTAATCGTAATTTGTGGATTTCCACCCAAAGGGTTCGTTGGCGAAAGCGGTGGAATAAAAGGAACGGTAGAATAAGGCGGTGGCGTAGCTGGGCCTGGGCCCGGGTTTCCCATCTGAAAACCAGTATAAGGTGCACAAAATGAATACACCAGAGAGTCACCTTCTGGATCGGTCGCACTATGATCAATACTTAATGGTTGATTCGTACAAATCACAATTGGTGGAAAATTAGTAAACTGTGCACTTGTGTTACAGGTCGTTTGTGCTAAATCCGAAATAAATACAGTGAATGTACCACCGTAACTATTGGGATTAAAGATGTTAGTAATCGAAGAGTTACGACAACATCTTTGATAAGCAATATGGTAACCATCGGGGTTGTAAGGCAAAGTTATTGTTGTTTCATAAGTTGCCTCTTCTACACATAAGCCTGTCGGCGGAATAACGCACGGATTCCCTGTAGAAACGGGAAGATTATTTGGACCAGCAGAAATTGGGACATAAACGGTGTTCGAACCGCCATTAATGGCAACTTGATTTCCATTTCCATCAAATACACTAAAAGGTGACGGATCATCGAAAGGTGCGGCAGGATTTACCTGATTCCTGCAATCTCGGTAAACTTTCATGTATATTCTATACTGATTGTTACCCAGACATTCATAGTACATTTCGCCACCTACTAAGTGCCATGCACTCGCTGTCGTTGATAAAAGTAGGAAGAATGCAATTGGTATGAAACGTATAAATGCTTTCAAAATGATATTTTTTACGTTTGTTAAACAATATATATTTAATTTGTATTTTATTTGGTATCGAAGTGTTTTTGGTTTAAGGTTTTTATTACAAAATATGATATTCTCGATTTATTAATAAAAAATAATCGGTCATTTTAAAATCTAAATACAAGAACACCTTAAAATCTTGTAATAATTATTTATCATTTAAAGGTATGTTTTCAAACGATGAAATCAAGTCTATAGTGTCCAAAATCAAACAAGGTGGCATTATCCTTTATCCCAGCGACACCGTTTGGAGCATCGGATGTGACTTATTTAATTTAGACGCTATTCGTAGGGTATCCGAGGTCAAACAGCGTAATAATGAAAAGAGTTTTATTCTTTTGGTTAGCAATCAAGAGATGCTCAATCATTATGTTTCTAAAATAGAACCTAAGATTCAGAACATATTAGATTACCACACTCGCCCAGTCACCGTGGTATATAACGACGTTCAAAACATACCGGAATACTTTTTAGCTGCCGATGGCTCAATTGCCATTCGTATCGTGCAAGACGAATTTTGTCAACAGCTTATTGCTGAATTAGGAATCCCTTTGGTTTCCACCTCTGCGAATATTAGTAACGAACCTTGTCCTCAAATTTATACCGAAATCTCCCCAAAAATTATCCATCAAATGGATTATGTGGTACAATATCGACAAAATGACAAGAATAAAACAGAACCTTCGGTAATTATTAAGTTGCTACCTGACAAAGAAGAGTTGTTTTTTATTCGAGAATGATTCGAGTTGTAGCTCGCAACTCGGAAACTCGAAAAAAAATCGCTACTTTTGCGAAAATTCGTATTGACAAAACCTATGGAGTTTTCAAAACCCCATAGGTTTTTACGTAAAACTTTATTGCTAAAAATACAAAATAAACGATAAATAATGCTGTTTGACATAAAAGAGCATGAAAGAAAAATTTTTCAACTTATCTCCGATGCTGCCGCAGAATTAAACATGCCGGCTTACGTCGTAGGAGGCTATGTTCGTGACCGTCTGTTGGGACGATCTTCCAAAGATATGGACATCGTCTGTGTCGGTAGCGGTATCGAATTGGCAACTTCCTTAGCTCGAAAGCTCCGTCCTCGCCCGAAGGTCACGACTTATAAACGTTTCGGAACGGCTATGCTAAAGCATAACGATTTGGAAATCGAATTTGTGGGCGCAAGGCAGGAATCTTATCGCTCGGACTCTCGAAAACCCATCGTGGAAAATGGTTCGTTGGAAGATGATCAAAACCGTCGGGATTTTACCGTAAACGCTTTGGCAGTAAGCCTTAACGACCATAATTACGGTGCAATTGTTGATCCTTTTGGAGGCTTATATCACCTTGAAGAAAAAATATTAAAAACGCCTTTAGCGCCAGATAAAACGTTCTCGGATGATCCGCTCAGAATGATGCGTGCTATTCGTTTTGCAACGCAACTAAACTTTGAAATCACGCCAGAAACCTTGGCTTCAGTCGAACGCAATAAAGACAGAATCCGTATTGTTTCGATGGAACGCATCACGACTGAATTACAAAAAATCATTGAATCGCCGGTGCCGTCTATTGGTTTCAAATTATTATTTGATACTGGACTTTTAGCGTTAATTTTTCCTGAAATGGTGCGTTTGTATGGCGTCGAAACTCGAAACGGTAGAAGTCACAAGGATAATTTTTACCATACTTTAGAAGTTTTGGATAATTTATCTCGCAATACGGATGACGTTTGGTTGCGTTGGGCAGCGATTATGCACGACATCGCCAAACCGCCAACGAAGCGTTTTGACGCTGAAGTTGGTTGGACGTTTCATGGTCACGAAGTGGTCGGCGAACGTATGGTTCCCAAAATTTTTAAGCGGTTCAAATTGCCGCTTGACCACAAAATGAAATACGTTCAGAAGTTGGTACGCCTACATTTGCGACCAATTTCGTTGACTAAAGAAAATATTACCGATTCCGCAATTCGTCGTTTGTTATTCGATGCCGATGCAGATTTGGAAGATTTGATGCTCTTGTGTGAAGCCGATATTACCTCCAAAAATCCAAGAAAAGTGCAACGCTATTTGGAGAATTACGAGCTGGTTCGAGAAAAAATAAAAGAAATCGAAGAGCGTGACCACATTCGCAATTGGCAACCACCAATTTCTGGCGAAATCATCATGGAAACGTTTAACATTCCACCTTCCAGACCAATTGGCGTGATTAAAAATGCCATCAAAGAAGCGATTTTAGAAGGTGAAATTCCGAATAATTATGAAGCGGCTTTTGAGTTTATGATGGCGAAAGCGAAGGAAATGGGGCTTGTTTGAAGTGTTAAATAGTTTATAATTCCAAACGTGTATTATCATTAAAACTAACCGAATAATTAGAATTGATGAAAGATTTAAACAAGGTGTATCTTTATAGGATGGTGCATATTGAAAACATTTCACACCTCCTTCAATTTGGTATTACCCATTGGAATTCTGTAAATAAAAATTCTAATTATATTCCCATTGGTGATAATAGCTTGATAAATTCAAGAAATTTCACACGCTTATCCAATAATGAAATATTAGGTAATTACATTCCTTTCTATTTTGGTTCAAGAATGCCAATGTTGCTTGTTATTCAAAAAGGGTATAATGAAGTACCTATCACCGAACCTGAAAAAATCGTATATTGTATTAGTACTGTTCAAAAAATAATGGATTTACAGTTGGATTTCATTTTTACAGACGGTCATGCAGTTGATAAAACCTCTACTATTTATGGTTTAAATGACGTTCATTCTATTCTTAATATTGTCGATTTTGATGCGATAAAAGCGAAATATTGGAAAAAAGAAACGGATTTGGATTTGAAACGTAGAAAAGAAGTTGAATTTTTAGTAAAAACAGACATACCGCCAAAGGGAATTTCAGGCTATGTTGTTTATAGCCAAACTGCAAAAGATATATTAATAGAATTGAATATTGATGCAGATAAAATTGTAATTAGACCGACCTTTTATTTTTAAAATAAGCATTAAATTTTTTTTAAAATAAAATTTTATGATAAGCTATATCACAGGAGATTTATTAGAAAGCGAAGCGGAAGCCCTTGTAAATACGGTAAATACGGTGGGTGTAATGGGAAAAGGTATTGCGTTACAATTCAAAAAACAATTTCCGCATAACACTAAAGTTTATCAAAAAGCGTGTAAGGATAAGACGTTTGATATTGGCGATATTTTAGTAGTTGACGATAAAACCTTATTAAATGGAAAAAAAATTATTATTAATTTTCCAACAAAAAAGCATTGGAGAAACCCTTCCGAATATACTTATATTGAACAAGGTTTAGAACAATTAGTAAAAATAATTACTACTCATAATATCAAGTCTGTCGCAATTCCAGCTTTGGGTGCAGGCAATGGTGGATTAGATTGGAATAGGGTTAAAGTACTGTTAGTCAAATTTTTAGAGGAAATTGATTGTAAAATTTTCATCTATGAACCAAATGTTGAAATAAAAGAAACACTAAAAAAAGAGCATGTAAAATTAACTCCTGCACGAGCAATGTTGTTGGCGGTTTTGTATGATTTAGTGCGTGACGGGGAGTTTGTTTCAGAGTTTGCAGCAGAGAAAGTTTGTTATTTTTTACAGCGTTTTGGAGCAACTTATATTTTTAAATTAGATTATAACCCTAACTTCTATGGACCTTATTCTGGGAAGGTTCGCCACGTTTTATATTACCTAAATGGTAGTTATATCATGGGTTACAGCCGAAAAGATAAGAAGCCTTTTGAGCCTTTAAGTTTGTTGATGAGTACAGAAAAAGAGGTTAATATTTTTCTTTCAAAAGATAATTTAAAAAAAGAAAAAGCAATTATTGAAAATACAAAAGTATTCTTAAAAGGATTTTATAGCGATTTCTCATTGGAATTATTATCAACTTTGGATTATATTATTCAAAAAGAAGGGACTACCGATTTAATTAAAATTAAAGATTTTTTGAATAATTGGAGCAGTCGAAAATCACAGCAGTTTGGGAATAATCGATTTTTAGAATTAGGTCTTAAAAAGTTAGAAACTATGGAAACTATAAATTGTGAACTACGAATTATTTGACCGTTTTAACGATTTTTATATCAAAACGGTACAATAGCTAATAATTAAAAGACTCTTAGATAATTTCTGCAAACCTTATAAATTTATTTATAAATAACACTTTGAAAGCATTGAGAACAATGAGTTAGTGATCAGATGACCTTGAACTATTCCGCTAAGGATAAAAAAATACATTTTGTTTTTCTCCTTTTTTAATAATTACCGTCCGATTTTGGTAATTTCGATATTCCCTGTTTGCTAATAAAGCGGCAATATCCGAGTCGTTTAAATAAGAATACGTTTGTTTTAGAATGTTGGTTTGTGTTGTTGATCGTATTTTGATTTGGTACTATTTATTTAGAAAAATCTGTCAGGTTTGATTATCAACAATTTATGAAGGTTTATGCTTGTCTAATTCGTTCGTTTTGCAGACTAAAAATAGTCAGCTGCCCACTGTAAACTGCTAACTTTTTCAACGTTCTTTCCGATAATCAGAAGGTGAATTTCCCGTTAATTTTTCAAATTGCGAAGCAAAATAAGATGGACTGGTGTAGCCCAAACCATAGCCAATTTCGCTAATGGATTTGTTCGTTTTTTCTAAGAGTTTTTGAGCTTCTTTGATGCGTTCTGAATGAACAAAATGAATTGGCGTCGTTCCAAAATGATGTTTAAACTGGCGAAAAAACGTCGCTTTACTCATACATGCCTTGTCCGCAAGGGTTTTTATATTAATAGAGGAATACAAATTTTCTTTAATATAATGAATGGCATACGACAAAGGATGGTCGTTAATTTTACTTTTTTGGTAACTATGAATGAGGGTATTTCGCATATTCGTCTGCAAACAAGACAAGATTAATTCCTCGATTTTTAAATCAATCCAATAATCTTTAAATTCAACATCTTGCATCAATAAATATTGAAGACTTTGGAGCGTATTAGCAACTAATTGATTGCCGTTACCCGAATACAGACTCATTTCAGGCATCGTTTGCACTTCCTTTATTAAGGTCGTAATTTGATAACTTTCATTAATCTTATCCAAAATATTCCAAACCTGTTCTTTTGAAATTTCTAAAGTAAAACACGTAATCGGTTGCTCAACCGATGCCGTATATAAGGACACCTTCGCATCAATTTTAGTCGTTCCCATAATAATCATGTCGGGCGACAAATCAATCTCTGGAACGGTCGGAATATAGACTTTTTTCACCCCATTTTTGACATAAGCAAAGACCACATTATCAAACGCATAACTTCGTTTTTCTTTAATAACATCGTGATTTACCAATAATTCAGAGCGATTTGCAGTGAAAATTGACTTTTGCGTAATTGGTTTTGATAAGTCTAACATAGCGTGATAATGATAATGATGAATTTTATAATGTATTAATTTTCTTTGAGATTATCCTTATATAATTTGAGATTATCTTTTTGAAATTTGATAAAACTTATATAGATATTTACAGAATAATATTTTGATAATGAATAGTTAATTACAATAATAGTTCAAATATAAACCAAATTTAGTAATAATAATCAATAAAAACCATGTTAAACCTTTCGGTAATTTTAGAAGATAGTGCGAGAAGATATCCGACCAAAGATGCCTTTATTTTTATGGATACGCATTTGAATTATGCCCAAATCAACGGTGCTGCCAACCAAATTGCAAACGGATTAAAAGCAATTGGCATCGGAAAAGGCGATAAAGTCGCTTTAAATTGTTTGAATTTACCTTATTTTCCAATGGCTTATTTCGGGATTTTGAAAGCAGGAGCAACGGTTGTGCCGTTAAGCGTTTTGCTCAAAAGAGATGAAGTCGAATATCATTTGCGAGATTCTGATGCGAAAGCTTATTTATGTTTTGTGGGTACGCCCGATTTGCCGATGGCAGCGGAAGGTTATGCTGGTTTTCAGAACGTGGAAACGTGTAAAGATTTCTTTGTAATTACTGCAAAACCAACCGACCCGTCGCCAATAGAAGGTACGAAAACGATGGGCATGTTGATGGCAAATCAGTCGCCCGTGACGGAAACTGTGCAGACAAGTGCGGACGATACGGCGGTCATTGTTTATACTTCAGGGACGACAGGTCGGCCAAAAGGTGCGGAATTGACGCACTCGAATTTATTGCTCAATGCCATACTTTCTACGAATATTATTAAAACAGATAGTTCTGATAGTCAATTGATTGTCTTGCCATTATTCCACATTTTTGCGATGACTTGCTTGATGAATGCTGGGGTTTATGAAGGGACGACCAACGTATTGTTACCTCGTTTTGATGCAGAAACGGTTTTAGATTTAATGCAAAAACACAAAACGACCATTTTCGCAGGCGTGCCGACCATGTATTGGGGCTTGTTGAATTATGAAAATACGAAATTTGATTTAGCAGCTATTGCTAAAAATCTAAAAACAGCAGTTTCTGGTGGTGCGGCTTTGCCTGTCAATGTTTTAGAAGGTTTTGAAGCGAAGTTTAATGTGCCGATTTTGGAAGGTTTTGGGATGTCGGAAGGTTCGCCTGTCGTGACGTTTAACCATATCGAAGTTGGGCGAAAGCCTGGTAGCGTTGGAACGGCTGCTTGGGGCGTTGAGGTGAAAATCGTTGATGAAAATGATAATGAAGTGGCGACTGGCGAAAAAGGTGAATTAATTTATCGTGGACATAACGTGATGAAAGGGTATTACAATAAGCCCGAAGCCAATGCGGAAACGCTCAGAAATGGATGGATGCACTCTGGAGATATTGCGGTTAAAGACGAAGACGGTTTTTATTTTATCGTGGACAGAACTAAAGATATGGTCATTCGTGGCGGTTTGAACGTTTATCCGAGAGAGGTCGAAGAGGTGATGATGCAGCATGAAGCGATTTCTTTGGTGGCGGTTATCGGTGTGCCTGATGATAAAATGGGCGAGGAAATAAAAGCTTGTGTGGTCTTAAAAAGTGGTGCTTATGTTTCTGAAAGTGATTTGATTGCTTGGACAAAAGAACATATTGCGGCTTATAAATATCCTCGAATGATTGAATTTTTGGGGGCGTTGCCAATGAGTGCGACTGGAAAAATATTGAAAAAGGAATTGAGAAAATAGGTGTTGAAATCCAAACTAACGATTAAACCTATGGGGTTTTCAAAACCCCATAGGTTTCTATTCAAAATTAATAATCAAATTATGACGACTACAACTTTATCAAAATCAATTACCGTAGCAAGTACATCTGCTGCCGAAATTAAGCGGATTTTTGATTTACAACAAAAAAATCAATATAATGTCGGTAATACTGACGTTTCTGCACGTAAAGCGAAATTGACAAAATTTCATGAAGCGATTGAAAAATATCGTCCCGAAATTAAGGAGGCTTTGTTTAAGGATTATGGAAAACATCCGAGCGAGGTGGATTTGACGGAAATTTTCCCGATTACGAGCGAAATCAAGCACGCTAAAAGTAAATTACGCAGCTGGATGGGCAATCATCGAATTCCTACGCCTTTGGCGATGTTGGGGTCGAGTTCTTACGTTCGACATGAACCGAAAGGCGTGGTGTTGATTATTTCACCGTGGAATTTTCCTTTTAATTTGACTTTTGGGCCTTTGGCTTCGGCGATTGCGGCAGGAAATACAGTGATGATTAAACCGTCTGAAAATACACCTTATTCATCGGCTTTGATGAAAAAAATGATTGAGGAAGTTTTTAATGAAAATGAAATTGTGGTCATTGAAGGCGGTGTTGAAGAATCAACGGAAATATTAAAATTGCCATTCAACCATATCTTTTTTACTGGTGCACCGAATATCGGTAAAATCGTGATGAAAGCGGCTGCTCAACACTTGGCTTCGGTGACGTTAGAATTAGGTGGAAAATCGCCTACTATCGTTGATGAAACTGCTGATATTGAAACCGCAGCTCGTCGGATTGCATGGGGAAAATATATTAATAATGGTCAAGTTTGTATTGCTCCAGATTATGTTTTTGTTCACGAAAGTAAAAAAGAAGAATTTTTAAAAGCGGTCACTAAAAACATTGAAACGTTTTACAAAAATGATGCAGCGAACGAAACTTCTTACGCTCGAATTGTGAATAACAGTCACTTTAATCGGTTAAAAGGCTACGTGGAAGATGCGATTAGTAAAGGGGCAAAAGTGGAAACTGGCGGTACATTTGACGAAAGTCAAAACTACATTTCGCCAACCGTGATGACGAATGTTTCCAAAGATTCTACGTTGATGACAAACGAGATTTTTGGGCCAATTATGCCAGTTTATACTTTCAAAAATATAGATGAAGTGATTACCGAAGTGAACGCAAGAGATAAACCGTTGGCGTTGTATATTTATAGTAAAAGCAACCGAAATATCAGCCATATTTTGAGTAATACCCGAGCTGGTGGAAGCTGTATCAATCATAATGCTGCGCACTTTTTTAATACGCATTTGCCATTTGGCGGTTCTAATAATAGTGGAATTGGCAAGGCACATGGCGAAGAAGGGTTCAAATCTTTTTCAAATGCAAGGGGGATTTTAAAACAACATATTCCAAATGCGTTGGAAATGTTGATGCCGCCTTACGATGGTTTTAAACAAAAATTAATTGATTTGACGATTAAGTATTTTTAATTGTTTGTGAATAGGGAGCAGTTACGCTACTAATCATAAATCACGAATAACTAACCAAATAATGATGAAAAAAACTTTCGATTATATAATAATCGGTGCAGGTTCGGCAGGTTGCGTTTTGGCAAATCGACTGACGGCAGATGGAAAAAATAGCGTTTTGTTGTTGGAAGCAGGTGGTGAGGACAAATCAGATGATATAAAAATCCCTGCGGCTTTTCCAAAAACATTTAAGTCAGATGTTGATTATGCGTTTCATACAACGCCTCAAAAAAATATGGGCAATCGAGAAATGTATTTGCCTCGTGGGAAAGTTGTGGGCGGTTCGAGTAGCATTAATGCGATGATTTATATTCGTGGCAATAAGCAAGATTATGAAGAATGGGCGGCTTTGGGAAACGAAGGTTGGTCTTATGATGAGGTTTTGCCGTACTTCAAAAAAGCTGAAAATCAAGAAGTTATCAATGATGATTTTCATGGAAAAGGTGGGATGTTGAATGTTACGAATCGAAATTATACCAATCATCTTTCTGATGTTTTTGTGGAAGCTGGGCAGGAATTGGGGTATGATAAAAACGAGGATTTTAACGGAAAATCACAAGATGGATTCGGTCATTTTCAAGTGACACACATCAACGGAGAGCGTTGCAGCGCAGCAAAAGGCTATTTAAAACCAGTACTTTTAAGAACGAATTTGACTTTAGAAGTCAACGCAAAAGTTGAGCGAATTACGATTGAAAAAGAAACGGCAACTGGGGTTATTTATCATCAAAATGGGCAATCGCACGAAATCACGGCAACGAAAGAAGTCATCCTTTCGGCAGGTACTTACAACAGTCCGCAAATCTTGATGCTGTCGGGAATTGGTGACGAAAACGAGTTGAAATCGCACAATATTCCGGTAGTTAAAAATTTAGCTGGAGTTGGAAAAAACTTGCAAGACCACATGGTTTCTTTTTCTGTTTTTCATACAAATTATAAAAATTCCTTGGATTCGGCGGAAAGATTCCCTGTTGTATTCAAAAATTTATTCCAATATTTGGTATTCAAAAAAGGGCCTTTTAGTAGTAATGTGGGAGAAGCTGGAGCGTTCGTGAAGTCATCAGACGACCAACCTGCGAATGATATTCAGTATCATTTTGCGCCAAATTATTTCGTGGAACATGGATTTAAAAACCCGAAAAAAGGCAACGGTTATTCGATTGGCGGAAAAATATTAAATCCGAGTAGCAAAGGAACGGT
>Ga0222647_1000809_pt1 | contig 11376 bp, 11 predicted proteins | sample AntAcemetagen333_FD_179864 | JGI IMG/M metagenome (GOLD analysis project Ga0222647, IMG submission 179864) | Saline water microbial communities from Ace Lake, Antarctica - #333 | ecosystem: Environmental > Aquatic > Non-marine Saline and Alkaline > Saline | place: Antarctica: Ace Lake...
CCGAACCGATGATTCCGGCAGATGAGACAAAAGGAGTTCACGCTGATTTTCACGCTTTCTGGGTGAATCCCAACGACCCGCAAAACTTCATTATCGGTGGCGATGGCGGTCTGGGGATTACCAACGACCACGGCAAAAGTTGGTACTTTCCCGAAACCATTCCCGTCGCTCAATTCTATCACGTCAACGCCGATAATGACATACCGTTCAATGTGTACGGCGGAATGCAAGACAACGGCAATTGGTCGGGTCCGGCGTACACCTGGAAGCGTGGCGGCATCCGAACGTTATATTGGCAGTATTTAGTGGGCGGTGACGGCTTTTATATTTCACCCGACAAGGCAGATTCTCGTTTTGGCTACGGAACATCGCAGAACGGCGATTTATACCGCTACGATAAGCTGACGGGTTATTACAGCAGCATCAAACCACCCGCTCCTAATTTGAAAACGGAATTGCGGTTTAACTGGAATGCAGCGTTTGCCCGTGATTTTAAGAATCAAGATAAAGCGTATTATGGTTCGCAATTCGTGCACGTAACGGAAGACAAAGGAGCAACTTGGAAAGTCATTTCACCCGATTTATCTACTAATAATCCCGAACAACAAAAAGGCGATTACGGCGGCTTAACGCTCGACGTTTCGGGAGCAGAAATGTACAACAGCATTTTATCGATTGCCCCGAGTGCGTTAGACGAAAACGTGATTTGGACGGGAACCGACGATGGACAAGTTCAACTCACCTCCGACGGTGGAAAATCGTGGAAAAACCTAACCAAAAACGTAAAAGGACTGCCAAACGAAGCGTGGATTGCTCAAATTCAAGCCTCGCGTTACCAAGCAGGAACGGCGTGGGTTGTGGCAAACAATTACCGCAAAGGCGATTACGCCCCGTATTTATTCAAAACCGACGATTACGGCAAAACTTGGAAACAAATGGCGGACAAATCAAAAGTGAAAGGCTACGCATTGAGCGTTATTCAAGACCCCGTAGAACCCAATTTGGTATTTTTGGGAACAGAAAATGGACTTTGGGTCAGTATTGACGAAGGGAGTTCGTGGACACAATTCAAGAACGGTTTTCCTTCCGTTTCAACGATGGATATGGTAATTCAGGAACGAGAATCAGCGTTGGTAATTGGTACTTTCGGACGGGCAATTTGGGTGTTAGATGATTTAAAAAGTCTGCGGGAAATTGCGAATAACAGAATCAATACTTCCATTACCGCTTTGCCAATGAACGATGCCGTGCAGGTAAAAGGTTTATTCATCAACCCTCCCGGAAATATTTGGTCGGGTTTTAACACCACGTTTGAAGGCGAAAACCGACCGTTTCAAGCAACCGAAATTCCGTTTTATATAAACGAAGTTCCGAACAAAGGCTCCAAAGTAATTGCCCGAATTTACAACGCCCAAAACGAGCAAATAAACACCGTTGAAATAAGTCAATTAACCCAAGGGTTGAATTATATTTCATGGAAACTGGACGAACAAATTGGCCACAAAAAAGCAAATACCTCTTCCCGTGAAATTCCCGTTTTACCGGGCGTTTATAAAATCGTGCTGGAATTTAACGGCAAAAAAGATTCTACGGAAGTAAACGTCATCCCCGACCCTCGTTTTGATATTCCCACCGAAGTGGACGAACAACTTTACAACTACCAAAAATCCGTTTACAGCGAAAAAACTCGTTTGGATGCTGCCTTTGAAAAACTGGATTCTCGCACGGCATTGCTCAACAAAATGGAGAAATACTACGCCAACCTCAACGCCACCAATAACGCAGCATTTCTAACAACTATTTCAGTATTAAAAAATGAAATCAAAACGGTTAGAGAGCAAGGTAAACCCACCGCCGGAAACCGCCAAGTGGGTGCGTGGCAAACGCTTGCCGTGAGTCCGCATTCTAAAATACAAGCGGCTGAAATGACCGCCATGTCCCGCCACATTGAACCATCAGAACAAGATTGGAACAAAATCACCGAGGCAAAGCAATTAATTGATACCTTCTCAACGCGTGTTGGTGCCTTTATTGCTAACTCGTGGAAAGGGTTTGAGGAAAAAACTAAAGCGGTGGGGTTTGATTGGTTTGGGGGGATGGAGTGAGGGTTTTGCGTTATTCTCACAGGAAACTTCAACCGTCTAATAAATAAAAAGTGTGTAACCGAAGAAAAAGTATATTTTTGTTCGTAGCCAATACTACCCAAATAGCTGACTTGAAAACTACTAAAAAAGAGTATTTGAACATTATGGGTATTTTGCGACAACAAATGGTTACAAGCATTTACAAACAGCTAATACGTAAACCATAACATACTAGTTATAAACACTTTACAAAAATATAAAGTGCTAATAAAATAGATATACACGCTACTGTTGCGTGTATACTAATGTTATCTGCAACCCAAAAACTACGAACATTCAGGACACAAACCAGACAAAGTAAAATTAATTTCGCTGACTTTGTAATTGTTTGGTAGTTTATAACTCGGTTCAACATCTTCAAGACAAGTTACAGACTTACATTTTTGACAACTAAAATGTATATGATTATGGCTGTGTTCTGAAGAACACGATTGACAACTTGCAAATTTTATTACACCGTCAGTATTGACAATTTTGTGAATTAAGCCTTCATCCAACAGCCTTTCTAAAACTCTATAAATAGTTACTCTATCACAAAGACCTTTAAGTGAGTTTTGAATTTCGCTTTGAGAAAGAGCAGTATATGAAGAAACAATTAACTCTTTGATTTTTGTTTTTGCCTTCGTATTTCTCGGTTTCATCATTTTATCTAAAATGCTAATGCAACAATGTTGCGATTGCAAATATAATAATTACTTTTGCAACATTGTTGCATTAACGCAATATTTTTAAAATTTTAAACTCAAAAAAAAAGATGAAAGTAGCTTACATTTTCAAGACAGAGATGTCTTCCACATTTCAACTGGCAACGATGATATTGCCACAATTGGAAAAAAATACTCACGGAGTTGAGGTAATCGGAATGTTCTTTTTTGATGAAAACGTACACGTATTAAGAAAGGGAAATGACGTTGGGGAGCGTCTCAACACTTTAGCTGCTGAAAAAGGGATGTTGATAATGGCATGCGATCAGTGTGCTTTAAGACGAGACTTAGCAGAAGGCACATTTGATAGTTGCGGAACAGGTAGTGTAGTACCTAAAAATATGATTGATGTAGGGCAAGTAGGTTGTTTTCCACAATTATATAAGGCACTTGGTGGTAATCTGCCAGATTTGGTCATAACCTTATAACCACATAATAATGATACCTCAAACATTCAACGGCTGGGCAAACTGCATTGTAAAAGACTGCAAAATCAATCTTACAAAGGAATTTGCCGAAAAGCGGTTATTAGTTTATCAGAACAATAAAAATTCTGAAACCCAAAAATTTATTTCGCTTTATGGCGAGCAACATTTACAAAATATTATTAATTGGTTTAAGAAAATTAAAAATGATTAATACTACTAAAATCAATAAAGCAGACCTAATAGGTATTTTAAGTTCAGCAATTTGCTTGGTGCATTGTATTGCAACACCTTTACTTATAGCCTTTGGAGTAGGGTTTATGACAAATCCATTTTTCAAATATTTATTTCTAATCATCTCTTTTGTCGCAATTTTCAAAGCGACTAAACAGATAACACATACCAAAATTGCTTTATTGCTGTGGGTTTCTTTTTGGGGCTTTTTGTTTTCTACTCTATTTCAAGAAGAATATCATTGGCTTCATTATTCAGGATATTTTTTCGCACTACTAATCATTATTGGACACATATTAAACATTAAACATTGTAAAGAATGTTCAAAACAAAATTCAAATCATAAAAATAGAACGAATTAAATGGCAACAACAGCAACAAAAAAACTACCAGTAACCGTATTAAGCGGTTTTTTAGGAGCAGGAAAAACAACGCTACTAAACCATATTCTTCATAACAAAGAAGGCTTAAAAGTAGCCGTAATTGTAAACGATATGAGTGAAGTGAATGTAGATGCAAGGCTTGTAAATGAACAAAATGTACTTTCACGAACCGAAGAAAAATTGGTAGAAATGAGCAATGGTTGCATCTGTTGCACACTTCGGGAAGACTTAATGATAGAAGTAGAAAAACTTGCCAACGAAGGTAGATTTGACTATTTGCTAATAGAAAGCACAGGAATTAGCGAACCAGTTCCCGTAGCCCAAACATTTAGTTTTGTAAGTGAAGATGGCGATATAGATTTATCAAAATTCAGTTACATTGATACAATGGTAACAGTTGTGGACTGTTTCAACTTTTTTAAAGATTTTGGGACAAATGAATTATTGGTTGACCGCAAATTAACCGATATGGAAGGTGACGACCGAACAATTGTTAACCTATTGACCGACCAAATAGAATTTGCCAATGTAATTATTTTGAACAAAACCGATTTGGTTGACACAAAAACGGTTGGAATTTTAAAAGCAACTATTCAAAAACTAAACCCAGGAGCAAAGATTATTACTTCTGATTTTAGCAAAGTAAATCCAAAAGAAATTTTAAACACCAAACTTTTTGACTTTGAGGAAGCTCAAACTTCGGCAGGCTGGCAAAAAGAATTAGAAGATGGTGTACACACACCAGAAACAGAAGAATATGGAATATCTTCATTCGTTTTTAGAAACCAAAAGCCATTTCATCCTGAACGTTTTTGGAAATACATCAATGAAGATTATCCAAATGGTGTAATGAGAGCTAAGGGTTTATTTTGGTTGGCATCAAGACCAGACGATGCTATAAATTTTAGTCAAGCAGGTGGTTCATCACGTCTTGAAAAAGCAGGAGTTTGGTGGGCAAGTATGACCTTTAATGAAAGAACAACTTACCAATCATTTGCTGATAATCGCGAATATATTGAAAGTAAATGGAACAAGCAATGGGGTGACCGAATGAATGAACTTGTTTTTATCGGACAGGACATTGAAAAGGAAAAGATGATTGCCGACCTTGAAAATTGTTTACTACAAGATAATGAACAAGTTTTATTTGAAAAAAAGACTAAATTTAATGACCCTTTTCCGAAAGAAATGTAACGCCTGAAAATAGGGCAGCAGATAACAATGTATATAAAAAATAGGCGAAATAGTGCTAAAATCGAGCTTTTTGGCTACCTTCGAACCTTGTACTTAACCGAAAGTTTAGTGCTTAGCAATCGCCTACTTCTCATATACTAACCGTTATGCCTCACCTAAAAAAAACCGTGCTAATACAATAATTAAATGAAAATAAAACTATATTTGCCAAATAATGTCAAGACTTAATTATGTCAACAATATTTGGTAATAGAATCAGAACGCTTCGAGAGAAACAACAAATTCCTCAAAGACAGTTGGCTTCCGTATTGGAAATTGACACAGCGACCTATTGTAAAATCGAGAAAGGCGACAGACGAGCAAAGCGCGAACAAGTCGCAACTCTTGCTGAATTACTACAAACTGACACCAAAGAACTTATGCGATTGTGGTCAGCAGACAAAGTTTACGACCTTATTGTTGACGAAGATGAAGCAACACAAATATTGAATGTAGTTGCAGAAAACATTAAGCAATACAAACGCCAAAAAACGAAAATATGAAGCCATTAGTCAAATACAGAGGTGGAAAATCAAGGGAGCTACCACATATCGAAAAACATATTCCAGATTTTACAGGCAAATATATTGAGCCATTTTTTGGTGGTGGAGCCTTGTTTTTTCATTTAGAACCAAAAAAGGCTATCATCAATGACATCAATTCCAAACTGATGGATTTTTACAAAGGAGTGAAATTAGACTTTGAAACTTTGAAAAAAGAACTTTCAGAAATCGAAAAAATTTATAAAGTCAATCGTAAAAAATTTGAGGAACTTAAAGCCAAAGCACCAACTGAAAGAGTTGCTGACGAAAACGAACCACTTTACTATCAAGTAAGGGATATGTTCAATGATTTAGCTGAAAAAAAATACTCTGACTCCTTGTTGTACTTCTTCATTAACAAAACTGCATATTCGGGAATGATACGCTATAATTCCAAGGGCGAGTTTAATGTGCCTTATGGACGTTATAAAAATTTAAACACATCATTAGTTACAAAATTTCACAGCCAATTACTTGCCAAAACAGAAATATACAACTTTGACTATAAAGCCATTTTTGAAATGGCAGACGAAGATGATTTTATGTTTTTAGACCCACCTTATGACTGTGTGTTTTCAGACTATGGAAATGTAGAGTACAAAGACGGGTTCAACGAAAAAAATCATACTGAATTAGCCAATGCATACAAAGAATTAAACTGCAAAGCATTAATGGTCATTGGAAGAACCCCATTAACTGAAGAATTATATGGAGATATGATTGTTGAAGAATATGGGAAATCATATGCGGTAAATATTAGGAATAGATTTAAGGCAAAAGCGAGCCATATTCTTGTTTCTAACTATGGTAATGAGGCATTAAAAAGAGAACCCAAACTAATATTAGAAGAAGAATCTGTTTCCTATGGCTAGAATTGACAGTAAAGTAATTTTTGTTACTACATCACCAAGAACACCATCTAAAATGATTCCCGAAATTGAGTTGTTGAACACTCATTTTGCAGGTCAGAAATGGAATAAAGAGACTCAGCTTGCCTTTATGGAATTATTAAAAGAAGAGAACTTCTTTAATGGAGAAGGTGCGAAAGACCCTTCATTTAGTGCAAGAGACAGAATAAACAGAGCACCAAAAGCCCTCGGCTTTGTTATTCTAACGCCTAAAATACAACTAACTCTTGCAGGCGAAGAACTAATAAACTCAAAACGTAAGGAAGAAATCTTTTTAAGACAACTTCTTAAATTTCAAGTTCCTTCACCTTTTCATAAGCCAACAGAAAGTTCGGCTGAATTTTGGGTTAAACCTTATCTTGAATTATTTCGACTTGTTAAACACTTTGGCTCATTGAAATTTGACGAGTTAAGAATTTTTGGTTTGCAGTTAGTGGACTATAGAGAATTTGACACGATAGTTGAAAAGATAAACCAATTCAGGATTGCAAAAGCCGAGTATGTTGGTAATTATAAAAAATTTCGAGCGGAATATTTAGATAATGAAATTAGAGAAATTTATGAAGCGGATATAACTTCAGGAAATACCAAGACACGGCAAACAAATGATGCTTCCATATCAAAATTTATTAAGACAAAAGCAAGTAATATGCGTGACTATGCAGATGCTTGTGTACGATACTTGAGAGCGACAGGTTTGGTAAATATATCTCATTATGGCAAGTCTCTTTCAATCGTTCCCGAAAAGTTGGAAGAGGTTGATTTCTTTCTTCAAAATACAGATAGAGACCCTATTTTAGTTGATAATGAAAGACAGTATGTTACTTATCTTGGAAATCCTTTAATTCCAACCCTATTAACAGATAATAGAGAGTTGCTCGAACAAAAAATAAGGTCTGAATTTCCTTTACTTGAAATTTCAGCAACTGCCACTTTACAAGACCTAAAAAATATATTCGCAGACGAATTAGACAACAGAAGAGAACAAATACTTACTGACCAAGTTTCAGCGATAAAAGACTATCGCCAATTTGAAGAAATCAGCACAACATTTGACCAAATAATTGCCAATTCGCTTTACGACAACCCATTAATGTTGGAATGGAATACTTGGCGTGCAATGACAATGTTGGACGGTGGAAATATAAAAGCAAATTTAAAATTTGATGATTTTGGTAATCCAATGTCCACCGCACAAGGCAATATGGCGGATATTGTTTGCGATTATGACGACTTTGGATTAACCGTTGAAGTAACTATGCAAGGTGGTCAAAGACAATATGAAACGGAAGGCGAGCCAGTTACAAGACACCTTGCAAAATTTAAGAAAGAAACTGAAAAACCAGCATATTGTTTATTTATTGCACCAAATATTAATGACTCTTGTAAAGCACATTTTTACGCTTTGCATAAAATGAACATACAATACTATGGTGGAACTTCAACGATTGTTCCTTTACCGTTAAGTATTTTTATAAAAATGGTTGAGGACTCTTACAACGCAAGTTACGTTCCAGAACCCAGACACGTGCAACGTTTTTTCGAGCGTTCAAATGAATTGGCAAACTCAACAGAAAACGAAGTAGATTGGTATAATGGAATTACCCAAGAAGCATTAAATTGGCTTACAGAATAAAAAGGCGAAGGCATAACAATGTATATAAAAAATAGGCGAGATAGCAGTAAATTCAAGGCTTTTGGCTCGTATCAAACTTGGTGCTTAACCGAAAGTTTCGTGCTTCGAAATCGCCTACTTTTCATATACTAACCGTTACATGCAATGTAAAAAGACGACCGTGATAAATAACAACGACACGTTTTGACGGACTGACTTACGACATTTGTAGAAAAACGGGAAAGCCGAAAACCGAATAGAGTAAGCAGCAATTAAAATTTTAAAATATGGCAATTTCAGACGTACAGACCAAAGGAAGCTTCTACTACATTATTGATAGTAGTGGTAAAAAATCAGCAACATTATCAGCTTCAACAGGCGATTTAATGGGAATAGGAATGGATTTTATTGTTCTGCAAAAAGGTAGTTTTTACTATACCTATGATGAAAAAGGTAAAAAGATAGCAACGCTTTCCAGTTCTTCAGGAGATTTCCGAAATGCAGCAGGAAATTCTTTTAACTTGAAAAAAGGAAGCTTCATTTATACATATGACAAGAACGCTAAGAAAACAGGAACTCGTTCAGCATAAAACAATTTAATACAGCAGGTGGCTTCGCCACCTGCTGTATTTTTCAATGAAATTTAAATAAATGGAAGCATCAACATCAATCAAACAAATGTTAGCAGGGAACAAGATTTTTGTTCCAACTTATCAACGTGCCTACTCTTGGGACACAGAATTTGAAAGTAGCAAAACACCCAAACAAGTCAATACATTTCTATCTGATTTAGAGGACTACAATCGTAGCACAACAAAATCAAAATACTATTTCGGACACTTTCTATTTGAAGAAAAGGAATCTAACAAGTTTGGAGTAATTGACGGACAACAACGACTTACATCAATCGTAATTTTTCTTTCGACACTTTTTACACGAATTAAACAAATCCGACCATTAAACGAAACCGAACAAGAAACTTTTGAAGACATCATCAAAAGAAATTCAACTTATCGTTTTGCAACGGTTGATTATGATAACCAACTTTTTAAAGATTTTGTAATTGACCAAACCAAAAAAGACAGAAACGGACTTGAAACCGAATCAGCCAAGAGAATTGTAAACGCTTTTGACTTCTTTACTCAAAGACTATCAAACAAAGACGAAGCATATCTTTTAAAAATGCTTAGAACTGTTCAAAGTGCATCTTGCACAACTCACCCAGTAACAGATGAATCAGAGGCTATCCAAATGTTTATCTTTCAAAACAACAGAGGAAAAAAACCTTCAAATTTGGAAATAATCAAGGCTCAATTTATGTTCAATGTTCATCTTTACGGAGGAGAAGAAAAGGAATCATTAATTGAAGAAATTAAATCAAGATTTGAAAAGATATACAAATCAATTTCATCAATAGAATATAGCATTAATGAAGATGATGTTTTGGTTTATACTTTAAGAGTTCATTTTAACTCACTTTGGGAATCAAACGCAATTGAGAAAATCAACAAATTGCTTTCAGAAGAAAATTCAATTTCTTTCATTAAGTCATTTACTCATTCACTTGCCATAAGTTTTGAGCATTTGACATCTTTCTTCGGAAAAGACCAAAGGGAAAATCTTGAAATTCATTCACTAATTACGCTTGGTGGAATAGGTATTTCAATTCCATTTATCATTAAGGCGTATAAATTTGGACTTCCAATAAATGATATATCTCAACTTTGTTCAAGTCTTGAATCATTGGTGATTAGACACAGACTAATCGGAACAAGAGCTGATATTACTTCAAGATTAAATGATGTTTACCAAAAATTCAAAGAAGATAATTCAGTAATAAAACCAATTATTGACCGTGTAGAATGGATGAAAAATATAGGTTCTGATTCTTGGTGGTGGGCTTATTGGAACAACAGAGAATTAGAAAGAGCTTTACAAGGTGGCGTTAATCACTCAATAGCAAAATTCTTACTTTGGAAATACGAAAATCATCTTGAATCACAAGGAAAAAGTGGATACTTACCCACAAGATTTGACAAAATAACAAGTCCAGAATTAGAACATATTGCACCGCAGACAGAAAATCCAGAAACAGGTTATGACACTTATGATGAAGAATTTATAAACCAACACATCAACTGTTTAGGAAATTATTTACTTCTTTCAAAATCTCATAATTGTTCAGTAGGTAACAAACCATTTGCAGACAAAAGAGCAAGTTACACACACTTGGAGCAACAAAGAGAAATTCAAGAACTGACAAAGGAAAATCCGATTTGGACAAGAGGTTTAATTCAAAAAAGGAAAGAAAAAATCATTCAGTATTTAATGACAAACATTTGACGAAAAAAGGAAACAAAGCAGGTAACAATGTATATAAAAAATAGGCGAAATAGTAGTGAAATTAAGGCTTTTGGCTCGTATCAAACTTTGTGCTTAACCGAAAGTTTTGTGCTTCGTAATCGCCTACTTTTCATATACTAAACGTTACCCACCATAATAAAAAAGAGACAGCGAAAACGAACAGACACAGAATAACGAACATTAAAATGAGTACTAATAATCAATTAAAAAAGGAGGACACATGAAACACAAACGTTTAAAATTAAGTGCCGTACTCTTGTTAGGCTTAGGACTGACAGGATTACAAGCACAAGAAACCATTCCAGCCACAGGCGGAAACGCTTCGGGTAGCGGAGGCACGGTGAGCTATTCCGTTGGGCAGGTAGTTTACACTACTAACACCGGAACAAATGGCTCGGTGGCACAAGGAGTGCAACAACCATTCGAGATTTCGGTAGTAACAGGAATTGAGCAAACAGCAATTAATCTTGCCATTTCGGCTTATCCAAACCCTACAACCGATTTTTTACTGTTAAAAGTTGAAAGTGAAAAGTTAAAAGATTTGAGCTATCAACTTTATGACTTAAACGGAAAACTTTTACAGAACAAAAAAATTGAAGGCAACGAAACAAGCATTGTTATGAGTAATCTTGTGCCTGCAACCTATTTTGTAAAAGTTACCGAAGGCAACAAAGAAGTAAAAACGTTTAAAATCATTAAAACTTAGAGTATGTTTTGGATTTATAGTTTATTGACAATAAAGGAGATAAAGGCTATTTGTAACATCGCTTCTGCCGATAATATTGTTTTTTCTACATCCCGGAACAACCTTCGCCTGAAATTGA
>Ga0222647_1000810_pt1 | contig 11356 bp, 10 predicted proteins | sample AntAcemetagen333_FD_179864 | JGI IMG/M metagenome (GOLD analysis project Ga0222647, IMG submission 179864) | Saline water microbial communities from Ace Lake, Antarctica - #333 | ecosystem: Environmental > Aquatic > Non-marine Saline and Alkaline > Saline | place: Antarctica: Ace Lake...
TTGTATTTTATAATCTCCTGATTGAGAGTAGGTTTTGTATTGCTTGGTATTGGTAGCCCCATCCCATCCTTCCCCCAAGGGGAAGGTGATGGTGCTATCCGTCCCATCACCAAATGTCCAGTGATACTTTATATCCTTCCCTTTATTCACTACTCTACTAAGGTCTTGTATCTGGTATGCTATCCACTCACAGCCTATAGTGTCTGCTACACTAAATTTGGGAACGCTCGCCTCTAGTACTTCCACTTCGTGGCTATACCAAACCCAGCCTCCTGCTTCATTATATGCCCGTAGCTTTACTCCCCAAGCAGCCTCATTGGCAATATTGTCTATACCTGATAGGAGTAGATTATTATCATCATCTATCTCGGCACTATCTCCATCTCCGAAGTAGAACCTATATCGCTCAAAGTGTGTAGAGTCGCTAGTATTCTCAAAACTAGTGTACAAACCAGCACACGCATTAGATTCTTCAAAATTGACCTTAACATAGTAGCCGTTGGTGCGAGGAAGGGAAATAAGGCCACTAATTAAATTAGTAGGACCATCAAAAACATCTAACTCTTTATTCTGCAACTCTATAGACTCTCGCCAAGTCGTGCTACTAGGTTCATTTATTACACCAATATACCTACTCTCGGGCTTGTTATATCTAGGAACATTAGGGAATAGATATATTTTACCATTGGGACCTAATCTCGGGGAATAGACCAGAGAATAGGGTATTCTAAATTCTTCTACTTTCTTATCACTGAGGCGGATTCTAAATAGGACAGGATACCCTTCAAAGACCGACTCTCTAACAATTGAATAAGAATAAATATACGCATTATCTGCAGACAACACAAGGTTCCTGATAGTCACTTGAGCTCTTAGAGCAGAACTTCTTGTATAATACTCTTTATTGGTGTACACTTTTTGTAACGGACCCACGTCTCCTGTCTGCCTATCAAACGAACATACAGCAATGGTAGAGCTATGGGTAAAAGTGTCCCCTTCTATTTTAGTGTCCGTAACCATAGCTATAGTCTTAAAATCGGGAGAAACAGTCAATTGATGAAAAGCAAGACCTCGATGCCATCGAATATTTTCGAAAAAATACTTATCGCTAGTTACTTGGTTGAGTACTGGGCTATACGCGGTTATCCTAAGCTTATCACTATGCTGTGATAAGATGTAAACCTCATCATCATCCTTAGGTACTATGGCAAACCCCTTCTCATATCCAAGATTATCTAACTCATTTACCGAAACATGGGAGATTAAATTCCCGTCCATCGGGCCTACTTCGGCTAGAGGATTCATACTGAAAACTTTGGATGGGATTGTCCCATCACTAGCATCTCTGGCATTATTAGTAATAAGGTATTCCTGATTAGATACCACCACCGGCAGCCCATTTATCACAGTAGGCTCAGAAGAATCGTAGAGGTCTAGCTGAGCTTTGTGATTCTTATTATATATCTTGTTGTCTTTACCGTAATAATATTTTAGCTCTCCAGCCTTGGTATTAAAATTGCAGTAATTTCTTGCATATTCATCACCTAATTTTGGTAATATTAAAGTATCTATATGAGTTAAACTTGGCGGTATAGTATTAAAATCTAAGATGTAAGATTTTATAAAATTCTGATTAATCACCCACACATTATCCTGTTGTGCTTGGACATATCCAAAAACACAAATAAGAGTAAGAGCAAAAAATGCCCTTACTCCTCTTGTATATAATGTATAGTTAGCCTTCATTATCGTACTATTAGTTTATGTGCCGTTTGTCCATCTTCGGTTTTTATTTGAATAACATACATCCCCTTAGCTAACGAAAATATATCTACTTGCGTATTGGAGTGTCCTTCGAATTGGTTTTCATTTTTTATTAAGCCCATTTTTTTTGTAGAAAAAACAATGTTAAGTTCCTTATTTAAAATTTCATATTGTCCAAATATAACAAAATAAAAAGAAGTATACAAAACACCCTTTTACTTATTGTCCAAGTTTAACGGTCTTAATACTCAAATAATCAAGTATTTGATAAGCAATAAATGGGTGTTTAGTCATCCAATAAATAATACTTTCCGCTCTGATTAAACCTTCCTTGACCGTCTTCGATACAATTTTCTCTTTTTTTAGCCAAGGATTCCTGGCCTGCGACCTACAGATACGATGAAGGGGCTGATGCTAAGATTAAAAATATCATGCTACTAAACTATTTCGCCTCCATGTAGTTTATCCATCCCTCCGCCTGTTTCAAGCTACCAAAACATATTGCCCAGCGGATTTTTTAGCTCATAACCCAAATACACGCCGCTTGGAGATTCTTTCCTCCTCCATTAGACTTAATCTTTGATTTAAACTCATACTTAATATTAAACTTTCCTAAATTCGCACTTCAATCATGAGTACGAAAAAACCATTAATATTAATAAGCAACGATGACGGTATCACCGCACCGGGTATACTAGCTACCGTAGAAGTGATGAAACACTTCGGTGAGGTAGTAGTAGTGGCTCCAGATAGTCCGCAGAGTGGTATGGGACACGCCATTACTATAAATAAGCCACTGCGTTTGGTGAAAAATCAGCAATTTGGCCCAGAAGTAGAAAGCTACCACTGTAGCGGAACGCCCGCAGACTGTGTGAAGCTAGCTGTAGATAAGGTGATGCATCGTAAACCCGATTTGCTTATAAGTGGATTTAATCACGGAAGTAATGCAAGTATAAATGTAATCTATAGTGGTACTATGAGTGCAGCTATGGAAGGAGCTATAGAAGGAATTACTTCCATCGGTTTTTCACTTTGCAACTTCAGCTGGGATGCAGACTTCTCTGCCAGCAAGGTCTATATGCATAAAGTAGTGACGCAAGTCCTAGAGCACGGCCTGCCAGAAGGCACACTTCTGAGTGTCAACATACCAGATGTGCCAGAGAGTGATATAAAAGGTCTAAAGGTATGCCGCCAAGCACGAGCCAAATGGGTAGAAGAATTTGACCATAGACAAGATCCACATGGCAGAGACTATTACTGGCTTACTGGTAAATTTGTAAATATGGATAAAGGAGAAGATACAGACGAATGGGCTCTTGCCAATAACTACGTATCTGTGGTGCCAGTGCAGTATGATCTTACGGCTCACCACGCTATCCAGACTGTCAATTCTTGGGACTTTTAGATGCGAAAATGGGATACTATAGTCGCAGGAATGCTAGTAGGACTCATCAGTCCACTTGTCATTCTCTACGGTGTGAATGTGTTTAATTTTGACCACTTGAGCTATGCACTATTTCTGGAAACGGGGTTCACTACTGGTAGTCTAAATCCATTCTTAAAAATAGCCGCTCTCTTTAACCTTGCTCCTTTCTTCCTTTTTATCAATATGAATAGGATCAGAACAGCTCAAGGAATCGTATTCGCTACTATCTTAATAGGATTAATCATCGTCTATTTCACCTTACTATAAGACTATGAGATACTACGTCATATCTGGAGAGACCTCAGGAGATAACCACGCTTCACGGGTGATCAGTGAGCTAAAAAAGCTTGACAGTGATGCTCATTTTCGTGGTATGGGTGGCGACCAAAGTGAAGCTGCAGGACAAGAGCTACTTATTCACCAAAAAGAAATGGCGATAATGGGACTAGTAGAAATACTTTCTAGCTTGAGAAAGATTGCTCGAAACCTGAAAAAAGTAAAACAAGATATAGCCGAATGGCATCCTGATGTAGTCTTACTCGTAGACTATCCGGGCTTTAACTTCAAGATAGCCAAGTATGCTCACGGACTAAAAATACCCGTACACTACTATATCTCTCCAAAGGTATGGGCGTGGAAAGAAAACAGAATACAGCGAATAAAGAGCTATGTAGATGAACTCTACACCATCTTACCTTTCGAGACTGAATATTTTGCGAAGCGTAACATCAAAGCAAAATACGTAGGTAATCCTAGCAAAGAAACCGTAGATGAATATCTAGCGACTAACGACTTGCACACAGGTTCTAAAAAAATAGCCCTACTCCCGGGGAGCAGAAAACAAGAGATCAGCACTTCGCTTCCTATCATGCTAGATGCCATGAAGCAGTTTCCTGACTATGAACTCTTGGTAGCTCAAGCACCTGGGTTTAATGATGCGTATTATCATGCTTTTGACCAGAATCTAACACTGATCAAAAATGATATGTACTCGCTGCTCGCTCAGAGTGACGCGGCACTAGTGACCAGTGGCACCGCTACGCTAGAGACCGCACTCATGCACGTACCTCAAGTAGTGTGCTACCGTATGAATGAGCTCAGCTACCGCATCGGTAAAATGATAGTGAAACTAGATTATATATCATTGGTAAATCTTATACTGGATAAACCGTGTGTCACAGAACTCATACAAGGAGACTTCACTGCAGAGCGAATAAAACAAGAGCTCAACGCCATACTGTATGATGAAGGTACAAAAGCTAGAATAAAAACACAATATGCAGATCTCCATGCTCAGATAGGTCTCAGCCATCCATCTGTAGAGGTGGCTAACTATGTATGGAAGAGTGTTTCGTAGCACTTTTATTTTTACACAATTCAATACTACGTATAGGTAAACCAAAATAGGTCAACGTTGAATTACTATTAGTGTATGCTGCGTTTCTCAAGATTGAGTATTGGTAGCATAGATTAGGTTTTTGTGTGATAATGTGGTCTATTTTAGAATTGCACTTACCTCATACATTACTACTAAAACGAGAACGATTACCTTCCATAAAACCTATACAGATTAATAGTAATGCAATACTATTAGCTACTGATATTTTATATGTTCCTATTTTTTCATTCTGAAGTAAATCTCAGCTCACCTTTCTTGTATTAAACGTATTATTGTAGCGTGAAAGGAAAAGTAATCATAATTGCAATAGCATTATTAGCTATGGGATGTAAAAGTCAGGTAGTGGACCGCGTAATAAAACTAACTATTACAGAAACTTCAGACTACTGTGGCGGTGCGGCTCCTCCAGAAGAGCTTTTGCAAGAACTCAGTAAAGAAAAACCATTTACAGGTAAACTGTATGTTCACTCCTTGCCAGATCGTGGTGATGATGGTCAGATATTAATAATGTCTAATGGAGAATTAAAACAGTCTGGATTTTCTGAGGGTGTATATTTTGTCTTCCAATATCCTAAAATTAATAGAGAAGAGCTGACCAAAACTAAAATGGATGAAGAAATGATTTCATGCCTAGAGATGCTGAGCTTGCAATTTACTGCCAACTTCGTAGTAGCGAAAGAGACAAAATCTGTGACTTTTAAAGTTCACAAAATATGCGACCCTTGCATTCCTCCACGTCCATAGAAGCTATACTGTATTTGAATGGCTTGTTTTGAGAATTAAAATCTCGCTAGTATTTTATTTCCATACCCTTTAGTTTATTCAAAAAATAAAGTAGTCTCAGTAAAATTTAAAATTTGCACCTGCATTGACAAATTCTTTTTTAACAAAAGTATACAGCTTAGCACGCTTGTGAGGCACACCTTCTTGAAACTCATCTGTCGCTTTCAAAAAATCAGTGTTTAGCATTCGCCTTCTAAAATTACGCCTATCGATCTCCACATCCATTATCTTGCTATAGAGGGTATATAACTGATGCAGCGAAAAATGACGTGGTAACAGTTCAAAACCCACCGGTTCTCGGTATAACTTATCTCTAAGCATTTGCTTGGCTCTATCCACTATTTGATTATGATCAAAACCTAATGTGCTGACATTGTGATAATCTGACCACATTACGTGCTTATCAAAACCTACTGGTTTTATTTTATAGTTTTTAATATTAATTAATGCAAAGTAGCCGATTGTAATTACTCGAGCCTCGGGATATTTCCTAACGGCCTCTAGCCAAAGTCTGTCCTTCTCTTTAATCAGCCTGCTGGGACTTCCAAAAGCACCTATTTGCTCTAAAAAAATGTTTTTCAGTCCTGTAAATGCCTTTAATATACGCCCAGCCGCTTCACTGAGGTCTTCATTATCTAATATCAAGTCACCTGGTAGTACTAGCGTATCATCTCCTAAGGCTAAGTTATCCCTCAAATCTCGTTGCACCACTAAAACCTTAAGCTCTGAGCCATCAAAACCAAAAACCACACAATCTACAGAGACATTAGGATTCGTATGACTTGGCATTTTTTTATTCATAGAGTAGATTTCAATATTTTATTAAGAATGGTAAAATTAGCTGTTTTTTTTCAAAGTGTAATTTTTACACTAAATTCGCCTTGAAATATAACAACACAGATGATTTTAGTGGCAGATAGTGGGTCGACCAAGTGCGATTGGATAGCAATAGACAAAGAGAACAATTATCAAAATACTCATACTATGGGTTTTAATCCTTTTTTTCATACTACAGAGCTGGTAATCTCTAAACTCATTGAAAACGAGTTATTTAGTACCATAAAAGATAGTGTACAAGAAGTTCACTTTTATGGTGCTGGTTGTTCCAGTAAAAAACGAAACGAAATTATTAAAAAAGGATTAGTTGCATATTTTGATAAAGCCACTACGGTAATAGTAGAACACGACCTTACGGGAGCAGCAGTGGCCACTTCACAGGGAGAAATAGGCATCTCTTGCATCTTAGGCACAGGCTCTAATTCTTGCTACTTTGATGGGAATGCTGTACACGAAGAAGTACCTGCATTGGGATATATCCTTGGTGATGAAGGAAGTGGATCATTTTTTGGCAAAATAATGCTCTCTGAGTGGCTCTATAAACGCATGCCAAAAGAGCTTGCAGCTGCCTTTCAGAAAAAATATGACTTGACCAAAGAGAGGATTTTTGAGGCAATCTATAAAAAGAAAAATCCAAATGTCTATCTCGCTAGCTTTATGCCTTTCGTAAGTGAGCACAAAGAGCATCCGTATTTTAAGAAAATGATGTTTGATGGTCTATCACAATTTACTGAAATCCACATATTGTGCTATGCTAATTATACCGAAGTACCCGTAAACTTTGTTGGTTCAGTTGCATATTATTTTAAAGATGTGTTGGAAGAAGTAGGAAGAAAGCATAGTTTTACAGTGGGGAAAGTAGAAAAACGTCCTATAGAACCACTAGCAATGTATCACTATAACCAAAACCAATTAACCATATGAGCTTAAAAGCGTGTATTTATGACCTAGACGGTGTAATCACTAATACCGCAAAATATCACTATGATAGCTGGAAGTGGGTAGGCAATCAGCTGGACTATACACTGACAGAAAAGCAGAACATGAAGCTGAAAGGTGTAAGTAGAAAAGAGTCCCTAGACAAAATCCTGAAATGGAGTGCTTCTCGGATTTCTGAAGCTCAAAAACAGAATCTACTTGTCCAAAAAAACCAAATGTACCTCGAGTTTATCGATAAGATGACTCCAGAGGAAGCATTCCCTGGATTTAGAGAATTTAACAAACTAGCTAAGTCTCAAGGTATAAAAGTAGCCATAGGTTCTAGTAGCAGAAATGCAATACGTATCATCGATAAATTAGATCTGGTGCTAGCATTTCACGCGATAGTAGATGGTGGAATGACAGAAAACTCCAAGCCAGAACCAGATATATTTTTACTGGTAGCAGAAAAATTACAGTGTGAACCTCGTGAATGTTTAGTAATAGAAGACTCACAATCAGGTCTCACTGCCGCTAAGAAAGCAGGGATGAAAAGTGTGCTCTACGGAGGTGACAAAGGTCTGAAAGGAGCCAATATGCACGTAGACAATTGGCTAGAAGCAGACTTAGAAAAATTTAAGAGTTTATTTGATTAGATCAATTAAACCATATAAGAAAGAGTACAAGGTATTTTCCTTTTCACGATGCAGCTATAGTTGAGTAGAACACCCAAATAGATTATAACATCACACAACACTGCACACCAAAATAGCTTCTGGCACATCTCCAATAAAACCATAGAGGAAGTACTTCAAGGAAAAGAAGGAATAAACAAAATAACAACTATTTAACTGACCTTTTTAACAACATATCGCCAGCAACTGCTCAATACCTTAGTACTTATACTTGGTATATTTTTATGTCTGGAGATAGTCCGTGATCTGCAGCGTGAAGGAGACTTTGGCGGATACATAGAAGCGGGCAAACTAGCTTGGGAAAAGACATATATCTATTCGGCACACCGCAATACTTGGCCGCCATTTATGAGCCTAGTATCTATTCCTCTTTACGGACTAAATAGTATTAGTTTCTATGGTATTAGACTAGTCTGGCTAATCGGCATCGTGTTCACTTATTGGTATATTTCCAAGTGGATTATATCCTATTTTTTCAAAAAAGACCTCGTATTAAAACTTATAAGTGATACTGAGAACACCGTGTCACTTACTCACTCCATTTTCTTGGTACCCTTCTTACTTAATTTCCGCATTTTCATAGAAGAAGTCAGTAACCTACAAGTTAATATGAGCATCTTAGCCATTTGTATATTGGCTCTTATCCTTACGTTAAAAAACAACCACTTCTTAGCTGGAGTATTTCTAGCATTAGTGATAGCTACTAAGGTATACCCTATCATATTATTGCCATTCTTGATTTTTAAAAAGCAATACAAGACACTAGCATTCACTGCACTTGGCTTATTCATTACACATATTTTAGTCATTGCTCATTTTGGATCTGATGCCACCAGTCTTTACAGTGAATGGTACACAAAGCAAGTAGCTGAAGGATTGCAATGTACTCATTTTAATCAATCACTATGGAGCCTGTCATGCGGCTTATTTTCAGAGACTTCCAGATTTGACGGTTGGTATTTTAACATTGCTAGCCTGACCGTTAGCCAAACTAAAATAATAACCCTTTCCATTATAGGTAGTATAGGAGTATGGGTATCTTACGTGTTTTATAAAAACAGAAAACAGGAACATGCTCTCGCCATCCAATGGCTTATAGTTCTTTCATTTATACCTGTATTTTCTCCGCTAGCATGGAAGTGTTACTTTGTGATGCTACTCCCAGTGAGTATTTTACTTTATACAAAATACCGCGGTACTTCTAAACGTAAATGGCTCGTCATGCCGCTTTTAATGATCACTTTCACCTCTGAGCTATTCATAGGCAATGTAGCGTCAGATTATACAGAATCTGTAGGTATTATTACGCTGAGTTCTCTCTTTATTTCATTATTTGCCACCTACTTCTTAACCCAAACAAATAAAGGTTAACTGATAAATAGAAATACGATTTTAACAGCTTTGATGTAGTTGAAAATTAAGCACTAATTCATATATCTACTAAATAAAGACAACTATATCACAGGCCGATGAGCAGTAAAATGACGATTTACCAATAAAAGATAAGACCGAGCAGAAACAATGTGTTTACAGCAACTACCAGCAATAGTATTTTCAAATGTGAAGATTTCATGATAATTTAAGTATTCCAAAAGTATGGCAATACCTATCTTCAACGTATATTAGCAACGTAATATTACTGTAAACTTGAAAAACGAATCTCAATATAAAGACCTACTAAAACAAGCAAAGGCACTAGTAATTCAAGATGTCGACGACGTAGCCAACATGGCAAATATCTCCAGATTAATTATGGAACACTTCCCAAACCACTGGATAGGTTTCTATAGAGTCGTGGGACAAGATCTTCTGCTGGGCCCATTTAATGGTCCCATAGCTTGTACTCGTATTGGTTTTGGCAAAGGAGTATGTGGCAAAGCTTGGGAGACTAGACAAACACAGATAGTAGACGATGTACACCAGTTCCCTGGACATATCGCTTGCAGTGCTTTGAGTAACTCTGAGATAGTAGTCCCCTGTATACGGGAGGGAGAAGTCTTTGCAGTATTAGACATTGACAGTACTGAGTATGCTGCATTTACAGCGTTAGATAAAAAACACTTAGAAGAGTTAGTTAGCTACCTATGAATTTTACTCAAAAATATGCAGATTGGTTTAGGAGGATACTTCCATCACCGTTTAGCATCGCCATTCTTCTCACGCTATTTACACTAATCCTGACCTTACTTATTTCAGATAAGTCCGCCTCAGATTTAGTGATAGCTTGGCAAGAAGGTTTGTGGAATAGTAACCTATTGGCCTTTGCTTTCCAAATGATGCTCATGCTCGTACTCGGGCATACACTGGCGTTGAGTTCTTTTTTTGACCGACTTATTTCTTGGTTAGTAAAACCTATTGATAGTACCGCTCAAGCAGCGGCCATAGTCACCTTTGCTACCATATTAGTCGCTTTTTTCAATTGGGGACTTGGTCTGATATTCGGAGCTATCCTAGCTCGGAAGCTAGGAGAAAGCTTCACTAAAAAAAAACTCCCACTTAACTTCCCACTCATAGGTGCAGCAGGATATGTAGGTCTGATGGTGTGGCACGGTGGTATCTCAGGCAGTGCCCTCACTAAAGTAGCTGAAGCAGGCCATCTGCAGTCTATAGGCGGAAATACAGCACTCCCAGAAGCTATATACTATGGAGATACAGTCTTTAGCACTATGAATATGACTGCGTTTGTTGTCTTGCTACTAATTATTCCTTTTACTTTTTACCACTTAGGTAAACGAGTAAAATCCGAGGTTCCTGAAATCAAATCCACGTATATTGATTCAGCACAAAACTTAAATCTAGAAGGAGCTGAGAAAATAGATCAAAGTGCCCTACTTAGTAAAATAATAGGCCTACTTCTATTCGGGCTGGCTGCATATTTAGCCATCAGTTTTGATGGACCATTTTTAGGATTCATTACCCCAAATTATATCAATTTTAGCTTATTGGCTTTGTGTCTCTTACTACATGCTAACTTCAATTCATTTCTGAACGCTATAGATGACGCTATCAAGGGAAGTTCTGGCATACTGATACAGTTTCCACTTTACTTCGGAATACTCGCTCTAATGCAGAGTGGTGGACTTATAGAGCTAGTTTCCAATTGGTTTATAGCAGTATCTAATACTACCACACTCCCACTCTTTACTCTCTTCAGTGCTGGACTAGTCAATATCTTCGTGCCAAGCGGTGGAGGACAGTGGGCTATACAAGGCCCTATCATACTAGAAGCAGCGACGAAACTTGGTGTATCTCTTCCTAAAATCATACTAGCCCTTGCTTATGGTGACCAACTGACTAATATGTTGCAGCCCTTTTGGGCTTTACCCCTGCTGAGTATCACAGGGTTAAAAGCCAAGGATATACTACCTTATACGTTGGTGTTGTTTTTACTTGGTCTTTTGGTATTTGTTGGGGTGTTATTGGTGTTTTGATTCTCGGTACACCGATGCAAAAGCATCGCCACTCGAATTGACACACAATTAAATCAAGAATACTTCCGGTACACCGATGCAAAAGCATCGCCACTCGAATTGA
>Ga0222647_1000813_pt1 | contig 11309 bp, 6 predicted proteins | sample AntAcemetagen333_FD_179864 | JGI IMG/M metagenome (GOLD analysis project Ga0222647, IMG submission 179864) | Saline water microbial communities from Ace Lake, Antarctica - #333 | ecosystem: Environmental > Aquatic > Non-marine Saline and Alkaline > Saline | place: Antarctica: Ace Lake | collected...
GTGGGGATAAAAATAGGATTCCTAATTTTTTGATCATTGTCTATAAATATGAGAGTAGTTTTCTTTTTTGCCATGATGGAACTAGTGCACTGAATCGATATTTAAAAGAATGATTTATCTGTGGGCATAAATAAATCATAATTTTTTGTTTTTTCTCTCAAATAAATTAAAATATTTCTGTGTCAACTTAAGGATATATGAACCCTGCTAGCATGACAACTTAATCTCTTAGATATTTAACTATCCAGAAACCTGATATGCCCCCTATTTAGAATCTGCTTATTTTAAAACTGATCCAAACTAAGGAAATATTTTAAATCCAAATCTCAATTATTCTATTTTGTTCAAAATACAACGGAACGTTTACATTTCAATTAGTTACATGGTCACATTCAGTGATTAGGCGAAGTCTCAACAACTATTTTTTTCACTGAATCTCACTGATGTATCCTGCAAGCCGGGTGTCAATTAATTGCTTTTTTGTTTTGTGATTTAGTCCCAATATAAGACAACTTAATTATATAATTACAACGAAAGGGAGAATACTCCAAATCAAAACCGACCTTTTTTCAAATTGAGATTATTTTCTGCTACAGAAGTCAAAACTTATTATTTATAAATTTTTTACGAAAAAATATAAATAATTTGCTATTTACTTCACGAAGTAAAATTATTCTGAAATTTTTTTATGAATTTATACTTACGATATAATATGTAACAATTACTTCAATAAAACTTTACGTCTGCTATGAACCAAGCCAACGGAACATCGTTTTATAAATTGAAAAGTGTGATTATCTGCAATGATACCAGTGATGGCTCTTTCTTTGCTTAACTAGCAGGTAGCACCATGGCTTCCTGATAGCCATTGGGAAAAGTATTGGTAATCCCCCTAAAGCTTGGGATATATCAACCCAGATCAAGTAAATGATAAAGGTTTTTTAAGGCAGGATACTGAACACGTAATTGGCAAAAAATACAACTGGAACAAAAAGGCTGAACCTAAAAGGGCTCAGCCAGCTAATGTCAACGCTGTCAGACCAAACGATTATTCCTTGACAAGTTGCTTTTCAGCAGCGCTTATCTCCACTTCATCGTTGTACTGTAAGTTAAAATAATCTGATCAGAGATAAAACTGTCACTGTATTTGAGAATCAAAAGTGTCAACAATTTTGAGGACGCGTATGTGTACCGGATATTGAGTGGCTTTTTGCCTTTTACTGGTGTAATTGCAAACATATTAATTTATTTCGGTTCTATCTTTAAGTTAGTGGAACATATAAATAAAGTGACTTACTATGGAAAAGGTACCTTTTACTAAAATCATGTATTATCTGATTTAGTGAGATTTAGGAGAATCAACAAAATTGAAACAATACCTAACTCTTGATTTATCCATTAAATTCATGGTAAAGCTAAAATTAATGATAGCTTACCCGTTTATAACGAATTAAATCAATGGCACACGGATTAATTTGATACTTATATGAATTAGATATAAAATATTCAAACCGATTCATGCAAAATCTTTTGTAGACTTTCTTTGGAAGTCTACGAACTAACTATTTTATAAAAGTAGAAGGTAAGCAACCTTAATAAATACAATGAAAGCAGTGAAATAAACCAAATAAATATAGACAACTGAATGAGGAAAATCTCATCAATCTGGCTGAACACTTGTGAAGAAGATCTCAAATCCAAAACAGGTAGGAGTAATATGCAAATCCAGACTGCCAGATAAGCAAACACGATAAATAGAATTAATTCTCTTATTAATTTATACATATAGTCATCAAGGTTTATTAATTTTTATCAGGCCTCCATATTTTTCAATATAGTAGTATGACATAGCACCCAAAATAAATAAAAGAATCAACCTCCAATTACTACCTTCCAAAATCCCAAAATAGGAAAAGATAATTATAAAGATGCAGATAAAGATAGAAAGAAAAATAACTCTGTACAGTTGTCTAGCAAGAATAGAATCCCTAAATCTCCAATCAGAAAAAGCTAAAGCTAACGTGAAAAATAAAATAACTGTTAAGATTAAAAACGTGATTACAAAGAGTCTTTCATATGTCTGAAAAAACGAAGCTACCTTAATAGGATAACCATCCATCTCAGCAATTGGATCTTTTACATATACCTCATCACTTGCGAATTTATTTCCTACTACATTCCAAATGTCATCCATCCCCAAATCATATCCAAGAGCCCAGAGTCCAATTCCTTTAAATTTTCGGAAAAGCGCTAGATCCATTTTTTTTGATAGCGTATAACTATCATCATACCAACAATCAACGGAAGTACCATCAGGAAATTCTAGAAAAAAGTAATTAGTCATCATTACTTCATCTAGCATGGGGATTATCGTGTAGCTACTGTCTTTAGATTGGTACACTCGATTGACTTCTGATAGCGTAACTTTATTTTTAAAGTTGCTTGAATAGTAGCCCTCTTCAACATCCCATGATCCAGACCACTGTGCGCCATACAAGGGCAGCGCTAGAATTGATTTTTCCGCATTCAGTCCCTTTTCAAGATACTGGATAAGGGTATTTTCCAAACTGAAACCATTTGATATATCACTTCTCAGCGGGGCTATCGCCGGTGTGTTGCTGTCAATTTCATGATAATCCAGCCCTTTAACAATGAATAAATCTACAGACTCATCCAATTTGATAAGGTCAATTGGAAAAGATTCCGCAGCTGCGGGAATAACAACAGCCAAATACATCCGCTTAGCAATAAAACGATAATCCAAATTATTTCGCATAAAATTGACGAAATCTTGAAACTTTGAAGCACTCTGCTGGGCTATAGCAGGAAACTCTATCTCTATTCCATCTGCATCCCGCTCCTTAATCAGCACCGCTATAGAGTCCAATGTAACATTCCAAAGTGCTTCATTTTGCAAAAAATCTTGTTGATTTTGATCGCCTTCCAATGCTAAATTGAGCAATGTCTTAGTATTGTACTTGGCTGCCGAATCCAGTAGATCAGTTTCCCTCCACTGAACGATTTGAGCAGGATTGAGATAACCCCCGGTTTTGGGATCTATTTTATATGAAAAAAAAGAAATTGTAGATATGAGTTTAAAATCATATGACTTCCAAACATCACCCATCCAGTAAGGGTACCATGTATATACCTCAACATCTTCACGGAGTGTTTTCTCGCCAAATCCCTGCCTAATATACTCCCCTCTCAAGGTATCATACTCAAAGGACTGGAGGTAATTAGTAGAAGCTTTCCCATTTAAAGCGTCGTATAAAAAATCATATTCCTCAATAAAATTCTTTTGCTTAAGTGGAGCAAACTGCATTTCCGTGGTATCCACGTTTTCAGATGCTTTTCCTAGACCTATGGCAGCGGCCAACCCAGCGGTGCTTCTCTCAAAATATCGCATTTCAGAAGAAATGCGCCTCGTGCTCGATTTCAATTTAGCATATTCCTTATTTCTACAAGCAAAGAAACTCAATGCGCATAAAACAAAAATAAAAGCACTGCTCACTTTAGTTCTAGTCATAGTAATGATAAGATTATTATTTCATCAAATTCCTGAACCTCCACAGATTCCGTCACACTGAAACTCTCCACAAACAGCGCAATAACTTGGAGATTTAGTTCCTGATCATAAAGGATAGAATTATTAGTTAATTTAATGTGAATTTTATTTTTATTCAAGTTGTCTTTTATTCCAAAAAAAACATAATTCATTTTACTATTTGCACTTAGCTTCCAACTGCTGACAGATTGAATTTGACCATTGCGCCAGAAATCTTTACGATCAAAATCAAAGATGGAAAAGTCCATATCCAAAAAAGTAAACTCTGGGAGGTAGATGTAAGATTTTCCAATTAATTCTTTCAGTGAAAAATCCTGAAGCACATCCTCACGATAGATTTCTCGACGTTGAAATTCAAGATTTTCTTTTTGATTAGTTGGATATAGAAAAACTGCAAATCCTAGCACTTGCCTATCTTCCGAAAACCCAAATTGCGATTCAAAAACAGGATTTTCTTTTAAGTTTAAACTATGGGATACCACAACAGACTCATCAAACAGTGTTTTATAGATCGTATCTTTAACGATGACATTTACATCTTCTTGATACGATCTAATAATCTTTTGCTGTTCATACTTAATTTTTTCTTTTTTTGCCTTAATAGCTACTTCTATTTCCCCCCGAAGCCTAAAAAACCCAAAATTCCTAAACACCACGTCTACCTTTCCTGACTTGGATACGATAAAATCATTTGCAAACATTTTCTTCCGGAGCAATGACATATCGCCAGCTACTCGAATATCGTTAAGTAATACCTCCACCTGCATTGCAGCCCCTCCTCCTTTACTTACATCGAACTTAAGAAAAAAATGATCCCCCTCATTAACATCAAATGTATACTTTGCGACCTTAGCTTTTGATTCAAGATCAACCATTTGTACCATGATCTTTTCAGTATCCGGGCTATTTATACTGAAATCCAAAAATTCACTTAAATAAGTTTTGGGTATGGTTATTCGTTTTTCTCTATTCAGTGTTAAGTGAAGACTGTCTTTTAATTCTTGTCTGAAAGTCGCCGAATCATTTATTGAAACCGATAACCCAAGATCCTCAGCTATAAAAAATGAAAAATCATTTTCATTATCAAAGATCCGATAGGTTAAAGTATCTGTCGTTGTGTTGGCTTTGACCTCGATGGGCTTGCTAGCCGCTGTTGGAGAAACTCCGCAAGTACGAAATATTTCCATTCCGAGCAGCATTGAACATATTAGTAGTAGGGAATTCACTTGTTAGCTAGTTGTTTGGACAATTGTAGACTCAGCTCTTTATATAATTCTTTAACCATTTTACTTTTTTTGGAATTAAGTTCTTTATTTATCAAATCAATATCCTGCAGTCCTTGCACATATTCGCGGTCTAACCTATTGCCGGATTGATAAAGGTTTTTGATAGAATCAAATTTGAAATTATTTTCTTCAATTGCCAGCAAGTCATCATACGGCCCTTTTGCAGCTCCGAATTTTGTCAATACTGGAGCGATTTCTACTAGCAGAATTAAAAGAGTGATAGTCCAAGTCTCCCAACCACCCAAATTATTCAATGACTTAATCCTTGCAAGTAGTCCATAAGAAAAGTTAGCTTTTAGACTTTCTTTATCTTCTTGCAAGTCGGCTTGACCAAGCGCTTTATTTTGTTCTATCACGTTTAGCGCTTTTGTAATATTACCTTCTTTGGATTGGTATTCTTGGACAAAATCATTATACTTTAATCTTTTGATTGTACAAACTTTACCATCTCCGGCTTGTCCGGTACCGCAAGTCCCATCGCACTCACACCTATATTCACGGTAGTAGATTTCTTTTAACTCAAAATATTCTTTTAGCTCCTCATTCAATGACTTTTTCTCCAAATCAAATGCAATCACTTTTTCGTGGTATTCATTTTCTAAGGTAGAAGTATTCTTTTTCAACTCTCCATATAGATCCTGCTCAATTTCTGATTTGAAAATCTCCAACTCCAACGGCTTGGCAATAACTAGGGCGATAACTACAGACAGAATCAAACGTGGACTAATTTGTAGTATTTCTGTAAAAAAATTACCTTTTTTTCTCAATGTAGACACGATAAATCTATCTAGATTGAATAATATTAATCCCCAAAAAAATGACAAAAAAAGAACTACCCAATAATTATCAAAAATCAGGCTGAATGCAAAGTGAGAGGAAACCATGGCAAGTATTGCTGTGAAAAGCACTGAAGCACCAATACTAGAATGTTTAATTTTTTCGGATTCGGGACATTTTTCTAAAATTTTTCGGCTCACTCCCGAACAAAACAATAGGAAGTTATAGTCTGTCATTCTTTTTGTTAATTTTTAAAGCAATCAATAACTTACCAAGCCACGCTGGATATCCACTTTGCAGCTGTTCCCTTAATTGGTTCATTAATGGCGCCGATTTGATATCATTCAGATCATGAGGTTTAGCTATAAGTCCTTGAGACGAAAATGGGAATATTTTCAACTGTTTGGAAATATTCTTGTTAAACAGCGTTAGTTCGAAATCAAATTGACGGTTTTCAAGACAGATAAAATTATGAAACCCTACATTTTTTAACTTTCCCAAAACCCTCTCTTTTAAATTGATAGCAGACATACATGACCATTCAAGTCTGAGGAGATCCCCCTTGTAAACTCCATAACTGTGATCAATCTGGGAAATTGGATCAATTTTCACATAATCTGATAATTCCTTATTAAATACTAGGAGTGATAAATTGAATAATTCCTCATCTAGACATTTAATGAAAATAGACAACGCATTTTTATTTCTTGAATTTCTGCAGGTAATTGTAAATAATATGTCATTTTCTATTAAAAAAGAAGCGTTACCAACTGATTCTACCAGGTAGTTTCCTGGATTAAAACTAACTGAATTTGCATTTTCAACTACCCAGTTTAGCTCCACCTCTTGGCCTTTAGAAACGAAGTACTTGTTCGCTAAAAATTTCATTTTTAGCTCTTGGGAAGATGAGTTGACCGGCGAACTATTTTCCATAATTCGTTCAAAGTCCTTATTCTTTTGAAATATCAGCGGAAATATACCTTCCTCCAGATCATGTAATCTATTGCAGATTAATAATTTATTGTCAAAAATAGCATATTGCTCAAGTTCCTTATTTAAAATGTCAACCTCAAAAATTCCTACTTTAGCCCCAGCTTGTACAATTCTATGGAGTAAATTGGCTATCTCAAGTGTTCTATATCTCGTCGGAAGAAAAATAATGAGCTCGAAAAATTTATCCTCCAGCTGTGCTTTCAGAATATTGGTTCCCAGCTTCAAGAAAGAATCACCATCCAATACAAGTTGCGCTTTATATTGGAAAATCTTCATGTGCTTATTTAGTTCTACAGGCAGGTCTTCTGGCCAGTAACTGTAATCAAACATGCTTTCTATTCTTTAACAGATTTACCTTCTTTAGACATTTCTCTCAATAGGCCTGCCTCTAGATCCAGCGAGGTGATCAGTTCCCGTTCGTTCCTTTTGGAATTTAGCCAAGCGTATTGTATGGCATTGCTGATCGCTGCTCCGGATACCTCATATTTTTCAGATAATCGTTGGAAGTTTGTCTCTGGGGCTACATTAATATTCATCAGTGCATTCTCCCACAACTGAATCCTTTCCTGAGTACTTGGCAGATTAAAATATAAAATAGATTGAAATCTTCTCACGAAAGCTCTATCAATGTTAGGCCGAAGATTAGTAGCAAGGATCACCAATCCATCATACTCTTCCAGTCGCTGTAATAAGTAGGAGGTACCTTGATTGGCATACTTATCTTTTGAATCGTTGATCTCCGTCCGCTTGGAAAACAGCGAGTCCGCCTCATCAAAAAATAAGATCCACTTTTTATTTTCTGCTACATCGAAAAGTCTGGAAAGGTTTTTTTCAGTTTCACCAATGTACTTTGATACGATTCGTGAAAGATCAACTCGATATACAGGGTGCTGGGTGATTTTCCCCAAAAGAGATGCTGTCAGTGACTTACCTGTACCTGGAGGACCGTAAAATAACGCTCTATAGCCTGCTCTGAAATTTCTTCGCAATGAATCATTGGTATTGATCTCGTCACGATATTTTATCCAAGTCAATATATGATATAGTTCATCTCTTAATTGTTGATGTAAAACCAAATCGTCCATAGTCAATCTGGTAGTTAGCTCCTTCGCTGGAAATTCATCTGAAAACTTAGGCTTGATTTCTTCTCCGGAAATTAGATGATAAAAAAAATCCTCATTAATTACCAATCTACTGGACCAAAAAGAAGAAGTATCAAGGCTTTTCTCAAGGTAAAGAACTTGATTTTTTGAAAAAAAATGCTCTTCCGAAAAGATCTTCAATAAGTCCATTCGCTTAATAATATCATTTCCGTTAAGGAGAAAATTTACCGTTTCAGCAGTTGGAATAAATCCACGGTGTGATTTGAGTTCTATCCCTCCAAATTCTGAAAAAGGTCTGCCTATGGAGCTATTTTGAATAAAAAAACAATCATAGATTTGAGGACTTAACAAAGTAACCATACTCATGAGTAGTACTACCCTTTCGGCAAAATCTAACTGATACTTGACCACAAACTTATTATACGGAATGTGGTCATCAGATAAAACCGGCAATGGAGGAATTAGCATAATCTCATTGGATTCCTCAAAGTGCCCCTTAATCCTCAATTCAAGAAATGACTTCAACCAATCCAAATCCGCTAAAATAGGTTGTATTAATTCATGCGCTGAGCTAGTCTTTATCTCCATTGTACATTTATTCTAGTATTCATCCAACTTAGATTAATCATTGCGATTTTCCAGGACAAGGTGTCTAATAGAACATCGTATGCTTTATTGCCCACTATTAGTTCCCATCTGTTGTCTTTTTCATAGAGTCTTCCTTCCCTTGCTACAAAGGTTTCACGGAAAGTTTCCATTTTTGTCCCTCTCATTTTTTCCCAGTTGTAGATAGCGCCCTTGATCAATTTACTGCACAACTCCTCCTCTTCCGCAGAAATGTCGATACGGGGAGAGACGGGAAAGTCGGGAGCTGCACCACAGAGAATCTTATTCAAAGTGAGATCCCATTCTTCAAATTCAGTCTTTCCCGTAGCAATATATTGAAGCAGTTGAATTGCTCGCTCCCTTGTCTCTTCACTCTTCATACCCTCTTTACCAACCATTCCCAATGCACCAAAAAATCTTCCGTAAAAAGGCCAAAACAAAACCAAACCAGCATTTGCTATACTTACCCCTTCACCATAATCGATTGGCGCTATCTTCACAGGTGGCATCAGCATGATTTTTTTTTCTTCTGCCGTTGTTACTTTACCTATTATTTTCTTCAGTTTAGTACTTGAGTTTTTCAGGGTAATAATCAATTCTGGGATGTAATAGTCAGACGAAAAAACTTGCATTATCACATCATGATCAACCAAGTCCATCCATTTTTCGACCATATCTAAAAGAATTCCAGAGGAATTTTTCACTAAAACACTCGTTATAGACCAACGTGACACAATAAAAATTAATCTGTCCAGCTTTTTGCTCACACGTAGATCTAGAAAAAAATCCTGTTGGGTATTTTTGCGGATATATGTGGTCAGCACATCCAAGTCCCCTGGAAGATCTTGATAGATCAATTTTAAAAACCATATTTCATCAAGATAATTAGCCAATTTACAGAAGTTCTGCTTCCCTTTTTCTGACTGGAGACCTGCATGAATTACTATCCTAAGTTTCTTCAGGTCATTCCCATTGAGATCTGTCAGTTCCTTAGCCAATTGCTGAATGCCAGAAATCCCTTTGGGTAGCAGACCTCCTTCCAAAAACAATTGAAAAATCTCTAATGACGATAATACCATCACACTTGCTCCAGTTCCGGATCTTACACTTCCAAAAAGTGCTGGATAGGCCTGATAAAAAAGGGCCATCTCCTCTGGTTTTTTCTCAATCACATTCCGGAATGATTTCTGAGCTTCTTTAAGGCGGAAAAAGCCGCTAAGAAAAGTATCCAAGTTTCGTTGCGTATTGGTATAGACATTCGAATAGAAGCTCTTGTGAAACAAGCCTAGAAACTTGGCATGTTGAATTTCATTTGAGTTCTTGAAAAACTCTTCAAACCAAGTTGTTAGAAATTCTTTACCTACTAATGCCTTCAAATAAGGATCTTTTCCCTGCAAAAAATAAGTATGAATTTCCTTGGCAGGTTTTATCTTGAAGAACTCAATAAACAATTCGGGATGAATCCGCCGCATAAACAGCTCACTTAACGGTGCCTCGCATATTAGCTTCGATACAAGAGGAATCTGGTTTCGGAGAGTTGGTTGATTCTCTAAAAATGATTTTCCGAAGTTCAAGAACAAATTGAGGATCAGTTCCTGAAACTCTTTCGGCTCAGGGTCAATGGCAAACTTCACGTTGACATCTGACCAAACTTTCTTCCAGTTTTTCAAATCTGCCGATTTCATTCCTTTTATGACTAGCAAGGGTATTCCCTTTATCAGCGAAGGCATATAAGACAGGCGGGAAAAGAATAGATTTAGTCCAGTTACATCACCATTCAGTCTTTCTAAGAAGGCACACAATAGTAGTGTCTTAACACTACTTCCATTGGATATAGCTTTCAAATTCTTTAGTAAATAGAGTTGTAATACTATCTGAAGGTATTTTTTCGATTGATAGTGAGCTGAAAACTTCACCCAATCCTGGATGTAAGGCCGGTGTGAATAATTTAAAAATCCCTCTTCAAATAAGTATTCAATGAGTAATGTGTATTGCTTGAAAGAGAACTTATTTGGGTAGTAGATCAGTTCAATTGTACTCTTGCCATCTATAAAGTCATTAGTATTATTCTTAGTTCGTTCAAGCACTTCTTCTGGTTCCTGACCACTCCGATACCCACCAAACTCCTCCAAAAACAGCACTTCTTCCATCCCGTTCAGTTGAAGAATATCCAGAATGTTCTTTTGATCAATCCCTGAAATAAAGACACCCTTTCCCAGTATCCCTTCCGATATCATGATTCTAAACACACGGCCATACACGGCTATGCGACTCATTTTGCCCAAATTTGAAAAATACAATACCCCAGCCCAAGAAGTAAGAAAATTCATTAGTTGGGTATTATTCCTAATATTATATATCGAAAATACAGCATCGATCTGCTTCAAGAGCGTGGGCAATCCAAGTATATCGTGCTGTGTCTGAATCAAAGACCGAAGCGTATTTTTATCCAAAAGATTCAACAGGCGCTGGCCTAGACCAGGAGATTCAACCCTGCCCAGCAGTTCTCCTACGACTCTTTTATCCATACGGGATAAGTCACTGATGTAGGACTTAAAATTTGTTTCCGTGAGTGGTACTCCCAAGATTTGCTCAGTGGATCCATCCGGCTGAGTATTTTTTTTATCCTTATTTCGCCACCCAAACTCCTCCAAAAACAACACTTCTTCCATCCCGTTCAGTTGAAGAATATCCAGAATGTTCTTTTGATCAATCCCTGAAATAAAGACACCCTTTCCCAGTATCCCTTCCGATATCATGATTCTAAACACATGGCCATACACGGCTATGCGACTCATTTTGCCCAAATTTGAAAAATACAATACCCCAGCCCATGAAGTAAAAAAATCCATTAGTTGGGTATTATTCCTAATATTATATATCGAAAATACAGCATCGATCTGCTTCAAGAGCGTGGGCAATCCAAGTATATCGTGCTGTGTCTGAATCAAAGACCGAAGCGTATTTTTATCCAAA
>Ga0222647_1000814_pt1 | contig 11250 bp, 6 predicted proteins | sample AntAcemetagen333_FD_179864 | JGI IMG/M metagenome (GOLD analysis project Ga0222647, IMG submission 179864) | Saline water microbial communities from Ace Lake, Antarctica - #333 | ecosystem: Environmental > Aquatic > Non-marine Saline and Alkaline > Saline | place: Antarctica: Ace Lake | collected...
GCTGCAAAGCCACCCAACAACTGATGTTGCTCAAAGAAAAACGAAAAGCCCATTCCCAAGGCTTGCAGAGTCAACTCTTTGCGGCCTATAAATTCTCCAATGCCGCAGGAAAGCTACGCACACCCAAAGACCTATTTGCTACGCCACCAGCTGGAGCAGGAGAATGTGCAGCACCCAAGCTACTGCAATACGCCTACAAGCAAAACCTCACACCACTGGCCATAGCTGAATTCTGGTGGGGAGCACCGCCAAGCAGTGCTATAACTACCCGCTCTCACAGAGCGTACTACCCTGCCTGCGAGGATAAATGTAGAGGCGTTTTGGGTTGGATGTTGGGATGAGCATACACCTAAACGATGGCATCTACCAATATTTATGGCATTATTAGCTCTTGATGCGAATTAAAACCAACATCTAAGTATCCAAAAAAAAACCTCAAACGAGTCCGACCACTGGCGGAAAAGCCAGAAGCAAAATAACTATTGCAGTACACAAGTGGAAGCACTACGCAAAGCAAGCAGATGTACGAAGCCATTTCGGGGAGAATATAGATGAGAATTAATTAGGAATTTCATCTTCATAAATTATAAAATACCCAACACTAACTTGACACGGCCAACTGGAATAAGAAGTATCACTATTTTAAATTTTGGCAAAAAACTACAATAAGGAGTGTCGCTATTTTAAATTTTGGCAAAAAACTATAATAAGGAGTGATATCCTCCACGAGATTACAGGATCCAAACGCAATAAGCTCTTTATATTTAAGGAGTATGTCGCTATTTTCAAAAGCTAGACGTATAGGCTTCATGCTATGATTCCTACTACTCCTACTTGCCACTGGGTGAGCCAGCAGGGTCAACTCTTTGCGGCCTACAAATTCTCCAATGCCGCAGGAGAGCTACGCACACCCAAAGACCTATTTGCTACGCCACCAGCTGGAGCAGGAGAATGTGCAGCACCCAAACTACTGCAATACGCCTACCAACACAATATTATACCACTGGCCATAGCAGAATACTGCTGGGGAGCACCGCCAAGTAGTGCTATAACTACACGCTCTCACAGAGCCTACTACCCGGCCTGCGAGGATAAGTGTAGGGACGTTTTGGGGTGGATGTTGGGGTGAACGGTCGAGTATCTACTTTTTTATCAATAAATAGATAATCATTGCTGTTAAAATTACAGATTTAATTATATTTGAGATGTTTAAATGAAAAGCTTAAATTTTATTGATTTGTTTTCTGGTGCGGGAGGTTTATCCGAGGGATTCATTAGGGCTGGGTATAACCCAATTGCCCATGTCGAGATGAATAAAGATGCATCGGATACAATTAAAACTCGTACAGTATTTCAATATCTCAAAGATAAAGAGCGACTGTCTGAATACAATGAATACTTGAAAGGCAACATGTCTCGAGATGATTTTTGGGATCTTGCCCCAGAATCTCACTTGAATTCGGTTATAAATGATACTATCGGAGAAGATACATTACCAAATATTTTTAAAAGGATTGATAAAAGTCTCGGTAAAAACAAGGTAGATGTAGTCATAGGTGGACCTCCTTGCCAAGCTTATTCTTTGGCAGGAAGAGCTAGAGACCCTGATGGGATGAAGGATGACCCAAGAAATCATCTCTACAAATACTATGTAGAATTCTTAAAAAGGTATAATCCCAAAATGTTTGTTTTTGAAAATGTACCGGGAATACTCTCTGCAAGCAATGGTAAATTCCTTCAGCAAATTTTTGATGCTGTAGAAGATGCAGGTTATAAAATGTCAATACCTCCAAAGAAGCATCTAAATTCTAAAAATTTCAACGTCCTACAAAACAGGAAAAGAGTCATTATTATCGGGTGGAGGGATGAATTAGATTATAAATATCCAGAGTTCCCAGAAAAGGAGATTAGACACACAACACTATCCAGTATCTTTTCAGATTTACCAAAGCTCCAAAATGGTCAAGGTTCTATGGGAGTTGTAAAGTATAGAAAACCAAGCACACCTTACTTAGTTGAGACACAACTGCGAAATGGCATTGATTTCACGACCCAACATATAGCACGTCCGCACAACCATAATGATTTAGAAATTTATCGTATTGCTGTCAACTTACTGGTAAATGAAGGGAAAAGACTAAACTATGCTACCCTTCCAACTCATCTGATTAAGCATAAAAATTTAAAATCATTTACCAATAGATTTCAAGTCGTTAAGCCTGACGGAATATCCCATACTGTAGTAGCACATATTGCAATGGATGGACATTACTATATCCATCCAGATGTCAACCAAAACAGATCAATCAGCATAAGAGAAGCTGCTAGGATACAATCATTCCCTGACGACTTCTTTTTTGAAGGCAGTAGAACATCTGCATTTAAGCAAATTGGAAATGCAGTACCTCCATTAATGGCGGAAGGAATTGCAAAAAAAATAAAAGAAATGATCTAAGAAAATAACACCTCTACTATTAAACTATGAAGATTGAAAACTTTACGAATCATATTGCAGAAACAACTAATCCAAGTCCAAAATCAACGATAAATTCATACCGTAGTTTTGGATACAACATTTCTACTGCTATTGCAGACATAATAGACAACAGTATCTCCGCAAATGCTAAAAATGTCCATCTAACTTATTCTTGGGATGGACAAGACTCTTTTATAAGCATTTTGGATGATGGAGAAGGTATGAATTTGGAGGAGCTGGTGCAAGCAATGAAACCAGGAAGTAAAGACCCTGGAGAAATCAGAAGTCACAGTGATTTAGGTCGATTTGGGATGGGCTTAAAAACAGCCTCCTTCTCTCAAGCCAAAAGGTTGACTGTTGTTTCAAAAAAAGAAGATAAATTAAATAAACGCTGTTGGGATATTGATTTTATAAATCAACACGAAAGTTGGACCTTATTGGACTTCATTTCTGATGATGACCATTCAAAAAGACTGAAAGATCATAAGAACGGAACTCTTGTACTTTGGGAATCGCTAGATCGAATCATTGGCCAAGCAGAAACCAACAACGAATCCGTTAAAAATGCATTCTATGAGGAAATGTCTAAGGTCAACAAACATTTATCATTAGTTTTTCATAGGTTTCTAGAAAATGATAAGCTTTCCATATATTCTAATGACCGTAAGCTTGACCCTTGGAATCCATTCCTGTATAACTTAAGTGTGAAGCCAGAGATGGGCCCTACAGAAACCTTAGAGAACAATGTAACTTGTAGATATTACATACTACCTCACATGAGTCGAATTACTAAAGACGAATATGATAAATCAGGTGGCCCTCTAGGCTGGTTCAATCAACAAGGATTTTACATATACAGAAGCGACAGACTATTAGTTGCTGGAGATTGGCTAGGCTTAGAGAAAAAAAAGGACTACTCTAAACTAGCTCGCATATCCATTGATTTTCCAAACACAAGAGACTTTGAATGGAATTTAGATATAAAAAAATCAACTGCCACACCTCCAATTGGAATCAGGAATCATCTGAAACAAATAGCAAAACTAGCGATAAAGGAATCCGCCAAAATATATAATTGGAGAGGTATAAAAAGCTCAAATACAACTGCCAGAACGAGCAGTAACATTCCACTATGGACAGACTCATTATCTAGAGATGGTTCAAAACATTATCATATTAATAAGAAGCATCCAATGATTAAAATGCTCCTAGAGAAGGATGCAAAAAAAATGTTTGCCAATGCTCTAAAGCTAATCGAAGAAAATATACCTACCCAACTTATTCTTTTAAACCATAATGATGATCCTGCATATCACGAATTAGAAGAGCACTCAGAGATCCCAGATGATTCACTTATACAATTAGCTAACGATCTTTACAAAGCGAGCATTGAACTCGGCCTTACAAGGGAGCTAGCAAGACAACAACTTTTGAACTCAATCCCCTTTAACCAATTCCCTTTAATTTCTAATTATTTGAAATGAATATCACTCTTAATGAAACAGCAAGAAACTTTGCACACACCTTTTTAGATCTTACACTTAAAAATGGTGATTCAATAAATGAAGAAGTAATAAAATTGGTAATCGATAGAGTTAGAGCTATTGATGTTATTCCCGGGGAATCATTTGACGAAGTATGGCTATTAGAGACGCTAATATCAGATTACTCAATTGCTTCGGGTTCTATCTCAGTTATTGAAGACAACTCAGATCCTTGGTTAAATGATGCTAGATCAAACATAAATTTCGAACTATGGAATCGATACAAATTGCATCTATCAAAGAATGATCCGAATTTCCCAATTGGTGATTTAGACCGTTTTACTGATACAATTTTAGATAAATGCGGAAATCCTGAACAACAAGGGACGTGGGATAGAAGAGGCATGGTTGTTGGACATGTGCAATCAGGGAAGACAGCAAACTACATAGGACTAATTAATAAGGCTACAGATGCAGGATATAAGGTAATTATAGTTCTAGCAGGCAGTAGCAGTACTTTACGCCGACAAACTCAGGAAAGAATTGATGAAAGTTTTGTTGGCAGAGATAGTTCTGCATATCTGCGTAACCAACGAGAAACAAGAATTAAAGGGGTGGGCCAAACGCCTGTTAATACAGATATTTATCCCTTAACATCTGCTTATTACAAAAACGGAGATGAAGGGGACTTCAACACCAAAGTTTTTCATAGTTCCAATATACCAATAGGTAATAATCCTGTGGTATTTGTAATTAAGAAAAACAAGACAATTCTTGAAAACCTAATTGACTGGTTTTCATATAACGAGAATATCAAATTAATAGATGGTCATAGGAAATTACAAAGTATCCCAGTTTTGGTAATTGATGATGAGTCTGACTATGCCTCAGTAAACACAGGACGAGATATCGATGACGTTAGAACAATAAATAGATTAATCAGAGTGCTTCTTAATTTATTTGAACAAAACACCTTCATAGGCTACACTGCTACACCTTTTGCCAATCTTTTTATCTCGAAGGATCATAATCAAGAACTATTGACTAGGGTTAAAGATCGCGAATACTACGTTGGGCCTGATTTATTTCCAAAAGACTTTATAATTAATATCAAACCCGGATCAAACTATATAGGAGCTGCCCAAATTTTTGGACTTGATACAAATGGCAATGAGAATATTGAAGCTCTTGACATTGTTCGGGAAATTAAACCTGAAGAATATGAGCCTCCTTTTATTCAAAGAATAAATAAGCATAACAGACACGAATTACCAGAAGTTATTCCTGATAGCCTAAAAAATGCAGTGCGGAGTTTTGTTTTAACCTCAGCCGTACGAAGACTAAGAGGTCAAGCAAACAAGCATAACTCAATGTTAATCCACGTCGCTCTTTATATAACTTGGATTGATAGAATTGCTCTTCTTACTGATGAATATCTTACAGAACTTAAACAAGCTATAGAGGCCAAAGATCCATCAACACTTGTTACGATAGAAAAGCTATACAAGAAAGATTATATCCCAACCACGCAAAATGTTTTAGAGAACCTAGCATATAAAGACAATGCGATAACCAAACATACGTGGGAAGAAGTACTAACAGAATTATATAATTCTGTAGCGAAAATTCAAGTTAGGGCTGTTCATGGGCGAACTTCAATATCTCAATTAGAGTATCACAATATTAAAAACATAGACTATGTCGAGTATGAAAAAACAGGCCTGTCTGTAATAGCAGTTGGAGGTGGAAAACTATCAAGAGGGATCACTCTTGATGGGCTCTCTATAAGCTACTATCTCAGGACAACGAGAATGTACGACTCTCTAATGCAAATGGGACGATGGTTTGGTTATCGACCTGGTTATGTAGACCTATGTAGGCTGTATACCAATCGAACAATATTTGATTGGTTCAATCACATTACAATGGCTACGGAAGAAATGAGAAATGACTTTGATGAGTTGACCGCCAGAAACTTGAAACCCATAGACTATAGGCTTAGAGTTCGAGATCATCCTGGTATGCTAGCTATAACAAGTGTTGCAAAACTGCATTTTGCAGAAACTATTAATGTTTCTTTTTCGGGATCAAATCTTCAAACCTATATGCTCTCAAAAAGTGCTGAAACCATTAAAGAAAATTACCGATCATATTGCTTGCTATGTCAGCACCTTGGTGATCCACTTGAGAAAAACATAACTACAAATCAAGGTAGAACTAAGTATATTCTATTCAGAGACTCTGATATACAATCAATTTGCTTGTTTTTAGATTCTTTTAAAACAAACACACCAAGGGTAAAAAACGCCAATCTCTCCGAATATATAAAAAACCAGACTGAAATAAAGGAATGGAATATATGTTTTGTAGGCAACACAGACGAACAAGTGTTTATTGATATTAACGGAAACGCAAATAAATCTGAACGAAAACCGAAACATAAAGTAAAGAACAACAAACTTAAATTTCGCACAAGGTCTATCTCATTGGGCTCCAGCGTTCGAAACCACCTTAAATCAACAGACAGTCTTTGGGAACACCGCATTAGGAAGAGTCAAATCGACGACAATAATGATAGACAGGTTGACTTGTCTATTGAAAATGTAAAAAAGGCAAAAGATATTAAAGACCAACGGGCTAAAGAGGGTAAAGGGTTATTGCTTATATATACTATAGACCCTAGAGGCATTCCAAATATCGAAGATGATATTCCATTGATAGGCTACAGTATTTATTTTCCAGTGATTGAACATGAAACCAAAACAGCCTATGTAGCCACGGTTATGAACGACTTCGATGATGAGCCTATGACTGACTACGATGATGATGATATGATAGATTAAAGTATGACAGATATTGCAAAATTATGGTCTCAGCACCTACCTACTGAAAAGTACTTAATTGTAAAAACACAAATAGAGGAACTCTCTCATTTTAGTTGTTTCGCTGCTACTAACCACAAGACAGGTAAACACTCTTATATTATGGAACTGAATAAGGAAGTGGAAGTACCCGATTATAAAACGCTAAACTTTCAAGGAGTAAGAGTTCAGCTATTCGAATTAGAAGAAGTAAATGAACTTCATGTATTTCTTATGGATTCTGATCTAAAAGGAATTTTCAGTAAATTCATTAATAACATTATAGAGGATATTAGTATCGTACCAACTCAAAAAGAAGCTTTACTTGTCACGTTTAATGTGATTCAAAAGTGGAAGAAGCTATTTGACAAGTTAACCTCCGAAGGGCTTAGCTTAGAACAACAAAAAGGGTTAATAGGCGAACTACTAGTTATTAAAGAATTTTGTGACTCAAAGCATAATGTCGAATCAATAATATTAGGCTGGCTTGGACCTGAGGGGCACGATAAAGATTTTCTAATTTCAGATAAAGCAATAGAAGCAAAATTTACAACTTCGAAATTACCTCGCATAAGGATAACTAGCGAACATCAATTAGACTTTTCTAATTTATCGAATTTATTTTTATCCCAATTCCAAGCGGAGAAAGCAAAAGAAGGAATCAGCTTAAATTTACTTGTTGATTTTCTAAGAGAATCTTTATCAAACACTATTTCTTTGCTTGACGTTTTTAATCAAAAACTAGTACAAGCTGGATACTTAGAAAAGCACACCTCTAATTATGAAACGCTCTATTCTATTAAAAAATGGAACCTCTATCACGTACAAGGTGACTTTCCGAAAATCCAACAACAGGATTTACCAAAGGGTATTTATAATACTTCCTACTTCATAGAACGATCCGCTATAAATGATTATGAAATTGACATTGATAAGTTACAAGACATATTAAAAAATGGATAGAGGATTCAAAGAGTACACCGAAGAAGTAAAAGCAGAGATATCAGCAGCTGTATTTGCTGAAGATGGAGGAGCAATATCAGAAGATAAGTTCACAGAGTATTGCCTAGAAATATTAGATGAAGCAGAAAAGTCTGAGGGGGCACAGATACTAAGATATATTTACCCAAACAGTTCGGGAGGAACAGCTTGGAAAATTAATGGCTATTGTCTAAAAGACTCCTATGAAAAGAATAATAAAATATTCTATGAAACTGTAGATCTATTTATCACTCATTACGATGCCAATGGATATTCTAAAGATCTATCGATTCCAGAGTTCCGGAAGCATTTAACTCATATAAAAAATTTTCTAAATGGTTGTCTAAAAGACTCTCTAGGTAAAATTGATCCTTCTCATAAGGAGCTTCTTGAGCTAAGAGACATTCTTTTTGAACAAAAAAAGTCGATTGACCGATTCAATATATTCTTTCTTCTAAACAGTAAAGCCAAAGACTCGGAAGAACAAATAGTTATTAAGAGATTTGAAGATCTAAATATTCAAATCCACATCTGGGATATTAATAGATTTTTTAAATTAAATCAATCAACAAGCCATCGTGAGCCAATTGAAATTGATCTCGAGAACAACAGCCGTCTTCAAATTATACCCTCATTAAAGGTCCCTTCCATCAACGAACTTTATGAATGCTATCTTGCAATAGTTCCAGGCACTGTTCTTTCAGAATTATACAGTGTCTATTCTAGTGAGCTCTTAGAAAGTAATGTCAGAGCATTTTTAGGTCAAGCTGGAAAATATAATAAAGGTATTAGAGATACTATTAGGAATAAACCTGAAATGTTTTTACCATATAACAACGGGATTACTGCTACAGCTGAGAATGTAACAACATCAGAAGTTGACGGCCAGCTGTTCATTACAGGGCTAAAAGATTTTCAAGTAGTTAATGGGGGGCAGACTACAGCATCATTGTATCATACAGCTAGGAAATATCCCGATGCCGATTTAACAAAGGTCTTCGTTCAGATGAAGTTGACTGTCATAAAAGATGAAGCTAAAAAAAATGAAGAAGTACCAAATATTGCAAGATTTGCAAATAGTCAGAATAAGGTTTCAGAATTAGATCTATCTTCAAATAACCCATTCTTTATCCAAATTGAAACATTATCCCGTAAGAAATATGTTATAAATCCTGAAAATAGAAATCTATCAACACTATGGTATTTTGAACGAGTAAAGGGTCAGTATAAAGAAGCTCTGAATAACCGTTCAAAGAGTCAACAAAATAAATTTAAACAACAAAATCCAACCAATCAGAAATTTGTCAAATCAGATATTGCCAAATACATTAATCTTTGGGAACTTGAACCTCATACTGTTTCGCAAGGTTCTCAGAAAAACTTTATTTCTTTTACAAAAAAGATACAAGATAAAGTCAAACGAGAAATACTACCCGGAGAAAATTATTATAAAAAACTCATCGGTTTAGCAAAGCTTTTTAGAGAAGTGGATAAGCTTTTTGGAAGAAAAAACTCAAACCCTATTGGAGATACTAGTGTTAAGTCATATAGCGTTTCTTACACCCTTTCATTATTGTTTAAGATAACCGAGAACAAACTTGATTTATGGAAAATCTATGAAGAACAAAAAGTTGATGAAAAACTGCTAACAGATATTAAAACTCTAATGAGAGAAGTATACTACTTCTTAACTGAAAGTTCTGATTCTCTAACGTCAGAGTATGCCAAAAGAAAAACTACTTGGGACAAGCTTCAAGAAAAAAACTTAATTATCCAAATTCATCCTTCCCTTCTTATAAGTGACATTGTGCTAGGCAAAAGAGAATTGGATGAAAAAATTCAAGATAATCAGATTGAAGACGACATTATCCAAAAAGATAAGATTTTTTCATTAGGGTTGAAATTCTGGGATGGCCTCAAGATAATGGCTAAGGATAATGTATTATTTAAAAACGTAGAATTAGAACTATGGACTATTGTGTCCAAACTCCAGAGATCTAAAAACCTAACAAAACGAGATATCAGTATTGGGCTAAATGCTCTCAAAATAATATCTGAAAACAAGATTTCGCGTGAAGAAATTTTGAATGGTTCTTCATTGTCCCAAGATAACGTTTTCTCCCCAAAACAAATATTTGATAGAATGCAATTATTAAAAAAGGATGATTGGAATCGCATAATTTCATTGGCTGAGCAAACCAAAGCTGCAACCTACCCTGAAATTTCAAATTTAAAAGTACTAAGAACATCATTTGAAAAAAAGATGCGAACGATAAAACCTATCAGCCTTCAAAAAGGTCACACTTTGCTTCTCAAGCTTAGTAAGAAGTTTAAAGTTAAATACTGAAATAACAAACTGCTTAATCTTGGGATCGAGGTATATAAAGCAATCACAAGATTAATTACTGTAACTGAGCTTAATTAGCTCTCTGGACTTCAAAGATTAATTTGAAATTGAATTCTCTTATTCCTAATTATTTTTTCAAGCTCTTCTATGGTCATCATTGCATACGAAGGAGACTTTTCATTTAAACAAACAAAGCAAAAACGGAACCTTTTCCCTAGCAATTTTCCAAAGTTAAATTCGTTTTCTGTTGCTCCGAAAAAGAAGCCTTTAGGATTTTCTGGCAAATACTTTTTAGTAGTTTTCAATTCCACAAAAAGCAATTCATCTAGATGTGTTTCTATGTACTCTTTTTCAAAAACAACCCCTTTAAGCCGAGGGACATAAACCATATCAAAAGACTGCAAATAACTATGAGGAATATTCACTTTATCTAAAAGGTCTTTTTTCATATCCTTATCCAATTTAAAGAATCCTGTTTGTTCTTCTATCAAATAGTTAACTCCCTGTTTCTCGGTAATATTATTTGATATCGTAAGTTTAAATGAGTGTTCTCGAGACATTATTTTTAACCTTTAAGGGTGTACTTCTTTGATAATTCTACTGAATTTTTAAATTTCAAAAGCTCATCAATTGTTAGACTAAATACTTTAGCAAACACAGCAATATTGGTTAAAGATATATTCCTTTCCCCTCGCTCTATCATTCCAATATAGGTGCGATGAAAGCCCGTATCACCCGATAGCACCTCCTGACTTAGTCCTTTTTCAAGTCTTAATTGACGTATTCTGTCACCAAATTATTTGAGTATGAATTGATTTATCATAAAATCAAAACTATACACATTGTATGCAGTCGTCAACATACAATAAGTATCATTATACTATCAAAAATAACTCCCAATAAAACAACCATCTTCGCACATACAAAATGACCAAATACCAAGCTACCGTATATTCACCTACCGAAGAACGATTTAATATCTGGTCTCACGGCCTAGGTTTTGTACTCAGTATGGTAGGTACTGTGCTCTTACTGGTAAAAACCATAGGTACGCGTAATCCCACCTACATAGTAAGTGCCGCAGTATATGGAGCTTCGCTG
>Ga0222647_1000816_pt1 | contig 11208 bp, 9 predicted proteins | sample AntAcemetagen333_FD_179864 | JGI IMG/M metagenome (GOLD analysis project Ga0222647, IMG submission 179864) | Saline water microbial communities from Ace Lake, Antarctica - #333 | ecosystem: Environmental > Aquatic > Non-marine Saline and Alkaline > Saline | place: Antarctica: Ace Lake | collected...
TGCAATATTAGACGCTGCTAGCGAAGAAATTAATAACCACATTTTCCGAAAAGGTCATCGAGTTATAGGTTTATCTTCTGGCCTTATAGGATCAGGAATGGCTTTTGAGTACAATCTATTTAAATCTGTGATGTCTACTGTAAATGCTGTTGGAGGTTTTGATAAAGAATTAGAGTTTAAGTTTGCTAAAAAAAGAATTCCAATAGAATACTTACAACATGCAGTTGTGTTTGACGAAAAAATCCAAAAATCTTCCGATTTTTCAAAGCAGCGCAAAAGATGGATGTCTACGCAATTTGTTTACTTAAGGAAATATTTTATAATGGGTTGGAAAGAACTTTTATTCAAAGGAAATATTAATTTTTTTGATAAGGTTTGTCAAATGATTGTACCACCAAGAATTTTGCTATTAGGCACTACTTTTTTAATATTTATTATATATAGTGTCTTGGCTTTTGGAGTAAATAAAACTACAAATGTATCTGTTTTTTTATGGCTTTTTAATATTACTATAACGGTATTAGCATTTATACTAGCAATTCCAAGATCCTTTTACAACACAAATACTTTAAAAGCAATGCTCTCGCTTCCTTCCGCTTTCTTTAGAATGGCACTTTTACTTTTTAAACTTAAAGGTGCTAATAAAAAATATATTCATACCAATCATAGTTCATAAAAAAATAATTATCATGAGAATAGGTATAGAAGCACAACGCATATTTCGACCACATAAACATGGTATGGATAGGGTTGTTATAGAATTAATTAAAAATCTCCAAATTATTGATAAGGATAATGAATATTTTATTTTTGTAAAACCAGATCAGGACACATCAGCAATATCTGGCACTAACAATTTTCATATCATTGAAATACCTGGAGGTCCTTACCCTATTTGGGAACAGTATAAGTTACCTAAAATAGCCAAAGCCTATAAATGTGATTTACTTCATTGTACAAGTAATACCGCTCCATTATTTGGAAAAATACCTTTAATAACAACGCTACATGATATAATTTACATGGAGAGAAGCATAAAAGATATTCTTTATAGTGATGCTTCGGCCTATCAAAAATTTGGTAACCTATATAGAAAGCTTATTGTTGCTAAAATTGTAAAAAAAAGTAAACGCCTTATTACTGTTTCAAATTATGAGAAAGAAAATATTAACACTTTTTTTAAATTAAATAACAAGAAGATTCAAACAATTTACAATGGTGTTAATGAAAAATACAAAATTGAAATCAGCGAAGAGAAACTTGTCACTTTAAAAGCAAATTATAATTTGCCGAAGCATTATCTTCTTCATATCTCAAATAAAGATCCGCGAAAAAACACAAAAAGAATCTTATTAGCCTACAAAGAATTCATAAAATCAACAGACACAAAATATAAACTTGTAATGTTAGGTTGTAAAGATCACACCCTAAAAACAATACTAGCAGAAATAAAAGCATTGGATTTATATGAACATATAATATTAATAGGATATGTGCCAGACGAAGACCTACCAATTATTTACCACTTAGCAGCGTTATTCTTGTTTCCTTCTTTACGTGAAGGATTTGGTATTCCAATAATTGAGGCTATGGCTTGTGGTGTTGCGGTAATAACTTCAAATACATCATCAATGCCAGAAGTTGCAGGCAATGCAGCCCATTTGATAAACCCGTATAAAACCGAAGAGATTACCAATGGCATTATAAAAATTCTCACGGATGTAAATTATAAAAATCAACTCATTCAAAAAGGACTTAAGCGTTATAAACTATTTACATGGCAGTCTATGGCTAGACAAGTTATGGGTATTTACATTCTATTGTATAAAAATAAATAACTCTTCGAGGCCAAAGCACTGGGGTATGAAGCGGAAAAAAATTTATTTTTAGTTTGATCAAGGCGTAAGTCTTTAAACGTTCTTTTTGACCACAGACGTAGAGTGCCATGGAGTTCTATAAACACAAATATAAAATCACGATTAAGAGGAAAAACACATATGTTTTAGGCCCGCAAAAAAAATGTTAAAAAATTAGTAGAAATTCTAATAATATTAATTGAAGGTTTTTTAAAAAGAACTGTTATTTAAAACTACAAATGGTTATATGTTTAATTCGAGAACAAAAATATAGAGAGAACAATCAAAAAAAAACATTAAAATAAAATATAGTTAGCCCATATCATAGCAATTTTTTAATTAATTAAGAATTAGAATTATGAACTCTCACCTATTAAATTTACTTTATGGAAGTATTTAATATCATACAAATTGTTTTGCTTATTTTTTTAGGCTTAGCAACACTGTATATTTTTATATTTTCATTAGCCAGTCTTTTTTACAAACAGAAAATACATCTTGATAATGGCAACATGAAAACAATAGCTGTTCTTATTCCTGGTTATAAAGAAGATCAAGTTATTATTGAAGTTGCTAGATTGGCTTTAGAACAAGACTACTCTTCCCAACTTTTTGATGTGGTTGTTATTGCAGACTCTTTTAAAGAAGAAACTTTAGCGGCTTTAAAAACGCTACCTATAAAATTAATAGAAGTAAGTTTTAAAAAGAGTACAAAATCTAAAGCTTTAAACAAGGCAATGGCTGCTTTAAATAGAAATTATGATATTGCAGTAGTTTTAGATGCAGATAATGTAATGGAAAAAGGTTTTTTAAAAAAAATAAACGCAGCATTCGAACATGATTTTATTGCAGTTCAAGGACATCGTACAGCAAAAAATACAAATAATTCTTGGGCGATATTGGATGCAATTAGCGAGGAAATCAATAATAATATATTTAGAAAAGGGCACAGAGTTTTAGGACTTTCATCTGCAATTATTCGTTCTGGAATGGCTTTTAGATATAATTATTTTAAATCACTGATGTTAACCGTAACAGCTATTGGCGGATTTGATAAAGAGATTGAATTGAAGATGTTAAAAGAAGGTCGTAAAATTGTTTATTTGGATGATGCGCTCGTTTTTGATGAAAAAATTCAAAAAGCAGAGGTATTTGGGAATCAGCGTCGTCGTTGGTTGTCTGCGCAGTTCCATTATTTTAGAAAAGATTTTTTAAGTGCTGTTAAAGATTTAATCGTGAAAGGAAATGTAGATTATTTTGATAAAGCCATTCAGTTTATTCAGCCGCCAAGAACATTGTTATTAGGAGCCGTGACCCTTTTTAGTGCTGGTTTTGTTTTAGCCAATTATTTTATAGCCAATCAAAATGTATATTCTATGTATTGGATTGTTTTAGTTATAGCCTGTGTATTATCGTTCGTTTTCTCTGTGCCAAGGTCTTTTTACACCCTAAAAACACTCATTGCTTTAGCTAGTTTGCCAAAAGGGATATTTATAATGTTGTCGTCTTTATTTAAAATAAAAGGGGCAAATAAGACATTTATTCACACACAACACACAACACACTTCTAACTCTAAAAAAATAAGTTCTAAACAATTTATTAATAATCTCTAACAAGAACGAATGAAGAATAAAAAATTACAAAAACTAGAATCTATCCGAGGGTTTTCTGCATTGTATGTGGTCCTTTTTCACTTGCTTCCACAAAAAATATTTCTCTTGGGGATAAATGTAGGATTTCTTTTTCGCTTTGGTTCAGAGGCTGTAATTATGTTTTTTATTCTAAGTGGCTTTGTAATAAAATATTCTTGGGAAAAATCTGCCGATAAATCATTTAAAAAATATTTTTTACGACGCCTGTTAAGAATTTACATACCGCTTTTCTTTGTATTTCTACTTGCTTACTTTATAAAAAGCTACACAGAAGGTGGTTTGGCAGATCCTGAATGGAGAACTCTTTTAGGTAATCTTTTTATGCTTCAAGATGTAATTTCACTAAAACCAAATGTAATTTCTCCGGTCTATATGGGTAATGGAGTGCTCTGGTCACTGTCTTATGAGTGGTGGTTTTACATGCTTTTTTTACTTTTGTCAAAAAAGATACCGCAATCTAAACTTAATGTCTGGGTGAACATTTTAACCCTAGTAGCTGCAATATCATATATGATATATCCATTTATCTTAAATAGAATCGTTATGTATTTCGCTATTTGGTGGATTGGTGTTCGGTTCGCAGATATATATCTAAAAAGAGAAGTTTATACTTTTAAATCGATTAAAATGTACAGCACTGTTTTAATCTCTATAATTGCGATTTTAGCCATCAATTTTTATATTAATTTTGATTATACCAAAGTGTATGACTATCCTTTAGTGGCATATCCATTTATTGAGTTAAGAAACTTTGTTTTTGCATTTTTAGCAATGTTAGCAGGAATTATTTGGAACAAACTAAATTGGTTTGGATTTAATAAAATATTTGGAGTCTTTAAATACTTGGCTCCTTTTTCTTACGGAATTTATATTTCACACCATTATCTTGTTATTGAAGCGTCATATTTAGATTTCATCAATAATAAAATAATTGAATACGCACTCTACATCTTTGTAATGTTCTTTCTTTCCTATCTTATAGAAGTAGTTGTTTATGGTCAAATTAGAAAACGACTACGGAGTTATTTCTTAATTAATGTTTAAAATAATACATAATGAAAATAGGTATAGAAGCACAAAGAATTTTTCGTAAAAAGAAACATGGTATGGACATGGTTTCTATAGAACTTATAAAAAACCTTCAAATTATAGACCATAAAAATGAATATTTCATCTTTGTAAAACCAGATGAGGATAATTTTGTGCTTCAAGAAACCTCAAATTTTAAAATTATAGAATTAAATGGCGGTCCTTATCCTACTTGGGAACAGATAACATTGCCAAAGGCAGCAAAACAATACGGTTGTGATATTTTACATTGCACAAGTAATACAGCTCCATTTTTTACAGATATTCCTTTAATTACCACTCTCCATGACATCATATACATGGAAAGCAGTTATTTACAAATATTAAAAAGTGGCGCTAGTACTTATCAAAAATTTGGGAATATTTACAGAAAACTTGTGGTACCTCGTGTTGTAAAAAACAGTAAAAAAGTAATTACGGTTTCTCATTTTGAGAAAAATAGAATAGGAGAATTCTTTGGGATTAAAGGTGATGATAAGTTGGATGCAATTTATAATGGCGTAAGTGAGCACTTTAAACCGGTAACGAATTCTGATGAGTTAAAACGTGTAAAAGAAAAATACAATTTACCTGATACATATTTCTTTTTCTTCGGGAATACAGATCCTAAGAAAAATACAAGAGGAACACTAAAAGCCTTTTCAGATTTTTTAAAGCAAACAACATCAAGTCATAAATTGGTAATGTTAGATTATGATAAGATTGAACTTCATGAAATTTTAGTTGAAATTAATGATGTAAACCTAATCAATAATATCGTTTTAACAGGCTATGTTGTAAATACAGATTTACCCGCAATATATGCGCAATGCGATGTATTTTTGTATCCTTCACTTCGAGAAAGTTTTGGAATCCCAATGCTAGAAGCAATGTCTTGTAATGTGCCAGTTATAACCTCAAATACATCGTCAATGCCAGAAGTGGCAGGCGATGCAGCACATATTGTAGATCCTTTTATATCCGTAGAAATTACACAAGCAATCATTAAAATTTTAAATGATGATGCTTATAGAAAATTACTTTGTGAAAAAGGGTTAGAACGTAGCAAACAATTTTCTTGGAACAATATGGCGAAAGCATATTTGAAACAATATGAATTAATTCATTTAGCACATTCAAAAAAATAATAGATTATGATAAAAGGGAAAGACATTATCGTAGTTGGCATCCAAGCTTGGGATATTGAAATTGGTAGTAATTGTAAAAATATAGCTTTAGAGTTTTCTAAAAACAATCGTGTTATTTATGTAAATCCGCCAATGGTAAGATCTGTTATGCGAGATCAAAAGCATAAAGAGACCATTCAAAAAAGAATCCGAATTAAAAATGGAGAAGAAGATAGTTTGGTTGTAATAAGTTCAAATCTATGGAACCTATATCCAAAAACTTTGATAGAATCTATTAATTGGGTTCCAATACACATGCTATTTAAAATGCTAAATAAAAGAAACGCTATTGGTTTTGCAGAGGATATAAAGGTTGCAACTACCATACTAGATTTTAAAAATGTCATTCTTTTTAACGATAGTTCTATGTTTTTAGGACTGCATTTAAAAGCGCTTTTACAACCAGAAACGTATGCATATTATATGCGAGATTATTTGGTAAAAGTACCCTATTGGCAAAAACACGGAGAACGTATAGAGCCCCAGGTTGTTAAAAAAGCAGATGTAGTTTTAACCAATTCAGAGTTTTTTGAAGAGTTTTGTAGACAATATAATCCACATAGTTATATGGTTGGTCAAGGATGCGATGTATCTTTGTTTAATGAAGAAGACGATGCTATTAAAATTCCAGAAGAATTTAAAGATATACCGTCGCCTGTTTTTGGTTATTTAGGATTTTTAACCTCTTTGCGTTTAGATATTGAATTGCTCGCATTTGTTGCAGAACAAAAGAAAGACTGGAGTATTGTTTTAGTGGGTCCTGAAGATGATGATTTTAAAAACTCTAATTTACATAATTTGTCTAATGTCTATTTTTTGGGAAGAAAGGATGTTTTAGAACTGCCTAATTATGTAAAAGGGTTTGATGTTGCAACAAACCCGCAGTTAAAAAATAATTTAACGATAGGTAACTATCCCCGAAAGATAGATGAGTATTTGGCTATGGGTAAACCTATTGTAGCGACAAATACAAAAGCGATGCAAATGTTTAAAGAGCATGTGTATTTGGCGGATACAAAAGAAGAGTACATTACTCAAATAGATAAAGCTATGGCAGAAAACACCATTTACCTTAGTAAGAACAGAATAGAATATGCAAAAAGCCATACCTGGACAAATAATGTAAAAGCTATTTATGATGCTATCTTAAAAGCAACCAAACACAGCATATAATGGGACTAAAAGAAAAAATAAAATCGAATAAAAAATTATCAAAATTAGTTCACTGGTCTATCCTTATTCCAAAACAAACAAGACCAAGATTATGGATAAAATGGTTTGTAAATCCTTTTTATCATAAAAAAGGTAAAGGAGCTATTGTTAGACCCAGAACCAGAATGGATGTTGTGCCTTGGAATAAGTTCGAAATGGGAGAAGATTCTACAATCGAAGATTTTTCTGCAATTAACAATGGTGTTGGTGCTGTAATTATTGGTGATAGAACAAAAATAGGTTTAAGCAATACTATTATTGGTCCTGTTACAGTTGGTAACGACATCCGTTTGGCACAAAATATTACCCTTTCAGGATTAAATCATAATTACGAAGATGTAAGTCGCCCAATTCATGTACAAGGCGTTTCTACATCACCAATTACTATTGAAGACGGCACTTGGATTGGCGCCAATGTTGTTGTTTTGGCGGGTGTAACAATTGGTAAAAACTGTGTAATTGCTGCCGGAAGTATCGTAACTAAAAATATACCATCCTTTTCTGTTGCTATTGGTAACCCTGCAAGAGTGGTAAAAAAGTATAATCACGATATTAAGACTTGGGAAAAAATTTAACGAAAATTAAAGTTGATAAAAGTGAAAAAGCTTTTTTAATATGATAAAAAAAGATAGGACTATAGAAACACTTAGAGGAGGTGTTATTTTATTAGTAGTTATAGGGCATGTTATTGGTTCTGCTTCTGATGGCGGAATGAAAGTAAGTGAAGATTCTTTTTTACGATATTTTTACGACACATTTATAGATCCCATACAAATGCCCCTTTTTACAATTCTTGCAGGATGGGTTTATAATCTAAAGCCACCCGTTTATGACAGTATGAAAAGTTTTATGACTAAAAAGGTATTGCGCATCCTTTTACCTATGCTAACCGTTGGTATTTGTTATTTTTTAGTCCAATATTTTACACCAGGAACGAATACTAAAAGTGATTTGTTAGATATCTGGAAGTTATTATTTTTTCCTTACACTTTATTTTGGTATTTATATTCGCTCTTTGTTGTATTCGTTATTGTTGGAATTATAGATGTTTTCAATAGAATGGACACCGTAACCAATTGGATCATAATTTTTTGTTTGGCAGTTGTTGCTTTATTATTAAGAGATTTATTTATCCCTTTCGAATCACCAAATTTCCTCAGTTATAAAGGGGCTTTATATTTGTTACCATGTTTTGTTTTAGGTGTTGGTTTAAGTCGTTTTCAAAATGTTTTTCAACCCAAATGGGTACTGTATTTGTCAATATCATTATTGGTTATAAGTGTCTTTATTCAGCAATTAGGATGGTTTAAAGTTATCGATTATGTTGTTCATAAAGATGATGTTTTTGGTTTGTTTATAGGCTTTACAGCTACTATGATTTTGATTAGATCTAGATTAGAGGCAAAATGGTTAATTTGGTTTGGTAGTTTTGCTTATTCAATCTATTTATTTCATGCTTTTGGTACTGCAGGAGGAAGAATTATTCCACAAAAACTAAATATTAATTCCAATGTGTTAATCTTTTTAATATCATTAACAACGGGTGTTATTTTGCCAATTATAGCAGAAAAAATTCTTGAACGTTATAAAATAACTAGAACGTTATTTCTAGGAAGAAGTTAATTTCAAACAATTAATTTCAAATAAAAACATAAAATATGATAACTTTAAAAGGAGTATTTTGGATATTGTTGTTTATTATCATCTACACCTATATTGGGTATGGTATTCTGTTATTTGTAATCATTAAAATAAGAAGATTTTTAAAGATTGGTAAAAATGCAGAGTTCGACCCAACATACGAGCCAAAAGTAACCCTATTTATTGCTGCTTATAATGAAAAGGATTATGTAGTAGCTAAAATGAAAAACACTTTAGAACTCGAGTATCCAAAAGAAAAAATAAATATTATTTGGGTTACTGATGGTTCTGATGATGGTACGCCAGATATATTAAAAGGCTACCCAAATACAATTGTGCATCATTTAGACGAACGCAACGGTAAAATTGGTGCGATGAATAGAGGTATGGACTTTGTGAAAACTCCCATCGTTATTTTTAGTGATGCAAATACCAATTTGGGCAAAGAATCGATAAGACGTATTGTTAATTTATTCGGTAATCCTAAAGTTGGATGCGTGTCTGGTGAAAAACGAATTATTGATAAAGAAAGTGATGTAGCTTCTGGAGCTGGTGAAGGAATGTATTGGAAATACGAATCTCAATTAAAAAAATGGGATGCCGAATTGTACTCTGTTGTTGGTGCAGCAGGCGAATTATTTGCTATTAGAACGAAATTATATCGACATGTTGAGAAAGATACGTTACTAGATGATTTTATGATTTCATTGCGTGTTGCCCAAGACGGTTATACAATTCAATATGACCCTGAAGCTTATGCTATTGAAACAGCTTCGGTAAATGTAAAAGAGGAATTAAAGCGTAAAATTAGAATTTCTGCGGGCGGTATTCAGTCTATTGTGAGGTTACGTTCGTTACTAAATATTTTTAAATACGGAACTTTATCATTTCAATATATTTCGCATCGTGTTTTACGATGGAGTTTAACGCCTCTTTGTTTAGTGCTTTTAATACCAGTATTATCTATAATTGCTGTAAATGATGGCTTACTATCTTTTAATTTGTATGCAATACTATTTTGGTTACAACTACTTTTTTACGCAGCTGCTTTGTTAGGTTGGTTTTTAGAGAACAGAAAAACTAGCGTAAAAATTCTATTTATACCGTATTACTTTTTTATCATGAATTTATCCGTAGTTTTAGGTTTTTTCCGGTATATGAAAAAGACCCAATCAGTAAATTGGGAACGATCAAAAAGAGCTATTTAATGCAAGAAAAAATCTAGAATCATGAAAAGAAGAAAAGCTATTGGCGGAATTTTAGCCTTTACAGGAATTGGTATTGCTTCCTTTGCAGGGTTTAAATTTTTTTATGGAAACTCAAAAGCAACAAGAGGGCAGCTTCAAAGTCATGTAAGTTTAATTTCAGAATTAGTAGATGTTATTATTCCGTCTACAGAAACTCCTGGGGCAAAAGAAGCAAAAGTGCAAGAGTATGTTATTGATTATATGGAGTCCTGTTCATCCAACAAAGAATATAATAATTTTTTAAACGGATTAAACGATTTGCAAGAAACGTGTTTAAGCGACTACGAGACTAATTTTGAAACTTGTACAATGGCACAAAAAACAGAAGCTGTAGAAATTTTAGACATCAATTCTGGCGATAATGATTTGTTAACTAAAATTGATAATAAAATAAGAGGGCGTTCTTTTTTTGTTATCCTAAAATCAGTAACAATCGAAGGATATTGTTCCTCAGAACTTGGTGCCACAAAATTGTTAGCATACGTTCCTGTTCCTCTTAATTACAAGGCAATTACAACATTAGCGCCTAATCAAAAAGCGTGGGCAACAAGATAAATATTCGATGAAAAATCAAACAGAAAAAAACACTTTTGATGCCATTGTAGTAGGATCGGGCATAAGTGGAGGTTGGGCAGCCAAAGAACTTACAGAAGGTGGGTTAAAAACACTGGTGTTAGAAAGAGGTCGCAATGTAGAACACGTAACCGATTATACAACAGCACTTAAAGATCCTTGGGAGTTTAAGCATAGAATCCATTTAACGAAACAAGAATTAAAAGAAAGACCAATTCAAAGTAGTCATTGTGATGCTGGGGATAAACATTTTTACGTAAAAGATAGCGAGCATCCGTATATTCAAGAAAAACCATTTAAATGGATAAGAGGGTATCAAGTTGGTGGACGCTCTTTAACTTGGGGTCGCCAGAGTTATCGATTTTCAGATTTAGATTTTGAAGCAAATAAAAAAGATGGTTTTGGTGTTGATTGGCCTATTCGATACGATGATTTAAAAGAATGGTATGATTATGTTGAGGAATATGTGGGGATAAGCGGAAGTTTAGAATCACTTGCTCATTTACCGGATGGTGTTTTTTTGCCACCAATACCAATGAATGCCATTGAAAATCATTTAAAAGAAAGTGTACGTAAGCAATATTCAGATCGCGTTATTATAAATGGTAGAGTTGCCAATTTAACCGAATACAAAGAAGGAAGAGGTAAGTGCATGTACCGCAATTTATGCAGTCGCGGATGTCCTTTTTCTGGCTATTTTAGCAGCAATTCAACCACACTTGTAGATGCATATGACAGCGGTAATTTAACGATGCGAGAAAACTCAATTGT
>Ga0222647_1000817_pt1 | contig 11169 bp, 10 predicted proteins | sample AntAcemetagen333_FD_179864 | JGI IMG/M metagenome (GOLD analysis project Ga0222647, IMG submission 179864) | Saline water microbial communities from Ace Lake, Antarctica - #333 | ecosystem: Environmental > Aquatic > Non-marine Saline and Alkaline > Saline | place: Antarctica: Ace Lake...
TTTCCCTTTATTCCGAAATCGACATTGATGACAGTGATAGCGAGATCCACTTTCCGTTGAGTGATAGTGAAACGGACTCTGAAATGGCTGATTTTGTAGTTCCGGACAGCCAGGTGGAAGGACAGGGTATTTTACCACCAGATTATGTATCGATCGATAAGGAATGGAATGAATGGAAGCCATCTTCCGTGGGATCTCGCAGTTTCAAAGAAACAATCAATATGATCGAAAACCGCGTCAGACGCCTAAGTAATGCGTCATAGAGACCGAAATAAAAGGTTCGGTGAGACCAAACGAAATGCTGGCAGCTATATGGTCTCAAGTAGACACCCTATTACACAAAGAAAATGTTGAAAAGCCAGTGAATATAAATTTTTGTCGCGAATGTTCAGGAATTAAACTTATTACCAGGGAAGGATTACCAACATGTTCAGACTGCGGTCTCATAGATTCCTATTTTATCGATGATACAGCGGAATGGACAAGTGGAATGAACGATGACGGTAAAGTGAACGACCCGTCGAGGTGTGGGAATCCAAACTCAAACCCTGAACTCTTTTCCCAACATTGGGGGAAGGGGACTATAATTTCGACACAACATTCTTCGACCTACGAGAATAAACGAATGGCAAAGATCAACTTTCACATGTCCATGAATCATAAAGATAGGTCATTGTTTCACGCGTATCGTGATATTGATGAGGCGTGTCATACTTTACCGGAGGTGGTTCTCAAGGATGCAAAGATGATGTACCGAAAATTTAACGAGGAAAAACTAACGAGGGGGGCGGTACGTTTGGGTATCAAAGCGAATTGTGTACTGTACGCGTGTCGTCTCGCGAAGCATCCACGAACGACAAAGGAAATTGCGGATATGTTTGGTATCCAATCAAAGGATATCAGTCGTACGACACAGATGTTCAAAGAGGTGATAATGGGTATGACTGAAAAGAATTACGTGACCAAATCATTCGATGTGATGAATCGATTATTGAATTTTTTCGATGTGACCCGCGAAGAGAGATTGCAGTGTAACAAGATGTGTAACAAGATTGAGGATTGTGTGGATTTGATGAGTAAAACACCTAATAGTGTTGCATCGACAATCATTTATATAGTGTTGGGTGGGAAGGTGAAAAAAACTGTATTATGCGAAAAATGTTCTGTGTCTGTTCCAACACTGAACAAAATAGAGTCAATCATAAAAAAACACTTAGAGCATACATTGTAATAGTATTTAAATGATAAAGTTGTTTCTCTCAACACCATGCTACGGTGGTTTGTGCTTAGAAAAATACATGTCAAGTATCATTAAGCTTCAGCTCCTCTTAATAAAAGAAGGTATCCAGATGTATCTCGACACGACTGAAAATGAATCTCTCGTCCACCGCGCCCGTAACGTGTCCGTCGGTCGTTTCATGCAAAAGACCGATTGCGACTATTTCATGTTTATAGATGCCGATGTTCACTTCGACCCAGAAGCAGTCGTGCGTCTCATCAAATCCGGACACGACCTCTCTGTTGCATGTTATCCCAAAAAGGTTGTTATGTGGGATCAAGCTGCAAACGCCGTCAAGCGGGGTGACGAACGCGATATGTCCATGCTCTCTTCCAGCCTCGTAATCAACTTTGGTGCCCAAAATAGACCCATTGTGAATGGGTTTATAGAAATTCTCGATGGACCAACCGGATTCATGATGATTAAACGATCGGTATTCAAGACACTCGAGGAGAAGTTCCCAGACCTCTGGTGTAAGAACGATCACCAAAATAGGGATTTTGATGATTATCACGCAGCATTCGATTGTATGATAGACCCAGACAATCGTAGGTACCTGTCGGAAGACTACGCGTTCTGTCGCCGATGGCAACAAGCCGGTGGTAATATTTACGCAGATGTAAATACAACCCTCGGGCATGTAGGAAACTTACCTTTCAGTGGATGCCTCAATGATAGGCTTAAGGTTTAGACATGTTAAGTATCCATGAAGATAGCTACAATTTTAGTGACTCGTTCGGCATCATGTCATGTGAAGACTTTGCATAGTATTCTTAAGATTAATATGAAGTGTCTTCAAGGTGGTATTGATAATCAGATTGTATACGTAAACGATGACCCATATGATAAAGCTGACATGATTCAGAAATATATGAAACTACACGAACGTATCGTTTTTATCGATTTTGGTATCAATTTGGATGATGAGTCTATCAATCAGATTTTTGAGAAACATGAAACTGTTGGATGTTTAGTTTTCCCGGGTGTAAAAAGTGGGATAAACTGGACCGGTTTCAGAGCGAAAGTCAAAGAAGGATCCACTGAACCAGTGTCTCAAATGGGACTCGATTTCGACACAGATGTTGGATTGAAGATTTCTGATAATATTTATCGGGTAACGTCCACCCAAGCTCGTGCATGGGTCATGAACACAAAGAACATCATCAAGACCATCAAAGACAAAAAGACTGGTAACTATAAAATTTATCCCAGAATGTTTGAGAAATTCAAGGAACAGGGTGTACGAATTTATGCGTTTACAGCAGCTAAGTTAACGATGACGTACACACATGAATGTGTTAGTAACATTCTTAACGCGGCGGGTGTAAAAGTAAATTAAAGTTTTTGTCCGAATAGTAAACATGTCTATAAAACCCGAATCCCCGTTTTATGAATATGTTGTGAGTTTTATACACGCTACATGGGGGAGTAAAGATTATTTCCCGGGTCCGCAACCTATATCCATCGAATATAAACACTTCACAATTTTAAAAAAAGGAAACTATGTTGTATGTGAAAAGACGGATGGTGAAAGATACATGATGATTGCCCTTATATTTGAAGGAAAAAAGAAGTGTGTATTCGTCAATAGGGCGTTCGATATGTTCGAAGTTCCAATCAATCTGAAGAAGAATGTGTACGATGGGACCATATTGGACGGGGAACTATATGAAAATACACTCATGGTGTACGATGCCGTGTGTGTAGCGGGTAAATCTGTTTGGGATCTCGATTTATTACAACGCCTTGGTTTTGCGTTGAGTGTTATCCAACCTGTTATTTACATGAAAATGGATAAATACAGACTCAAGTTGAAGACGTTTTATGCGATGGATAAATTTAGAGAGTTTCTTGATGAACACTTACCATCGGTAAATCAGGAAACGGATGGACTCGTATTCACACCTGTGAATGAACCAGTGAAAATAGGAACGCATGAGACGATGTTCAAATGGAAACCACAACAGAAGAATACTGTGGACTTCTTAATGAAAAAGGAACCGACGAGGGAAATGCCCGGGCTTAAACCGGGTCCATTAGCTTGGAGACTATATATACAAGAGAAGGGGAAGTTGTACTTTGAGGGTGAAATCCCGTTAAATAGGATCGCCGATGAACCCTGGTTTGAAGATGGAGCAATCGTGGAGTGTATGTACATCACATGGGACGAACCCATGTGGTGGAAACCGATTAAGAGACGGAGGGATAAGACATACCCCAATAATCGTAGAACGTTTTATCGAACGATCGTGAACATCAAGGAGAACATTCAGATGAAGGAGTTTTTAGATTGTATACCATGAAATAATATCCAGCCTCTTCCGGTAGTACACATTCCTTAATAGTATCATCATCTATCAAAAACCATTTATCCTTTCTCCTTATCAAACTCATATAATGCCCATCATACTGGTGACCCAAATGAATCGCACTCGCTACTAAATTATATTCATTTTCGTTGATGACTATGTTTTCGATTATTTGAATGTGACTCTTTGAGTCAAAAGAAATCATCAACACACGGGGGAGTTTAGAGAACATCATGCGGGTCGTAGCCACATGATGTACTTTACCATCAGTATCCTCAAAATTTTCGAGTGTGTTCCACTCCGTACTTTTCGAGAGCATCTTAGTCATATCTTTTCCATCCGATGTTATCAAATGAACACTAAAATCCTCTTCATTCGATGATTTCCCTCCCGGCCAAATCGTTTCTTGTATTTTTTTCCCGTATAACCAGCGTTTGATCTCAGGTACCGACGTTTCGAGAATATCTATGATACATAATATAGTCTCCTGAATGTCATGCTGTTCATTCATTCGAAAACGAGTAAATGAGACTCTAAAATGTTCGAGGAGGGAAGATAGGGTGATAGACTCACGCCCATTTGTCCAATACACTTTCACCAAGTCTGAATACGCTCGGGTAAATGCACAATCACCTTCATATGAATTTTTAATAAAGTAATTCGTCAAGTCTGGGATATGCATCAGACATTGGATGGCTGTATTAAAATAACAAGTATTTCCGTGATTTTGGAAACCTTTCATTAAACTTTATGTATAAAAAAGGCTTAAGTAAAAGGCGCAATGTGTAAATGTTGAGAAAAGATGAACATCCAATCTATCATCGATAAAGTCGGCACCGCATTCGAAACTCATAAGAATGAGGAACACATCGAAGTTGAGATACGTCTCGGTAAACACAATGGTTCCCTCTTCGATACAAACGTCGGGAAAGAAATTTTCGAACGTGTTTTGAAAGGATTGAAAAAATATGATGGTTGGGAAAGTATGAAGACGACAACAACTGACGTGTATTACGACGACACCAACCATGTTCGTATTTCATCTGATGAAGATACTAGTGAACAGACGATGATCCAGAAGATTAAAGTTCTCAAGGATGATTTCAAGTGCGAACCCCTCGATGTTCGGTTCAGTATATCCAGAGAGATCCCAACGATTGGACAATACGAGATGGATCGTAAGAGAAACAAGCTTCGTCACTCCTTCGTTCGCAAGAATGTGAGTATCGATATGACTATTTCAACTGGAGATACTGTCGATATGGACACAGAGGATGCATCGTCCTACCAAATCGAATTAGAAATCATCAAACCAGGTGACGTAACCTCATATAATCAGCTCTTCAACATTCTTCACAAGATTAGTGACCTTTCAAAATTAATCTGATGTGTATATAATGCTGTACCTGATATTAACTCTCGTAGTTTTGTTTATGTTATATGAAAAAAGAAAAGTTACAGATGAAGTCGACAAGTCAACAAATTTTCATATAAGCAATGGAATGTCAAAGGATACATACACCCTCATGCACATAGATGGTTTGAGTAATGAGGATTTAAAAAAATTTGTTCAGATGGAGGATCAATTTCTAGAGTGTGAAAAGTCATCGGTGTCTACGGGCGCCCCCGAAATAATTCAAGCTACTATACTGTCTAATAAAATTAAAGAAACATTTCCAAAATATAACTTTTCGTATCACACGATTCATTTAAAACAAATCGCAGAACCAAACAAACTCGTAAATACCAATACTATAAGGTAATTACATTTTTTCAACCCGAGCTCGAGTCGTACGGTTAATTACTCCAGAATTCCTATTACTGTTCAAATTAGATCTAAACTTCGACCAATATTTCCTATATGCCGCCATTCTCTTATCAGTAGGCTTTTTCTTCTGGTTTACTAAATTCGTCATGATGTAATTGGCTGCCGCCTGCTTGTAATCATTTCTCAAGTTAAATGCGATACCCGTCACATTTATATTGTTCATTAGGTATTTCTTTTCGAGCTCGCGTCGCCGATCCCTTTTCCACTGACTGACGACCACCTTCTTGACCTTATCCGCATCGCGCTTGAATACGACACCGGATACATTTTTCTTATTGATGAGGTTGAGAGCCGACTTCATGTTTCGCATATCTTGGTTTAGGTTTGGCTTATACCGATTCATCCATGTGACTCCGTAAAGTTTAGTGATATCCTTACGGATAGAGTTATCATCGATACCCCTCTTCTTCATGGTTTCAGTCCTCTTCACGTTGCGCTTAGCAGCTGCTTCATTTTTACGCACCGCCATCTTCGTGTGCTTAGGAGGGGGTGGAGGTGGAGGTGGAGGTGAGGTTTTAGCTTTGTTCATACGGTTTCGTACCATCTCAATCCTTTTGCATATACCCACCTTGGTTTCCTTCTTGTTGACGGTGATATCGAGAATCGCCGCGACGCGAATGAGTTCACTTTTAGTCATGTCACCACACATCTTTCGACCAATCTTGAACGTCTTATTCGATCCAGAGAGTGGAACATTCTTATTCTCGATACTGTTCCTGAATGTGATATTATTCTTCTTACCAGTCTTATTCTTAATTCGATCACAAATCTCATCCTTCGTCGCGACTCGAGAACCATCTTGAAGTTTAGTTCTAAAGTTCACAACCCCCATTCGGCGCGCGAAATCTATGAGTTCGGACTTCTTCATTCGAGCACACCTCTTGTCATCAACCCTCAACGCATTAGCTTGATTCGACGTGAGTACGCGTTTAGTATATGTTTTCTTGGTCTTGGCTGTGGACTTGGGCTTAGCTTTAGATTTGGTCTTGGGCTTTACACCATCCTCAAACACACCAGTCACATTAATTTGATTATCGGAATAAAGATCCCGAACAAACTTCTTTCCGAAATCATAAGCTCTCGCCATGTCCCCGGGATTTTTCGCACCGGATATCTGGACATTACCACTCGCGGATAGGATAAACTTATTCTCCCCAAAATAAGCATAAAGAAACGGGGCAAGTTCTGGTTCGTAATTAACCCTCGTCATACCATACTTCCGTGCATTCCTTGCGATATCGGTTAAATTTCTGAAAACCCCATTAACCCTGAACTGACCACTTAAATTATTGTATGTGAATTGGTTGTAGAAGAAAGGTTGTTTCTCAGTATACTTATCGACGACGTACCTACGAATGAGTTCAGGTTGATTCTCAATGTTAGTTCCAACGAATCCACCTGAGAATCGAATCTTACCGTTTCTGTAGAAGTTTACAGTAGCACCCTTACTTTCAACACCATTACTTAAAGTAAGCATCAACTGTGCGGAGAAGAAGTTCTTATTGAGACCCCCTTTAGGACCAGCTTCCCTTGTATGTGAGAAACCCGTCGTAAACTGACCATAAATACCCTTTATCTCCAGTGTGTCTACATAAAGACCTTCACCTATAGGTGTTTTGGGTAGAGGTGTTTTCGAGAGTATATTATTAATTTTTATGAGAACGTCCTTCTGTCCAAAACCAGAATCGACTGTGGCATTGAACATACCAGGGTTCATTTTACTTATCTCAAGTGGGATGTTCCCATTGGGAACATCATCAAATTCACGCGCTATATTGTTTATCATTTGTTCGGTCTTCGTGTTCAAATCATCAAACTCATCCTCGAATGGGGAATTGTTTTCAAACTCTTTGAACATGCCTTCATACGTTCGGTTATTGACTAGGTTTCGCTGAAGGCGTTCGGGAATCTTTACTTGACGAGGCGCTGGTCTGATTTGTCGGGGTGGCGTGCGCATGAATGACGTACGTTCTCGTTCCCGATCAGCTTTCATTAGCTCCATTTCAAGTTCCCTCGCGAACTCATTATTAGAGTTAGAGTTTGGAGTTTGAACTTCCACGCCAGATTTCCGAACAAATTCTCGGACACTTTGGCTCATATTACTATTGATTAATATTTTTTTTTAAAAATCCTTGGTGAAACCGAAACCCTCCTCCAACACGTCGAGCCCAAATACGACCGGCTGTCTTGGATATGTTCTACCCTTGTAAGTGACTACTTCTTCACGCACTTCAATATCTCTCGCACTAAATGGTCCAGCGTAAAAGTCTTGATTAAACTTCTGCTTCCCGAGGTTGTTTGCAATACAATGTTGGTTGAATATCTGGACGAAGAGTGTCTGGGGAACAAACATGTCCTCACCATAGGTAATCAGAGTCGATTCCATGAAGTTTGTAAGTGTACTCGCAACCATGGCTACCTGCTTCTGGATAAGCTTGAAATATGGGGGTACTACATTCCAAATATCTCTATTCCTGAATTTATTCGAATAGTCCAGGTACGCACGGACACACTTGAGAAGAATCATGGGCATCTCACGGTCGAGCTTCTCGTCTAGTTGGGGGTCAGCCTCTCTGACCTGTTTAGTAAAATTCCATGTAAGAATGCGACGAAGTACGGAACCCGAATTATCTCTCCAATTGGGTACTTCATTACCACCCAACACACCAGGTACTTTCCATTCAATTGATAAAGCTGTCTTATTCTTGACGGCTATGGATACATCTTCACCTGATACAATAGACTGAAATTCAGCCTGTTCCAGTGCGAGGTCACCCTTCACCTCAGGAGCGATAAACATGAAACAGTCCTTAATAGCGGAAAGTCCAAACTTCTTCTCGATGTTATTCGAAAGCGTACCAACATCTTCGTTTTCGTAAAATTTCTTAAAAACCTTGGTAATTAGGGTAGATTTACCAGACCTCGCAATACCCTTGAAGAAGGGGATAATCTGCCATGCGTCGATATCACCGACGTCATAACAAAGTCGACCACCCATCACATACGCCCAGTTACACACCTCATCCTCAAACTTCTGGTATTTCAGAACCTTATCGAAATTGGGGGTTGGGATATCCTGCCATCTTTCGATGTGTGAGAAGTCATCAAACTGCTGATCGAAATACTTACAGGCGATGATGGTGGGGTCCAAACACTTAAACTCTTTGCTATCGTACGGGTAGAATCTACATTCGTGTACACCTCGGTCTGGGATCCATTCTTTACCCACGAAAACACCGTTTCTGAATGACCACACATGTCTCCTCTTACTAATCTCGGGGAACTGGGGATCGATACACTTCGAGATGTTATCAATCACATCTCTCGCGATAGAACCCCTACTCGTAAAGTTTTTCCAGATATCAAACATACAATCCTTACGTGCAAGGGAATATACGAATTTATCGATTGGGAATTTAGGAGACCAAGCACGGGTTCGATGACCCTCTACAGTCTTAATCTCTTCACAACAATGACCCTTGTATCTACGGTAACCACACTTATACGTCTCCTCGAGGGTAAACAAAAGACATTTTTGAAAAGGTGTAGCTTGTTCGATGTCGTCGTCATTCATCGTAGATGGATCAGAGAAACGTGGGAATTGGGGATCGATAGTTGGTGTATCGACACGTTCATAAGAAATGTAATGTCTTCTAATGTTTTCGAAACCATCTTCAACGTGCAGGATGATGTTGGCGATCCGTTTATCGATGCTCATACCATTAACATCAACGTCACGCTTTTGTTTTTTTAAATTATTCACATGATTTCTCAGTTCGATGATGAAATCCGTATGTCTTTTTTTAAGGTCTCTGATCGACATTAGATCGATTCTCGACGGTGAAATAGACCCATACTCGTCAAAATAAGAACGATCTATGAATTGCCTATACCCCAGATTACGCGAACTGAAAAAATCTTTCGTGTGAAGATCCCAAGCATTTTCCAGTTTGGTCATCACATTCATAATCTGTTCCTCATTCATCGACTGAATTTGCTGTTTATGAAGTTCCGTGAGGGCTTCATACCTGTTGGGTTCCTTATCGATGAAGTGAGTGTTTTCCATATTATTAATTATACAATCTTTTCTTTTAATTAGTTTTTCATGTTCTGAAGTTGGGCAAGGATTTTCACTAAAATCTTATTTTGAACTTGCATATGGGTAGAAATATCTACGATAGCGCTGCATACAGTGTCACCATTGTCTGTGGCGAAAAATGTTCCGAGGAGTTCGGGTAAATCCACCTCATCTTCATCATCTTCCTGATCAACATCGATGATACTCTCCTCCTCCTCATCCGAATAATCGTCTTGGATGATTTCCCCTTCTTCAATTTCATCAGGCTGTTTCGACATTTGTTGTAGACTGAGAATTTTTGGAACCGATAAATGCGCGTTCCCCGGGAATTATTTTCTCTGTATAGAGTACAACAACTCTCAAAATGGCCGGTGGTCTTATGCAACTCGTAGCTTACGGCGCCCAGGATGTTTACCTTACCGGTAACCCTGAGGTGACCTTCTTCCAGGCGAAATACAAGCGCCACACTAACTTCGCGATGGAGAACATCGAGCAGACCGTCAACGGTACTGCCGCTGGTTCCGGTCGCGTGTCCGTGACTGTCGCCCGTAACGGTGATCTCGTCGGCGACATGTACATCGAACTCCTCTCCGCCACCGACGCGTCGACCACTGCTTGCTGGGTTGCCGAGCGCGCCATCAACAACGTCGAGCTTTCCATCGGTGGTCAGCGTGTCGACAAGCACTACCAGAAGTGGTGGCGTCTGTACTCCGAGCTTTACCTCGACGAGTCCAAGAAGGCTGCGTACGGTAAGATGACCACTGGTGTGACCGGCAAGTCTGTCTACCTCCCCCTGTTCTTCTTCTTCAACAGGAACCCCGGTTTGTACTTGCCCCTGATCGCCCTTCAGTACCATGAAGTCCGTGTCGACATCGACCTTGCGTCCGATTTCACCACCTACTGCAACGCCAACACCTTCAAGGTGTGGGCTAACTACATCTACCTGGACACCGAAGAGCGTCGCCGCTTCGCCCAGAAGGGTCACGAGTACCTGATCGAGCAGGTGCAGCACACTGGTGCCGATACCGTCGATGCCTCCGCCACCAAGCAGGTCCGCCTCTCGTACAACCACCCCGTCAAGGAGCTTGTGTGGTGCTTCTCCAACGTCGCCACCAACCCCAACACTCTGTGGAACTTCACCTCCGCGTCCACTGACGCGAACATCGTTCTCAACTCCAATGTTGAGGGTCTCGTGTCCAACTGTGTGATCTCCCCCTCGGTCTACGGTTCCCCTCTCCTCACCCTCGGTACTGATGGTGGTAACGCCACCTTCACTGAGGATGCCGTCGGTCCTCTGGCCGAGTTCAAGCTCATCCTCAACGGTCAGGATCGCTTCAAGGCTCAGAAGGGTAAGTACTTCAACCAGGTGCAACCCTTCAACCACCACACCGGTACCCCTTACCCCGGTGTGTACGCGTACTCCTTCGCGCTCAAGCCCGAGGAGCACCAACCTACCGGTACCTGCAACTTCTCGCGCATCGACAACGCGCAGGTCGCCGTCACCATGGGTGCCGCTAACAACGCGACCACCATGCACATGTTCGCCACTAACTACAACGTCCTCCGCATCCAGTCCGGTATGGGTGGTCTCGCCTTCTCCAACTAATTTGTTGGTTTCGGTATGTTAGTAAATTAAATCAAAAATCATTTTTAAAATGCACTGTTAATGCTATTT
>Ga0222647_1000818_pt1 | contig 11169 bp, 7 predicted proteins | sample AntAcemetagen333_FD_179864 | JGI IMG/M metagenome (GOLD analysis project Ga0222647, IMG submission 179864) | Saline water microbial communities from Ace Lake, Antarctica - #333 | ecosystem: Environmental > Aquatic > Non-marine Saline and Alkaline > Saline | place: Antarctica: Ace Lake | collected...
CTGGTGGGCGGCCAGCTCCTCGCGCAGCAGGCGGTAGTTCTCGATGATGCCGTTGTGCACCACGGCCACACGACCCCGCGCATGGGGATGGGCATTGACGGTGGTGGCGGCGCCATGGGTGGCCCAGCGGGTATGCCCGATGCCGGAGGTGCCGGTCAGCGGCTCGTGGACCAGAAGATCGGCAAGGTTGACCAGCTTGCCCAGAGCGCGGCGGCGGTCCAGCCTGCTGCCCGATGCGCTGTCAACGGTGGCGATGCCTGCACTGTCATAGCCGCGGTATTCCAGACGCCGCAATCCATCTACAAGGATCGGTGCTGCCTGATGTTTGCCGATGACCCCTACGATGCCACACATAATATCCTGCCTTCTTATAAAACCCTGCTGCCCGTACTGCCTGCCTGTACCAGCTCAATATCACAACGGCCTAGACCAATTCCACAAGCTTGCCAAGCGTGCCACCAGAGCAAGATCGCACAGGATTACAGCCTGTAACCTTTCGCACACGAAAGGTCGCGCAGAGGGTTTTAAGCATTGCCATGCTTGGCCACCCAACCAAGGAATGCCGCATCCGGATCGCGCAGCACACGGCGCCCGCGCGCCTCCCATGCAGCATGCCAATCCGCCTGCAGCCCGTAGACATCCGCCCCGGGCACCAGCCTGCGCGCGCGCTCCAGCGCGGTGGCACTCAGCACGGGCCTGCGGCCCGGTTCCACCACAGCACCGCGCCGCTCAAAACGCATGAGATCGCCGGGCGCTTCCGCGATGGTATAGTCGGGCAGGGTATCCGCGCCGATCATATCGCGCAGCATCTTGCGAAACACACGGCGCGGAGAGGCAGAGCCGGATTTCTTCAGGAGGGTATCAACAGAGACCGTCCAGCCCGCCTGCCGCCCGCAATGCTTGCGCGCCAGCTCATAGATCCGCCGCTCCAGCGGTTTGCGCAGCGCAAAGTAGCCCCGGCTCAGCGTCAGTACCGCCTTGTCGAGGACAGCGCGGAACAGCCACTCGCTCAGGGTGACCGCAACCCAGAGCATGCGGCCCCCCCTGCCCTGCCGCACGATCTGCCAGCTCTCGATCAGGCCAAAGCCGCTGGTCACTTCCTGACCGCCGGTCATCATATTGGTGGTGATGCGCGTGCCTGCCAGCCGCTCGAAGGCATCGCGCAGCCGGTTGTAGCCATCGCCCGAGGTGTCGCGGCTGGTGGCCACCAGCAGATCATGCGCCTTGAGGGTGAGGCTGCGGGTGATCACCCGGCCTGCATTCTGCGCCGCCATCAGCTGGCTGATGCAATAGATGAGGATGTCCTTGTCATGGATCGTGGCCAGCCCGCGCACCGAAGGGGTGACGGTGATGTCCGTATCATTATGGGTATAGCTGAGGATGCGCGTATCGGGACGGGTAGAGAGCGAGAACATCGGATGCTCCATAGAACCGATGTCGTCCTTGGGGGCTGCGTTGAAGATGTCACACGAGAAAAATGCGCCATCTCCACGCCCCAATACGAGAGTGTTCATTGCCTGTCCTGTCACTGCCTCGTGCGCTCTTGTCTGCCGCTGTGCGTACCTGCCCTGAAGGACGGGGCCGCCAGCGATCTTTCGGCGCGAATCTGCTTCGTGGTTTTAGGTACACCAAGTGTAGAGTTATCCACAGGCTGCGTCTACGGCAGGAGGAAGCGTAGCGTGGTTTCGGAGTCAGTGCTTCGGGGTATCGGAGTCGCTTGAACGTGGTTTCAGAGTCGCCACTTCGCTAAATTGAATTGTAAAGCAATGAAAATGAACGGAAAAGTGGAAACGGCTGGCCCCGTAACTACTAAATAACAATATAATAACTAGAAAATTGGCAAGAAAGGTCTGCAAAAGCTACATTAGAAAGCTCTGCTCCTGATAAAAACTGTTGAATTACTGAGAAAAAAAGGGTGCTGCGGAGGCAATGTTACTTTAAATGTTCCATGTTGTGCTTTTCGTGGTATACGAATGTAAACACCACACATCTGGATCTTTCCATGAGCACTGAACCCCTCGATCTTCCACCCTATTTCAACATTGACCCCGATCAGGCATTGGCCGATCTGGGCGCCCCTGTCAGTGCCGAAGGCTTTGCTGCGATCGCCCAGAACTGTGCGCGGGGGCGGGCGGATCTGGCAGGCCGTGGCATGGATGAGACGGGGCGCAAAAGCCTGCGGCCTTTCTCCACCTGGGAGATTACCCGCTACCTGATCCCGGTGGCGCAAGGCCACTTCCGCCGCGTGCTGAAACAAAACCCGCATCTGCCGCAGGGCGCCTCGGAAACGGTAGGCGGTGCGAAGTGGTTTACCTTCGAAGAGGTGCTGCTGCTGCGCGCGCATTTTGCGCAATCGGGATCCAAGGCGAAGGAATACAAACCCTACCGCCCCGAGGGACTGCCCGCCAAGATTGTGGCTGTGGCCAACTTCAAGGGCGGTGTCGGCAAGACCTCGACAGCCGCGCATCTGGCGATGTCGGCAGCACTCGATGGCTACCGCGTGCTGGTGGTGGATCTGGACAGCCAGGGCTCCATGACCACGATCTTTGGCGGTAAGGTGGAGGACGAATGGCGCACGGTGTTTCCGCTGATCGCGCGGCATTACGCGACCCATCTGAAGGCCGACAACCAGCTGCGGCTGGCGCAGGGCCTTGATCCTGTGCTGCTGGACGAGACGCTGACAGAGGCGCTCAAGCTGGGGGCGAAAGATCTGATCCAGAGCACCCATTGGCCCAACATTGATCTGATCGGTGCGCAGCTTAACCTCTATTGGGCGGAGTTCCAGATCCCGGTCTGGCGGATGCAGGGGCGCAGCTGGAAGCTGTGGGATGCGCTGACCGATACGCTGGGCGCGGACGGGGTGCTGGACGACTATGATCTGGTGTTTGTGGATACGCCCCCAGCGCTGGGGTACCTCACGATCAACGGGTTGGCGGCGGCGGATATTCTGCTGGTGCCGCTGGGGGCCTCGTTTCTGGAGTTTGATTCTACGGGGCGGTTTTTCGACATGCTGCATGCCACGTTTTCGTCCATCGAGACGGGGGAGAATATGGCGGCGCGTGCGTTGGGGCGGCCCGAGTTACAGTTTGAATGGGATGCGGTGCGCGCGGTGATCACGCGCTTTGATGCGGCGCAACAGTCCGAGATGGGCGCGCTGATGCAAGCCTATCTGGGCGATACGCTGTCACCACACCGGCAGGATTTTACCGCGCTGATCGGGCAGGCGGGCGAGCAGGCAAGTGGTCTCTATGAAGCGGATTACCGCGATTTCAACCGCGAGACTTATGCGCGGGGGCGGGCTACTTTTGACCAGACCTATGCGGCGTTCAAAAAGCTACTTTTGGGCATCTGGCGGCGGGATGAGGTGTCTAAAGGCTGATTAGGGTCTGTTTCAAACCTTTCGCATGCGAAAGGTACACCATCGCACGCTCTGTTAGGGGCATGGCAGGACAAAGGGTCAAGGCTGCCCCAAAGCCCGGAGGAGAGAGACGATGGCAAAGCGCAAAAGACTGACGCCCGCACAGCTGACAGACGCGCCGCAGATGGCCCCTGCCGCCCGCGCGCCCATTGCCCAGATCGCAGGCGATGCGGCGACGGTTGCAGCCTTTGAGGCGCTGCGCACAGAGCTGGACAGTGCCACCCGCGAGGGGCGGATCATTCGTGCCGTGCCGCTGGAGCAAATCCAGGATACCTATCTGATCCGTGACCGCCAGCATACGGCGCAGGAGGATGTGGATGCGCTCTATCATTCCATCCGCGCGCGGGGGCAGCAGGCGCCCATCGAGGTGGTCATGCTGGAGAACGGCTTTGGCCTCATCTCGGGCTGGCGGCGGGTGCAGGCGCTGCGCGCACTTTATGCAGATACGGGCGAGGCGCGGTTTGCCACTGTGCAGGCGCTGATCCGGCAGCCGGAGGCACAGCGCGATGCCTATGTCGCCATGGTCGAGGAGAACGAGATCCGCGCCAACCTGTCGTTCTACGAGCGCGCGCGGGTGGCGGTGCAGACGCTGCGGGCGGGGGTCTTTGCCAGTGACAAGGAAGCGCTTCAGGGGCTGTTCGCGGCTGTCAGCTGGTCCAAGCGCTCCAAGATCAAATCCTTCATGCCGGTGGTTGAAGCGCTGGACGAGGTGCTGCGCGCGCCGCACGACATTCCCGAGCGGCTGGGTCTCGCGCTGTCCAAGCTGCTGGGCGAGGATGAGGGGGCGGGGGCACGGCTGCGCGCGCATCTGCGCGAGGCCCATGCTACAGGCACGCCCGAGCGTGATGTGCTGGAGCGTGCGGTGAGCGGGGAGGCTGCTGTTGCGGGCCGGCAAAGTGAGGGCCGGCAAAGTGAGGAGCCGCAGGGTAACGCGCCTTCTGTGACATCTGCGGGCAAAGTGGCTGCGGCCCCTCTCCCAGCCCCCGGGCTGCCGCGACAGGGGCCGCTCAAAGACGGGCTGGAGATGCTGGCGCGCGAGGGGCGTGTGGTAGTGCAAGGCCCTGCCGTGAATGCAGATTTTGTGGCGCGGCTGGAGGCTTTTTTGAACACGGAAAATTTCAACGGGGTGAGCAGGTAAATAATAGAAGTCATGGTGTAAATATACTTGTTTAATTTCCCGTTTAGCTGTCTCGGCAGCGGAAATGTGAACAGAGGAATTTTACCCATGGCATTTGATCTCAGACCTGTCGCGTTCGTCCCCGAGTTCTCCAACGGCGGCAATAATATGATCCGCGACAATTTTCAGTTTTAAGCTTTCAGCTGCAGAACATCGGGATCACCAATGTAGATCTGACCCAGGAAATCCAGATGACGGTCTATCTGTGCTCGGGGACCGTGATTGATTCGAGCAGCGTGGCGATCTCTGCGTTTTCGACCTTCGGGGCGAATGCGGGCAATTTCGGGTATCAGAATCTCTCTGATAACTTCTCGGTCGCGACCAGCCTGCCTGAAGGGAACTATTTCCTCTCCGTGATGGTGGACAGTGCCAATGCCGTGGCAGAGAGTAACGAGGCCAACAACATCAGCACTTTTGTGCCAGTGACATTCATTGACCCCCGGGCAGACCTGAGCGGATCTGCCTCTCCCAGTTATATCTTCGACGTGCTCTATGGTAACACTTTCGAGGCGGGTCAGTCCGTCACGTTTGATGTCTCTCTGTAAAACGGGACAGAGGTTGCCGCCCCTTCGGGCGCTGTGGCAGGGATCTATCTGTCGCAGGACCAGACGATCACGGCGGAGGATACCCTGCTGGGTACCATCGATATGCCGGGCTTGGGTAGCTATGGCAGTCTTAATGGGTCCTTCGATTTTGATCTGCCTGCGGGTCTGGCGTAGGGGATGTATTACACGGGCATTGTCGTGGACATCAACAATGACGTGGGCGAGCTCAGCGAGGATAACAACGGGACCGAGTTCGCGAGCAGCCTTACCATTGTAGGGCCCGGACGTGTGATTGTTTCAGAAGGCTTTGGCATCGGCGGTAGTGTGAGCGAGGTGCTGGAAGACAGCTCCCTCTATACCGGCCTTGCCGGGCGCTACAAACAGACCAATACCTTCGACTTTACCTATCAGTGGTTCTTGAACGGCGTTGCCGTTGACAACGGGCCTGTCGATTATGAAGATTACGTTGGTCCTGGAAGGGACACGTATTTCACCTTCCAGCGCGATGTGGGCGGTGTGGTCACTGTTGAAGTCACCTATACGGATGTAAACGGTGATCTGACCAGCTACTCCAGTGCCGGGGTCACGGTGCAGAATGTCGATGATGCGCCCATGGGCGAGGTGTTCATCACGTCGGATGCGCAGTTTGGCGAGTTCGTGGAAGACGCTACACTGACCGTCAATGTGAGTGATCTGAGTGACGAGGACGGGCTGGGGACGTTGTCCTACCAGTGGTATGCATAAAGCTATTATTTCAATACTGACAACTATGTGCGCAGCGATATCGCGGACGCCACGGGTGAGACTTTTGTTCTGACACAGGCCGAGGTAGGGGCGAAAGTCTCTGTCGAGATCAGCTATGTGGACGGTTTTGGCACCCTGAACACAATCGATTATGTGCGCGCCGAGAACTATAATAATTCCGTCAACAACGTGGATGATCCGACCACGGGTGATGTTATACTGACCGGTACAGCGGCCGAAGACCAGATCCTGACTGCGGATGTTTTCGGTCTGGTGGACGAGGACGGGCTGACCGGTAATTATGCTTTTGGCGGCCAACAGATAGTTTTCTCCTACACGTGGTATACCAGCGATGGCCAGTATCTGGATTTGACCGAAAGCAATACTTTCCAGCTGACGCAGGAGACTGTAGGCCGTCAGATCTATGTCGAGGTTGAGGTAAACGATGATTTTGGCGGTTTTACCACGTTGACCAGTGCCCCCAGTGCTGTGGTGCAGAATGTGAACGATGCGCCCGAGGGGAACCTCTTTCTGGAGGGTACACCCGAGCAGGGATCCTTGCTGTTTACGGTCAATCAGACCTTTGATGCGGATGGCTACGGATTTGGGACAGAGTCCTACCAGTGGTCGCGCGACGGGGTTGCTGTAGCAGGGGCTACATTCGACAGCTACGTGCTGACGCAGGCTGATGTGAACGCGGTGATCAGCGTCACGATGAGCTATACTGACGCCGACGGTACGCTGGAGACGGTGAACGGGCTGACCGTCACGCCGCGGATTACGAACGTGAATGATATGCCGGAAGGCGCTGTGGTCGTGCGCGGTGTGGCGGCAGAAGACGCTGTGCTGCGCGCCGATATCAGCGCGCTGTCGGATGCGGACGGCTTGGGCGCGCTGTCCTATCAGTGGCTGCGCGACGGTCAGGCTGTTGCGGGTGCGACAGGCAGCACTCTTGCGCTGACCCAGGCGGATGCGGGCGGGATCTATGCGGTCGAAGTGTCCTATACCGACGGGTTCGGCATGGCCGAGACGGTGACCAGCAATGACAGCCCGCGCGTGCTCAACGTTAATGATGCGCCTACCGGCACTGTGACACTGGGCGGATCGCTGAATGAAGGCGGCACGCTGCGCATTATTGTGACTAATCTCGCGGATGCGGATGGCTTGGGCGCGCTGCGCTATGACTGGTTCCGTGACGGTGTCGCCATTCAGGGTGAGGCGGGTGACAGATATGTCTCCACGCAGGCCGATGTGGGTGCGCAGATTTCTGCGACTGTGCGCTATGTGGATGCCTTTGGCACAACCGAGGTGCTGACCACGCCGGCCACGACGCCGGTGCCCAATGTCAACGATGCGCCTGCGGGCACGCTGACGCTCGCGGGCTTTGTAACCGAGGGCGGTACGATCCGCGCGATCTCGACCTTGACGGATGAGGACGGGTTGGGCGAGGTGTCATACCAATGGCTGCGTGATGGCAGCATGATCGCGGGCGCAAACGCGCAAAGCTATGTTTCGGTACAGGCGGATGTGGGGGCCTCCCTTTCGGTCACGGCCAGCTATGTTGACGGGTTTGGCACGCAGGAGACGGTAACCTCCATCCGGACCACGCTGATCCGTAACGTTAATGATGCACCTGTGGGCAGTGTTTTGGTGACGGGCGATGCCATCACCGGTGCGATCCTGACCGCTGCTGCTACACTGGCGGACGAGGACGGGCTGGGCGCGCTGAGCTACCAATGGCTCCGCGGCACTGCGGTGATCGCGGGTGCGATATGTGCTGGCCGAAGGCGATCTGGGTGCCCAGATCTCGGCGCGCGTTTCCTATACGGACGGGCAGGGCACGGCGGAGGCTGTTACTTCGGCGCGCACGGCGGTTGTTGTGCCGCTCTCGACGGAGACTAACGGCACTGCGGCCAGCGAGGTGCTGGCGGGCGGTGCAGGCAATGATCTGATCACCGGTGGCAATGGCACTGATACGATTAACGGCGGCACGGGCAATGATACGCTCAACGGCGGCACCGGCCCGTCGGATCTGCGCGATGTGATCTTTGGCGGTGACGGCAATGATGTGATCGACGGCGGTTATGGCAACGACGAGCTGAATGGCGGCAACGGGAATGACATTATCATCGGCGGTTTCGGGGCGGATACCCTGATCGGCAACGAAGGCAATGACCAGCTTTCGGGCGGAGCGCTGGGGGATGTGCTGTTTGGCGGTGCGGGCAATGACTTCCTCAACGGGGGCTTCGGCTTTGACCGGCTAAACGGGGGTGCGGATGCGGATACCTTCTATCACCTCGGTGTGGCGGATCACGGCAGTGACTGGGTACAGGACTATGATGCTTTAGAAGGGGATGTGCTGCGCATCGGTCTGAACAATGCGACGCGCGACCAGCTCCAGCTCAACCGGGCGAATACGGCCAATGCCGGTGATGCGGATGTGGACGAGCTGTTTGTGATCTACCGGCCTACAGGCCAGATCATCTGGGCGCTGGTGGATGGCAACGGACAGGACGCGATCAACCTGCAAATCGGTGCCGATGTCTTTGACCTGATGAGTTAAGACAAGGCGTTCGCCCCCCGAGACGCACAGTGCTGTTTTAGTCTCTAAATATTGGGTTAGGGACGGGTGCGCTGGATCCACCACTGGTTTAGCACGTGGCTGATCCGTTGGCTGGTTAGCCCGTCCCACAGTGGAATCCGGGTGATCTGGCGGTCCTGTACTGCGGTGTCGAGCACGGTAAAGATCACGTCTTTTGTGTTTTCGGGATTGATCAGGTGATTGCTGCCACAATGGACGGTCACGGGCCGTTCTGTTGTCTCGCGCAGGGTAAAGCAGGGTTTGCGCAGATAGGCGGCCTCCTCCTGAATCCCGCCTGAATCTGTCAGAATGAAATCTGCGCGTGCCAGCAGATTGATGAATTTCTCATAGCGCAGCGCAGGGATGACGGTGACGGCGGGCAGGGCCATGAGGCGCTCCATCAGGCCCAGCCGCTCAAACGTGGTGCGGGTGCGGGGGTGCAGGGGGAAAACAATCGGGTGGCGGCGTGATATGGCATCCAGCGTCTCAAGGATCCATGTGGCGCGGGCGGGCGTGTCCACATTCGCGGGGCGGTGAAAGGTGGCCACGCCAAAGGCCTGACCGTCGGGGGCGTAGTCTGCCAGCATCTGCTCCTGAATATCGCGGTCCAGCATCTGGCACAGGCTGTCGATCATGATGTTGCCGACGAAATGAACCCGCTCGGGCGGCTTGCCTTCATGCAGGACAAGGTTTTGCAAGGCGGCCTCCGACGGCGAGAGCCAGACATCGCTGATCGCGTCGATGAGAATGCGGTTTGCCTCCTCCGGCATCGCGGCATCGTAACTGCGCAGGCCTGCTTCCAGATGGACGAGCGGGATGTCCAGCCGCCGTGCCGCAAGGCTGGCGCCCAGCGAGGTGTCCACATCGCCGGCAACAATCACGAAATCAGGCCGGTTTTCGCTGCATAGAGACTGATACTGCGTGATCATCCCGCCCAGACGGGTGCCGAAATTATCCTGTGACACCTCGATGACATGATCGGGTTTTTGAATGCCGAAATCCTGAAGGTTCTCTGACGACAGCTCTGGCGTGTAGTGCTGGGTAAACCAGACAAATTCCGGCGCGCACCATGACTGGGTCAGGAGCAGCTTGTAGAGGGGGGCCACCTTGATGATGTTGGGGCGCGCACCGGCGATCAGGTGGATTTTGCACTTGGGCTGTGCCATGGGCGGCCTTTCATATTGAGGGATCAGATGTCACGTTCGGCGAGGGCCTGAAGGGCTCGCGCGCGCTGTCTGCCTGCGCGGCCCAGTGCCGCCAGCTGTCCGCGTGCGGCTTCCAGTGCCAGAATGGCGCGGGCGACTGCCTCTGTATCCCCTTGGGGCACGACAAACCCCGTCTCGCCGCTGTGGATCAGCACGGCGGGGGTGCCACGGTCATAGGTGATGACGGGGCGGGCGGCGGCCATGGCCTCCATCACGGTGCGGCCGAAGGATTCCGTGAAATGCGACAGGTTCACCACAATATCGGCCTGGGCGATGGCCTTGAGGGGGGTGGCGCTGTAGCCGCGAAAATCGACATTGTCGGGAAAGGGGCGCAGCAGATGCAGATCCTGCGTGGGCGGCCCGATCAGCAAAAACCGGATGGGGCGGCCTGCGGTCTCGACCTGCCGCGCGATCCGGAGGAAATCTGCCACGCCTTTTTTGAGGATGTTGCTGCTGATCAGCGCCACATTGAGGGTCTTGGCAGGCGCATAGGGCAGATCGAATAGCGCAGGATTGACGCTGTTGGGGCGGATCCGGGTACGGTCCGGCGCATCCAGCCAGCCTGCCAGCAGCGGAGAGTTCACGATAAAGCTGTCGGCCTGATCGAGGATCTGGGCGCGCAGCTCTTCTGGCGTCATGGCGAGCGCGCGGCACAGGGTGGCATCCTCATGGGGCATCTCGCGGATGTGGAGGAACGCGGGTACGCCTTCGGCACGCGCAGCGGCCAGCGGGACATCCTGTACCAGCGTGTTCACATGGATTTGCACGGGCGCGTGCTGGCGGATCAGCACGCGCAGGCGGGTGACAGTGGCGGGATCGGGGGTGCGCCAGCCGTGGCGGGGCAGCTGCGGCACCACCTCGATACGGGCGGACACTGCGCGCAGCCGCGCCAGATAATCGCGGTTGCGCAGGGAGGGCAGCACGACAATGGGCACCTGACCGCGCTGCACCATGCGGCCGATCACATCCAGCAGGCTACGTTCTGCGCCAAACAGGGCGGGACCGGCGGCATGGGCGAAAACCATCACGCGGGGGGCATCGGGTGGTGCATCCTTTAGCGCGCCATCAAAGCCGGGCAGAGGATCGAGGCCTTGCGCCTTGCCGGTGGTATGCCAGTGCAGCAGGGGGGTTTCCTCAGGCCCCAGATCGTTGGTGATGCGGTAGGCACCGCTGGCGAACAGGGGCCCTGTATCGCGGTCCTCGCGCGCGCCGCCTTCCAGATAGTGCCGGGCGGGGTCGATATCGGCCTCCAGCACATCGCGGTGGGCCAGCCCATACCACAGCGGATCCAGCAGGGCGCTGGCGTGCAGGATGGTGTAAGGGGTTTGATCGGCAGCCGGATCGCCTACGCCGAGGATGTCGGGGATGGCAAGGGGGCGCTGTGCGGGCTGTTGCGGCAGATACAGATCTGCGGGCGTGGCGGCCTGCCGGTGCCAGCGGCTTGCGGCCTCCATATAGTCGCGGCGCGGGCCGTGGTACTGGGTGCGCAGATGCGTAGC
>Ga0222647_1000823_pt1 | contig 11120 bp, 8 predicted proteins | sample AntAcemetagen333_FD_179864 | JGI IMG/M metagenome (GOLD analysis project Ga0222647, IMG submission 179864) | Saline water microbial communities from Ace Lake, Antarctica - #333 | ecosystem: Environmental > Aquatic > Non-marine Saline and Alkaline > Saline | place: Antarctica: Ace Lake | collected...
TGTTCCGCTAAAACAATGGTTTGACCATGGCGTTTACGTGCGTTTGCTAAGTCGTTTTTTCTCATTCAAGAAGGTTAGAAAGACCAGTATTTAACGTAATTAATTGCCGTTGACCTTTGATAATGGTGCTACCCACGTAAAGTTGGACACGTTGCAAAAACTTAATTACAAAGGGTGTCGGTGTGCTACACCTTGAAATCTGAACGAAAAGGTGCAGCGCACCGACACCGTTTGTAGCTTCGGATTTTAAGTGTTTTTAATTAAGGTGCGGCGCACCGACACCGTTTTGTCCAATATTAAACGGGTAGCCGATAATGGCTTCCCGATGTTCCCACGGAGCTTCGACTTTGTTTACATAAGTGTTTACAATTTTTTGTTTGTCAACAATCGTTTTTTCTACTTTTGAAATCTGATTTTTGACTTCGTTCTGAGCGGAAAACCGATGATGTAATAGACGATAAACCAAAAAAGAGCGCTTTGTTGTAAGACTTTCTAAGTACCACCACTCTCCAGAGTGGTGTAAAATAAATAGTTTAAATAATTTTTTTTTTTCTACACCACTCTGGAGAGTGGTGGTACGTTAACAATCACCTGGTTTACATTTCCTTTTGAGGTGTTTTTTACACCACTCTGGAGCGTGGTGGTACGTTTGTAAAACCAGGTTAATTGTCCTGCTTTTTGTCCTCGTTCGACTAAGTTTTTGGCATTTTCAATGTCTTGAATCCAAGTGTTTACAGCGGTTTTGTTTTCGGTGTCAAGGATGTTTACCGCATTTTCGTAGTTGCCAAGTGGGTTTCTAACAATTGTAAACAACGGTATAAATGCACCTCATTGGCGCATTGCTGACCGTAGATTTTGTTTAAAATCGCATCAGTTTTTGGTATTAAAGTAGCGACTTGTTTACGTGCCTTTTTTGGTGCAATAGCTTGGCTTTCAACGTAATTTGATAAGGCGTTTTTATTCAAATTGGCGTTAAACCAATTGAAAAAATGGCGTTTTATCGCTGCGATATTCGGATAAGTTGCACCGCTTGAAATTGATGTTTGGGTGAAGTGTTTCAGTAACAAATCAAACATGGGTAAGGTCAAAATTTCAGTTGTACCGACTTGTTTACAAATGTCTTTGCCAACAAATTGCTTCTTCCAATTTTCATCTTTTTGCAAAAAAGGAAGAAAATCAGTAATCGTTTTATTTTCTACGTTTTCGTAGAAAACCTCTTCAGAAAACCTTTTTTCATAGTTTGAATTTTTCAAAAAAACATCATCAGCAGCTTTTGTTTGTTGTTATTGTGTTTTAGTATCAATGGTTCGTGGAGAAAAGTCTCCCATTTCGAATGTTAAATTGATGTAACAGTCGGTTATAAAAAATTATTTTTCCTCAATTGAAAAGCATAATTGAGAATTTTAGCCATAAAATCAGGCTCTTCGTACATGAATTTTTCCTAAATCAATGATTTTTGCCCTTACTTTTTCAATGGATTTAATTATTTGGTCGTTTGGTAAATCTGCACACTCTTCAATAATTAAATCAAAGATTTTTTCATTGGCATATCTTGTTTTAATATCAGCCATAGAAAATGCTCCTCGCTTTTCTTCGGGTATTGCTAAATGATAAGCAACTTTAGCCAATGAAACTGTTGTCAAAGCTGTATTGAAATGAAAATGCAATTTCGTTTCACTTCTACTCTGACAATGTTCTAAACCTGTAAATTGCTTGGCATCTCGATATAAAAACTCTATTTGAAACCTTGTTTTGTAATATAAAAACATGTCAATTCCTGATAAGGTCGTATCGGTAGAGAAAAAAATCTTGTGATTTTTAATCTGTCCTTCTTTGTCAAAATTATGTAATACAACAACTCGAATATTACGTTTTAGTGCTTTTGAGTTTAAAGTTCCTTCATATAATGCAAAATTTTCATTTTTGCTTTCATCTTTTTGAATACAAAAACAACTGAAGTGACTTTCATCTAAATTTCGAGCATCAAATTTGCCTTGAAATTTTCTTTTTGGACCTTTCTTTTTTTGATGTGGACCAACATAAAGATAACGTAAATCTGCATCATCTCTCAAACGGCTAATTACTTCAATATTTTGTTCGCAAACCGTTGTAACAAAAGGATTACGAGAAAAATAAGCGTCGACAACTAAATATTTAGATACTTGTAAAATATCTGCCGACCGACGACAAACTAACGCTGCATAGTAGGCTAATAAACTCTGATGTTCATTGCTTGCCAACGTTTGATCTGCGATATAACGTAAAGCAGTATTTTCATCAATGTCAATTGCCGCAAATCCTCCTATTTCTAATCCCCATTTTGCCATTCCTGCACAACCCAACCAAAAATAACCACAACCTGGAGTCTTTCTTCCTGATTTAGATATGTAACTTGGGTCAAACGCTACCGCTTTATTTTTACCCAAATTTGAATTTATCAATTCCAAATTAAACCCTGCAAAATCAAAATCTTTTCCCACCGAGGTTTCGGGGCAGGCATAATTTTCTCGATATGTACTTTCGTTTTTTGAACTATACCGAGCCATATTCAAAAAATTATGGCGACCACGTATCGTACATTGATGGCTAAAATTATGTAATAAAAATTCTAACTGCCACTTGTTTATGTCAGACATTTTTGACAATATTGCACTCGTGAGTTCTAATATGCTCATTGGTAAAAGTCTTTTGGCATGTTGTCGAAAACTCCAATTTATGACTTTTACCTTTTTTATTTATGGCTCTTTGACAATTTCTGCATTTTTGTCCAATGGCGGCTTGCCTCATTGCTCTAACTTATTGAAAAACAATGGGGCAAGCCACCATTGGATTGAAAGAATATTCATTTTTGCAGTAATTGTCAAAGAACCTTATTTATATATTTTCTCCACGAACCATTGGTATAATAAATTGTCGATTAAATCGTAAGCCCATAAATTGTCTTTTTCGGACTTTATTCCAAAAAAAAATCTGTCGGAGTTTGATTTTCCGAAGTTCTCGTGCAAAGGTTTTGATGTCATTGTAGGTCATATATTTTTTCCTTTTTTAACCCACCACTATCCCTTGAAAACGAGGGGGACGACACTCGAATATTATAAAGCCGAGTGCTATTGTCAAGCTCCCTTCCTTTTCAAGGGAGGGGTCGGGGGTGGGTTGTCTCCGTTCAAATTTTTGTCAAAATAGCCAAAATATTTTCTTTTTTAATTTCACTTTTAAAAGAAACATTCCCTTCGTCAAAATTAGGGAAATCAAGTTTATTTTCAAAAGTAGTTTGTAATCTATTTGAAATAACTATATTTTCTTTTTCAAAAAAATTTAACTTTTGTTTAAAATTCGTGATTTCGTTTGGTGCGATTAGAATAATTATATAATTCGTGACTTCATCTTCTTTTACAAAACCGATATGTTCGGCAGGAAGCATGAGTTGTTGCAAGTCTGCGGTGAGATAGGCGGTTTGTAGTTCATTCTTGAAAGCCGTTGGGTTTAGGGCTTCTTGTCGAGGAAAATGTACAGTTATACTTTTGTTAGCATTAGTACTAAAAGCGTAGCAATAGACATCATTTGGTAAATTTTGCAGCGTGATTTGGAAAGTTTCGGCTGCGTTCCATTGTTTTTTGGTCGTTAGAAAGTTATCCGTTTTGATTAATGGCAGCGTTGTAAATTGTAGTTCGTTGTTGTCATCAAAAAACGAAAACCGAACTTGTATTTATTGGCTTTTGCTCCGAATTATAAAAATAGTAATTCTACGGAGTCGTTGAAATATACCGAAGCCGATGCGAAAGGGTTTGTACAGGCTTTTGAGCAGCAACAAGCGAAAGGCGTGTATAATTATGTAGAAAGTAAGTTATTGTTGGGTGCAGCAGCTACGGCAACTAATCTAAAGATTGAGTTGGAAAGCCTGACCAATAAGGCTATTCATAAAGAGGATATTGTGATGGTGTTTGTGTCTTCGCATGGTTCGCAGATGGCGGAAGATTGCGTTTTTAGGATTTTGGGCGATGATTATCGAGGCGATGCACCGAGTTCGACTTCTTTGAATGGAGCGTTTTTTGGGAACGCAGTTGGCAAAATTAGATTGTAAGAAAATGTTGTTTATTGATGCCTGTTATAGTGGCGGTTTTATTGGTAAAGATGATGACGAAGTCCGTGCGATTAATGAAACTTTAAAGGCATTGACGGAAGCACAACAATTTATGGTGACGTTCACTTCAAGCCGTGGCAATCAAAAATCTTACGAGCACCCTAATTGGCAACATGGTGCATTTACGAAAGTATTATTAGAGGGTTTGAATGGCAAGGCGGACCAAAATAATGACCGCAAAATCACGATTAATGAAATATCTTCCTACCTTGAAATGGAAGTGCCGAAGATAGTAGATAAACAATATCATAAAAAACAGCAGCCGAATATGTATTTGAAAGATGTGGACGGGCGTTTGCCGATTTTTGTTTATTGAGGTTGTGCCGTCGAATTCATTCGACAGGTGACGTAGGGAGATAAAATACACCAAACGTCACCTGTCGAATAAATTCGACGGTACAATCAAACGCTTACTATTTTTTTGCGAATCTCTCTCCAATATTTTATTCCCGCTCAAAAAACCATTGAATTCTGCCTCTATTCCTTCATTATCTAATATTGGAATAGTAAATATTCGTATCTGCATTTTTATAAACGGCTCCGCCTTCGTTGTTTCAATGATGTTCATTCCCTTTATCCGTATTTGTGCTTGTACCTGTTCTGGAGCTTAATAAAAAGAATAAATGTCCGTCCCTTACTATGGGAAGACAACACGGAAACCAGTGCTGTAAGACCGATTCTTCGGTGCGCTGAAGTTACGATAAGCGATACGGCAGCGCAGTGGCATGCTGCTCCAAGAACCGCCACGCAAAATACGATAAGTACCACTATTCGCACCTTGCGGATTATTAGAGGAACTATTTTTATAATAATCCGAACCATACCAATCACTACACCATTCCCATACATTACCGCTCATATTGTAAATGCCTAATTCATTCGATAAATATTTTCCAACAGGTGCGGTGTAAGCATAATTATCATTTTGACTTTTTACAGACCAATCAAAATCTGTATTTTTATCTGCAAAATTTGCATAACGATATAAACTACTTTCATCATTTGTTCCTGCATATTTATGACCTTTAGGTTGATTGCCTCCTCGTGCCGCATATTCCCATTCTGCTTCGGTTGGTAAACGGTATCCTTTCCCTGTTGTTTCTTGTAGCCATTTACAATAAGCCGTTGCATCATTCCAACTAACATGAATGATAGGATGATTATAGTCGCTTCGAGGTCGCAAGTTCCCTTTAGCATCATGTTTCCAGTAGATTCCTACTTTAGTTTCCCATGTTGTCGTGTAAACCCTACTATTACCATCTTTTTCAGCATCTGTTTCATAACCTGTCGCTGTTACAAATTTTTCAAATTCTGCTACGGTCACTTCATATTTTCCGATATAGAAATCATCGAGAGTGACGCTGTGTATTGTTTTTTGATTATCCCTTCCCTCATTACTTCCCATCTGAAAAGTACCGCCTTTTACAAAGACCATATTCGGTAGATTGCGAACTGGTTTTGGCGGTTCGGGCGTATTTCCTTTAGGAAAAGGCAAGGTATTTTTATCAAAATTAGCGGCTGCAAAAAGTGCTAAGTTGCCCAAATCATTCCGAGTACGGTTAGGGATTTGGATTTCACTTTTTTTGTTTTTTACTAATTGAGGCACGGTCGCATTGGCGTAAGTGTAGAGTTCATCTAAGGAAATAATGCCGTTTTTATAACTGCCATCGCTGCCGTCGGCTTTGCCTTGTAATCCTTGTAGTAAGGCTTCGGTGAATGCTCCGTTTTCCCAAGCATCATCTTCGTAAGAAACTTGGTCTTCGCTGCTGGAAGTCATGGTGACTAAGCCATCTTGTGTGCGGCTCAGTTGTTGAATGGCATCGTTGATGGCTTTGCTATTGCTGTTTTGCTTCCCTGCACCGCTGTAACACGCATCCAAAAAGATGAGTTTTTTGCACGGAATACGGTTAAACATATTGAGAATTTCTTGATAGCCCAAAGAGGTCGCTATATTGCTGTAAGCGTTGTAATCATCGCCTTTGAGGTAGAGTTGTTTGTCAAATTCATCTACAAAACCGTGGGTAGAAACAAATAAAATCACGACATCTTGTGGCTGTATCTCGCCCACACGGTAATCCGTAGCGGCACTATTGACCATTTGTCGCATAGCAGCAGCCGTTGCTTCCTCCCCGATTAGGGTTTTGACCTTGACTTTTTCGAATAAGGCATTGTTGCCCGTTGCTTGTCCTCGAAAGGCATTGGCAAAGTCCCACGCATCGTGTGCGGTATATTGCAAGTCGGCAGGGTCTGTTCCTATTGCAAAAAGGTGCAAAGAGGGTTTTCCTGCGGCATAAAAGACTTTTAGCGGCGGACTTTTGTGTGTGCCGTATTTGTCTTTGTATTGAATAACGATGGTTTGTTCGCCATTTTTCAAGGCAACGGTATTGGTATAAGTCGTGTACTGCATCACGCCTTCTCCGTTTTTGCCCGTAATCGCTGTGCCGTCCCTAAGAATGGTTATATCGTCCGTCTTAGGTGTCGTACTCGCTAATATTTTGACCTCTATTTCCAACGTTGCCGTTTCGCTGACGTAGGGCTTTTGTTGGCACTTGTCCGTATTTGGCGAAAGCCAAATTATGTCTTGGCTTTTGGCGGTGACGGATAGGAGGAGTAAGGTATATAGTAGTATGGTTTTCATGGTTTTTGGTTTTTATTCAATGCCTGATACTTTTAGCGTTATCGTATCTAATTGCCCGACTGATAAACCATTTACTTTTTGAAATTTGATTAATTCTGCTTTTGTTTGAAATCAAATAAACCTATTAATTCTTTGATAATTAGTAAAAATCAATTCCATACTTTTTGAGCGATGGTTAATTCTAATAGTTCGGATTTTACGCCTTTTAATGATTGTTCTAAAGGTAAGTTATCGAAGATAAAGCTGGTAGTTACGCCACTTACGCATACCAAATTTAACCATAAAATAGGTGTAAATAACCATTCCGTTCTAATTCTTTATTCAGTTCAATTTCCAGTTCAACGTTTTTTTAGATTGGTTCACTTTTAATTTATTGGTTCACCTTTTCCCTAAATACTAAAACAACACCTTCCCTTAATGAATTTCAAAAATCCCAAAATAGGCACCTAATACTTCCAATCCACATGACTAAACGGCAAGGTATTCAACTCCGCTCGATGCGTTCTCCAAAGCGGCATAAATTCATCCATCAAACTAACAAAACGTTGATTATGACTTCGTTCTATCAAATGAATCAATTCATGTGCGATAATATATTCCAAACAAATCAAAGGTTTTCGTGCCAATTCTAAATTTAACCAAATTCGTTTGGCTTCCGTGTTACACGAACCCCATTTTGTTTTCATCTTTTTAATACCGAATATATTTGCTTGAACGCCAATTTTATTTTCCCATTTTTCGATTAAATCAGGAACACGTTTTTTTAATTCTTCCCGATACCATTCATCTAAAATCACTTTTCGCTTTTCGGTTGACGAATCCGGACGAATATACAATTCAATTTCATCGAATTTTAAAATCACTTTTGGTTTTGCATCAACTTCGATGACTTTCAATAAGTACCGTTTTCCCAAAAAATAATGGCTTTCTCTTGTCAAATATTCCCGTGGCGTTTCTCTGTCTTGATTCTTAAAAGCCGCTTGTTGTTTCTTTATCCAACTCAATTTTGAAATCGCAAATACTCGAATTGTATCTAAATCCATTCGATTCGGTGCAGCGATTCGCACCGCACCATGAGGGGGATAAATACTCAAATGAATATTCTTAATGTCCTTTTGCTCGACTTCAATATTGATACTTCCTAATGTAATTTCTGCCATGTTTTATAGGTAAAAAACCTGACAGGTTTTGAAAATCCGTCAAGTTTGTCGTTCGTTTAATATTCCGATTGTGCTTTAATAATATCAAAAATCTTCCCAACTTTTTCCATCACGCCATAACCAGCCAACGGTTCAGTAATATTGCCAATATTTTCACTTTCGCTTTCATAAGCCATTAAAGCATCATAAATCGCTTGTTGAATGTTGCGTTCTTTCGCTTGATGACCTCGCCAATCTTCGCCCTTCGCTGCCTTAACTTCTGCATCAATTTTCAAAGCCAATTGCTCATTATTACCCAAATTATCGTACAATGCTCGAAGTCCTTGTGTATTCAGCGTTTTAGGCGTACCGCTATTTCTTCCTGCGTTTGTTTGTTTGGCAACCTCGGCAACTTTAATCAAATATTCTTCATAAGTAACCGCCCCGGCTTTGCGTTCTTTGATAATTTCATCTAAGAGTTTGGACATTTTTTCAAAGTAGGCGGGATTAATCAAGTGTTCCTTAATAATTTTTCTACGGACATTATTTTCAATCGTTTCTGCTATTGCTCCTTGATTCTTTTTGATGCCTTTTGGCAATGTTCCGATAGCATCAGCGATACCAGAATTAACAATAATATCAATCAATGTCAACTCACCAAAGGGCGAAATTAATTCCGGTTCATCGGCTTGAATATAGGTATCAATCAAGTGTCGCATATCGGCTTCATAAGACTTCAAATCTATCTCTTCGCCACTTGCTTTTTTGATTTCATCGCGTAAATTGACATAAAAATTCAATTCCTTTTCTAAGTTTCTAATCGCATTTTCAGAATAACCAGCTTCCGACAATTCATCTTTAATATTGGCGTAAGCCCGAATCAAGGCAACCGTTTTCTTATACAAAGCTGTTCGCTGCACTTCGTGAGCTTTCAGTTCCTCCGCTATTTCCGTATTGCCACAAAAGTAATGAATATAATCTATCGTTTCTTTTGGCGGTTTCACGAGTTCACAGAGCAAGGCAATGCCTTCCAACGCATCGTCCAAACGCTCCTGCCCAATTTTCAACCTATCTTTCAATAGAATTTCAGACGTTCCCGAACCATCATTATCCAATTCAGAAGTATAAACCGAAATCGCATCTTCGACCTTCTTAAATAAATCCTTATAATCGACAATATAACCAAACAATTTATCCTCGCTATCCAAGCGATTTACTCGACAAATCGCTTGAAATAAACCGTGGTCTTGCATATTTTTATCAATGTACAAATACGTACAAGTCGGTACATCAAAACCCGTCAGCAACTTAGAAACTACAATCAACAGTTTCATATTTGCAGGTTCATCTTTGAATTTCGCCTTTGCCTTATCTTCGTAAGTTTCCGTTTTCGTTTTATTGGTTTCTTGCGGAACACCTTTCAAAATATCGGCATACAAATTATAAATAAATTGCTTTTGAGTTTCCGTATTTGCACCCGTATCTTCTTTTGAGGTATCTTTACTTTGCGGATTATAAGAGGTAATCACCGCACATTTTCCTTTAAAACCAGTTGAACTATTTTGAAATAACTCGTAATACCGACAGGCTTCATAAATAGAATGAGCGACCAACATCGCATTGCCTTTAGAATCGCTCAACCGTGGTTTTACACTAAAATCAAAAATAATATCGGATACAATTCGACCCATTCGAGAACGGCTACTCAACACATTTTGCATCGTTCCCCATTTCTTTTTTAATTCTGATTTTTGGTAATCGTTCAAGCCTTTTGTTTTCGCATCAAACCATTCATCAATCCGTTTTTGAGAAGTCAAATGTTGGTCAATATCTCTCGCTTCATATACCAAATCCAGAATGATTCCGTCCTCCACCCCTTGATTAAACTTATAGGTATGAATATATTTACCAAAAATTTCCAAGCTCGTTTGCTTATCACTTTTCAACAAAGGCGTTCCCGTAAAACCAATAAAAACGGCATTGGGCAACATCGTCTTCATTGTTTTGTGCAGCCGTCCGCCTTGTGTTCGGTGACATTCATCCACAAAAACAAACAACTCTCCTGCAATATCAATCGGATTCGCTTCCAAATCCTTGATAAACGCATTAAAGTTCGCCACGTCCTTTTTACCAAACTTATGCACCAACGAACAAATCAACCGCTTTGTCGGCTGCTTTAATTGATACATCAAATCCTGTCCACTACTCGCTTTATGAATCGTTTCGCCAACGCTTTGAAAAACACCTTCTATTTGTTTATCCAATTCCGTTCTATCCGTCAACAGCACAACTCGTGCATTAGGTTTGTTTTCTAAAATCCACTTTGCCAAAACAACCATTGTAATTGACTTTCCACTTCCTTGCGTATGCCAAATAATACCGCCTTCATAGCGATTGATAAACTTTTGAGCCGCTTTCACACCAAAGTATTGATGTACACGAGGCAGTTTTTTAACGCCACCATCAAACAAGATAAAATCATGGATAATCTCTAAAAATCGCTCTTTGTCGCACAACTTTAATAAATACTTATCCAATAACAAACGACTATTATCTGCTTCGTTTTCCTTCCAATTCAAATACCATTTTTCGGAAGTATCTATCGTTCCATATCGCAAACCTTGCGTATCATTTCCAGCAAAAATAAATTGAGTCGTCGCAAAAAAAGATTGGATAAATCCGTCTTGCTGATTCGTAATATTTTGTCGAATACCATCCGCAATATCCACTCGACCACTTTTCAACTCCAACACACCCAAAGCAATTCCATTCACATAAATCACAATATCCGGGCGTTTCGTCTGATTGCCCTTTATCGTCACTTCTTCCGCAATCGCAAAATCATTTTTTTGCCAATTGTTCCAATCAATCAAATGAACAGTCGTCGAATTTTTGCTAATACTCGCTTTGACCGTCACACCGTAATATAACTTTTGATAAATGTTTTTATTCGTGTTATACAGGTTATCACTAAAGTCATTCGCCACACTTTTAAATTCAAAAATCGCCTTCGTGATTGCTGTATTCGAGTAGCCTTGACGCTGCAAATATACCGTCAAAAGTTCTTCTTCGATGTTGCTATTACCTGCTCGATATTGCCAATCGCCCAAATAACGATAACCTAATTCTTCTTGAAATAGCTTTATCACTCGGTTTTGGGTTTGGCGTTCTGATTGTCCTATTTTGGTCATGAGTTTGGAGT
>Ga0222647_1000824_pt1 | contig 11106 bp, 9 predicted proteins | sample AntAcemetagen333_FD_179864 | JGI IMG/M metagenome (GOLD analysis project Ga0222647, IMG submission 179864) | Saline water microbial communities from Ace Lake, Antarctica - #333 | ecosystem: Environmental > Aquatic > Non-marine Saline and Alkaline > Saline | place: Antarctica: Ace Lake | collected...
TCAAATTCAGCGGCAAAGAATAATCATTATACAGCGTAATCCGAACCAGATTTTCGTCATTTAAGGAAAACACTTTGGGCAAAATACGCTCACATTTCACCGTCGCTTGCGGATGAAAAACCAACATTAAATCCACCACAAAAACCGCCACACCAATCACCAATAACGCCTGCCCAATCGGAAACAAAAACGGCACAACAAAACTGGCTACAAACACGGCGATTACTGCACCGAAGAGGTAGAAAAATAAGTTTGTTAAGTATAAATTCTTGATTAATTTCATAGTTACATTGTTACACGGTTTCATTGTTCGATGGTTACCTTGTTTTATCGTTCTAACATATAACAATGTAGCCGTGAAACAATAAAAAATTACCTCGGCACTTCAATCTTTTTAATAATATCATCCACAATATCCTTCGTCGTATAACCCTCCATTTCACGCTCTGGCGTAAGGATAATTCTGTGATTCAAAACAGGATAAGCGACCATACGAATATCATCTGGCGTGACAAAATCCCGCCCGTTCATCGCTGCGATAGCTTTTGCCGTTTTCATCATTGCCAATGACGCACGAGGCGACGCACCCAAAAACAAATCACCGTTGTTTCTGGTATTATTAACGATGGCTGCGATGTAGTGCAGCAGCTCATCTTTGATAAATACGCTCTCGACAATAGCCCGACATTCTCGAATTTGTTCAGCAGAAAAGACTGGCTCCACGTCACCCGCTTTTATCATTGAAAAATCGTTTTTGAAACGCATCAAAATCGCTTTTTCTTCCTCAAAACTCGGATATTCCAAATTGATTTTGAACATAAAACGGTCGAGTTGAGCTTCAGGTAATTTGTACGTTCCCTCTTGCTCAATTGGGTTTTGTGTCGCCACCACAAAAAACGGATAACCCATTTCGTAAGTTTGTCCATCCACCGAAACCTGTGCTTCTTGCATGACTTCAAACAAAGCCGATTGTGTTTTTGCAGGCGAGCGATTAATCTCGTCAATCAAAACCACGTTTGAAAAAATCGGCCCTTTATTAAACGTAAAATCAGACGTTTTCAAATTATAAACCGTCGTTCCCAACACATCGGACGGCATCAAATCGGGCGTAAATTGAATTCTGTTAAAATCGACCGCAATTGTTTTTGCCAAAAGATTAGCAATCAAAGTTTTAGCAATACCAGGAACGCCTTCCATCAAAACGTGTCCATTTGCAAAAATCCCTGCCAATAACAAATCAATCGTATTATCTTGACCGATAATAATTTTTTGAATTTCGTTTTTAATACTTTCCACTGCATCGCTGATACGGTGAACATCTGAGCCATTTGAAGGTGTGCTAAAATCTTGTGGTTGCTGATTTTCTTCGTGATGATAATCTAAATTCTCTTCCATTATTTATATGTTATTTATAATGCTTTTCGATGTTTTTCGATGTTTTGTTTTTTATAAAATGGTCAAAATCTTTAAAACGTTAACCTTTTTTTACTTACAATTCTTATAAAAATAATCCATTGCTTGATGATAATTAATCAATTGTTCTTCAAATATTTCTGCTTTTTTGGAATGACTTTGATGTAAAGCAAAAATACTTTTTACCTTTTCCAAATTCACATCAGAAACGTTGGCTAACTTTTCCACAAACTTATCATCAACATTTTGTGTCACCAAATGATAGCGTTCTCGAATAAAATTTAAAAACAATTTCATTTTTTGTTCTTCTAATTTTAAATGATTGTTTTGTTGAAAATATAACCGACCAATTGTTTCAATAAATTCCAAAGAAGTATTCGTATTCGGTTCTTGAACGGGAATAATTCTTTGCCGACGTTTTGCTCTAAAAACGAGGTATAAGAACGCTAATGCCAATAATAAATACCACGCCCAACGCAAAGAATCCTTCGACAAAATATACTCTAACGGACTTTCGTCCGATAAGGAAACGGGATTAAATAAATCATCAAGTCCGCCATCATCGTTATTATTCGACAAGTCACCAACGTGATTATACGCATCCCAATAAATATCACCTTCCGACAAATGACCGAAAATTTTATCTGCATATTCCAAACCATACTCCTCAATCATGTGAAAATTAGTAAACGCCAAAGGGGTCGTGTGCAAATAAAAATTCCCTTCGCCATACGGCACTTTCACAAAATTAACCAATGACTTATCAATATCTCCAATCTCCAAAAAATCCTCATATTCTTCATCGCAAAAATACATTTCATCAATGTAACTCCAACTATAAGGCATCGTTTTGAAATCCTCGACATATTTAAAAACCGTCCCCGTTTCTTTTGTCAAATTCGGGTGATAGAGATTCAATAAAGACGACGTATCTCGCGCCGAAGTGTAGCCTTCCCAATACGTTCCGTCGCAAGCAATCGCATAACTATACAAGTGCTCTTCCATCAATTCGTCATCAATACTTTTGCTCGAAATAAAAACATTATTGCCATTTTCAGCAAAATTTAACAACGTACTCAAGTCTGCAGAATCCAAATAAATCCCCTCACCAATAAAGATATAATTCGCAGGTTCATCGCCTTTTTTCGTTGGTAACTCTTCCACCAAATGCGATTTTACGGTCGTGAATTTTTTATTCTCAAATTGCTTTTGCAGCAGATTATGCACCACATACGTCCCGTAAGGCTCTTTATTATCTTCCCGATAGTTTTCATTCCAATTAAATTCACTTCCTTTATTGAAATAATTTAAAAAGAAAAAGATAGTCGCTAAAATAATAACTGCAGCGATTAATATATATCGTATATTTTTTTGATTCATTTTTTTTATAATAATGAATTATAAATGACAAATAATGAATGAATGAATATGTTGAGCGTAATGTGTTGCGATACTGCCAACTGAAAACTCCCAATTACTTACTTTATCGAACTTACAAACCCTTCAAACTGCGGTTGTAATTTTTGAAAGTCTGCTTTTTCAACCTCTTTTTCACCAAACCATACTCGTTCAAAATTTCGAGTAATTTCACGAAAATTTTGATAATATTCCGTTGCTTGTATTTCACGGACGTAAACACTATTTGTTTTATCTTTTTTCCAAATTATCAATTTTTTATTTGCTAATTCCTTGATAATCATTAAATAATAAACTCGAATTGCCATTTTATAATTATCCGAAACCAACGCATCTCGAAGAAAACGCTCTAAATCCGTTTCCTGAATATCCTCCACAACGTCTTCAATGAAATCTACTTGCTTCCGCACTTTCGGATTTTTCAGTTTCATTTGAGCTTGAACGATTTTCCAAATCATGAACACCAGCGCAAAAATCGCAATACTGAAAAAAATAATTTTTATCGCATTATTTCCTTGAAACATCGTCCGTTCTGCCCAACCAGGTTCGTAAGATTCCTCTGCCTCGCCTCGTCGTCCTTCTTCGGCTACTTCATTTTCTTTTCTTTTCTTTTTTGAAGCACTACTTTCCGAATATTCCAAATCTTCAATAGTACTTTTCCAATTTTTCTTACTAAAAGTCCCTTCTTTTATCGGTGCGTCATCATAGCTTTGTGCCGAAAATTCGGTGATTGGTAAAGCCATGAAAATCAGCGTAATTAGTAAAAATATATATTTTGATTGAATCATATTTTCTTGAATGATAAATTATAAATGATGAATCGAACCTCAGTAAGATTTTTTTAGTGCAATACTGTCACCTAAAAACTGCCGACTAAGATTACTCTCTATCCAATCCGTAAGCCTTTTGTTTAATACCGATTTCCTCGACTCGTTTTTTCAAAGAAGTCGCATCTCGAATTTCGATTAAAGTATAATATAATAAGCCATACGCAGCCGTCAAAATTGGCAATAAAAAGCCAAAACTTAGCGTAAATAAAAATATTAATGCAGCGTACAAAAATGTAGGCGTATCCGTAGTTCTATCCGCAAAATTCCAACCCAAAACGTCCAATAAATGCCACGTAATTTCGGTATTAGAAATAAAGGAAAAGACCATCATTACCAAAAAAATCATTATTGCCAAACTATACGTTCCAGCAATAGAACCACCAAAAAGCGCCAACGAACGCCCAAGACTGCTTCCTAAGTTTTTACCTTCCAACACCATCGAACTTAACCACAGCATGATAATCGGAATCAGTGCAATAATAATTCCGTAAGGAATAAATAATACTGCAAATTGAGTAATTAGAACGACTACCGCAATTTTCATAAAATTAATAATATCAATTTGCCGATTTTTCTTTTCCGATAAAAACGGTGTTTTAATACCCGTTTGTTCGGCTTTTAACCATTTCAAAGTCATAAAAATAATGCTTGAAAATAAAAGAGAATTTAAAAGTAATAGAATCGACATTGTATTATAATCAAACAATTCTCCAAGATTTTCTGCATGAATATACCATGACAATATATTCGTCACCGACCAACGTCGGAACAGCATCATTTCGGGCATCGAATGACCAAAAACCGCTAACAAAACAGCGACATAAATCACCGAACTACCAACGGCTATCGCACTAATCGTACTGATGTATTTTCTGTAAAAAACAAAAACATCGGTAAAAATTTCACCATTCGATTTGATGCGTAAAAAGTTAATTTCTTCGGATTGTGTAGGCGGTAATTTTGTTTCTTGAATATCTGAAACAAACCCTCTTTTTGCCATTCGGTAAGGATAAATCACGTAATATGCCAACACAAAAAACAAGCAAAGAATGATAAAAACGGCTCGAATTGCATCGGGTGTTTCGGTGTGCCGAGTGACGAAACCTTCAATAAATCCTGCGATAATAAAGACCGGAAAAATCCCCAGCATGATTTTCACTCCTCGCCTTGCAGACACTTGAAACGCTTGTATTCGGGAATAAGTACCCGGAAAAACCAGCCCTCGACCAAGCGTCAAACCTGCCGCTCCTGCCAGAATAATTGCCGAAATTTCTAACGTTCCATGAATCCAAATCGTCAAAAGCGACTCCTTAAAAGCATAGGAATCTTGCATCGCAAAAAACGTCTGAAACGCACCAACCATAATACCATTGTACAACATTACGCCTATCGTTCCGACCATAAAAAACACGCCACCAACAAAGGTGAAAAACGAAACCCGTATGTTATTTTGAGTAATAAACAGTGCCGAAATCAATTCATTATCATCTTTGTAAACCGCCATTGGGTCGCCATTTTTGATATTTTGAATCGTCATATCTACGTACGTATCGCCCAAAATTACACGAGGAAACTCAGGATTCATGTAGGTCGAAATTGCACCAATTGCAAAAGCAAATAAAAATAAACCAAAGGCAAGCAATAAATCTTTTCGAGCCTCAAACATAATTTGTGGCAAATCATGCGTCCAAAAACGAATAAAATTCCGTCCTCTTGTTTTTTTATTTTTATAAATGCTATAAAATATCTTTTGAGCAAGGTGATTCAAATAAACTCGAACCGAGCGATTCGGATAAAAAGTACGAGAAAACGACAAATCATCGGTAACTTGAATAAATAGATTACTCAATTTATCTGGGTCTTTCTTATTAGATTCCAATGTACGTTCAAACTCACGCCATTTATCCTTATTTTGCTCAATAAATTTCGTTTCTTTCATAATTAGTTGGCAGTTTTTAGTTGCCAGTTTGCAGTTTACCGCAGTTTGTCCTGAAATATTTGAAATATAAGCTGCGGTATCGCAACAGGTTTAATTTGAAAATGTTATAATTATTACAAGCTAAATTTTTATAATTTTTCGATTTAAAATATTGAAAATAAAATAATTAATTAATGTCAAATACTCTAAATTATTACTATACTGCCAATTTTCCGAAGATAGGCTGCAAATTGGCAACTAAAAACTGCAAACTATTCAAATAATCGTTCAAGGTTTTTAATCTAAATGAATTATCAACTATCTTGGATGCCGAATCCGAAAGTTAAAAATAAAGTTAAACATTCGAGGGTAACAATTCAAATAAACAATAGTTAATTTCTTATGGTATCCGTTATTCAATTTACTTAAATTCGAGCATCGAATATCAAATACCAAATATCGAAATCATGCGAACAATAGATATAACAACGACTCAGAAAGTCACCATCGAATACGAATTAGCTGCTTTGCGAGATAGAATAATTGCTTTTTTTATGGATCAATTAATTCTTATCGCCTTTTTATTAATTACTTGGCTCTTATTTTTGGGCGCATTTGGTTATGAAAATGGTAATCTTTTCGTCTATATTTTTGCGATTCCAGTTTACGCTTTTTATTCGCCAATTTCCGAAATGTTGATGGATGGGCAGACACTCGGAAAGCGAATCGTAGGGATAAAAATCGTAAAATTAACAGGAAACGAACCTTCAAATACCGATTATCTCATCCGTTGGGTTTTTCGATTGATTGATATTTGGCTTTCCGCAGGAACGATTGCAGCGATGTTGGTCAGCTCATCAAGTAAGTCTCAACGCCTTGGTGATGCTACCTCTAACACCGTTTTAATCAAAGTGAAATTCCAATCTCGCTTTCGTTTGGAAGACATCGAACGCATCAGTTCATTGGAAACTTACGTGCCGACTTATCCGCAAGTCAAACAGCTTGATGAAGAAGATATGTTATTAATAAAATCCATCGTTTCTCGTGCAAAACGGTATGATAATCCAGCGCACAAGGAAGTTTTGCAAAATTTAGTTAAAAAATTGGTTGAACAGTTAGAAATTGATACTCGACCTCGTAATCATATTGAATTTTTAAAAACATTAATTCGAGATTATATCGTTTTGACACGGTAAAAACTGCCAACTTTAAATTTTTTCAAATGAAAAAAATACTTTTTTTATTACCAATACTTTTTTTATTTTCTAATTGTCGAGAAAAAATACAAGGTTGTCTTGATCCCGAAGCGTCAAACTTCGATCCGAGTGCGGACGAAACTTGCTGTTGTGAATATCCGCAGCTTAGCATTCGATTTAGTTACAATAATTACGATACCGATACGACGGCTTTTGCATTAAATCAAGTATATAATGACAATGGAAACAATGCTTATTATATTAATAATATAAATTTGTATTTATCTGATTTTGAATTGATTAAAAGCAATAATTCTGTACTTCGAATTTCTGATAGTTTAACAGTTATTTTACAAAACGGTACCTTAACTAACATTATTGACGACGTTATTATTTTAAAACCAAATACGTTTAAATACGATATTGGTACGATAACAACTTCGGGTGATTTTGCAAAAATTCGCTTTAAAGTAGGTTTAAATGACCTTATCAATCAAACAAATCCAGAGGAAATTTCGACAACACACGCTTTAAGTAAAGACAAAAATTTGTATGCTACCAACGGTTATATTTTTAATAAAATTGATATAATCACTGATACTTCTGCAACGGATTTGATTACCAATTTTGAAATTATAACACCTTTTGTGGAAATAGAATTGACCTACGATTTTTCGATTTATGCGGGTTTTGATACCGAAATTAGAATCAATGCCGATTTGAAGAAATTATTGGAAACTATTGATTTTCAAGGCGATAATGTCAGCACAATTCAATCAAAAATCGTTATGAATACGAATGATATTTTTACGATTGTTGAATAGTATTTTGCCGTTTGTCATTGGTCAATTCTGTGGGTTAGCTTTAAAATTGTTGTTTTGATAAAATTATTATCACCATCGCTTAAATATTTAGTTGAATATAACAAGATGTAGGGGTTTATTGAGCAGGTGACTTGAAATCACCTGCTCACTTTTGTATCGAGTACTCGGTATCAAAAAACCTTAATTTTGTTAAAAGAAAATACCACAACATACCTTACCTTTAATTGTAACTTACCTCACCAATATTATCATCCAAATTACCTAATTTGTTGTTATTAAAATAACAGTTCAAATTATTGGGATTCTGTCCCGAATAATCGAAAACAGCTAAAAATGACCAAGTTTTCGAGGTCAGGCTGCTAACGATTTTTAAATATCTTCCTATGAAAAAAGTACTTTTTTTGAGCGTTTTATCACTTCTATTTTTGATTAATGCTTGCGGTCCAGACGAGCCAAAATCAACGGCTACAACCTTAACCTTGAATTTTCAAGGTGCGTATAATGCTAACAATCTCGTGTATTTTCAATATTACGATTATGGAAATGGCGATTCTGTTTTTATCAATGTTGCTCATTTTTATGTTTCGGATATTACGCTGCTGAATGGTAGCGAAGAAACAAAAATTAAGGATATTTCTGTTTTGGATTTTTCAAAAAACCATGCTATTCCCAGTGATAATCCAGAAACGGTTGTCATCAATGACGTTCCTGCGGGACAATATACAGGCATTCGTTTTGGCATTGGCGTTGACTCGATTTTGAACCATACGATTCCTGCCGATTACGCCGCCGGGCATCCATTGGCAAACGCTTCGGAATATTGGGATTGGCGAGAAACGTATATTTTTGGCAAACTTGAAGGGCGTTTCAAAAAAGCAAATGGTACAGTTATCAATTATGCGTATCACCCAGGAGCTGACGATTTATATCGTGTTTCAACGTTTTCAAAAACCTTTACTTTAGATGGGGATATTGCTGCGGATTTGAATTTCAAGGTTGACTTTGAACAATTATTCAATCAAAATAATGGTAAAATTGATATTGAAGCAACACCAGTTTCGCACACGAGCGACACTGATTTTTGGTTAGTAACCTTATTAATGGATAATTTAAAAAACGCTTTTTCAATCGAGTAATATTTTGAAACACATAAAAAATATAAGTACACATATATTTTTAATTTTGACTTCGTCCGAATTCGTTTTTTTCTTACTAAATAAGAAAAAGCTATGTGTATTTATGTGTCTTATAGGTTTTATTTCCTGCCAAAACGATAACTCGTCCACAGAGTTTGTTCTTGAAAAACCTGCACATTTTCCTGAATTTGTGTCGCCTGACGGTAATGAATTGACGGAAAGTCGAATTGAATTAGGAAAAGTTTTGTTTTATGAAACGGCTTTATCAATTGATTCCTCGATTTCGTGTGCGACCTGTCATTTACAACATTTAGGATTTACGGACGGAAAGCCGAAAAGCATGGGCATTCAAAATCGGGTCGGAATGCGGAATGCGCCTGCTTTGATAAATTTGGCTTATGATGAATTTTTCTTTCGTGATGGCGGTGTGACGAGTTTGGAAACGCAGGCAATGTCGCCGATTAATAGTGAATTAGAAATGGATTTTGATATTCATTTAGCGGCAGCGAGATTGGCGAAAAGCGATTTTTATCAACGCTTGGCAATGGAAAGTTATGGTCGAGAAATGACGGCTTTTGTCCTTGTTCGAGCGTTGGCAGCTTTTCAGCGGACGTTAATTAGCGGCAATTCGCCTTTCGATGCGTATTTTTACGAAGGTCAAACTACCGCATTAGACGAAAGTCAAAAAAACGGTAAAATGATTTTTTTTGGCAAAGGAAATTGCTCGAATTGTCACAACGGTTTTAATTTGACAAATTTTGGTTTTGAAAACAATGGCTTGTACGAAAATTATGCGGATAAAGGTCGTTTAAAAATTTCGTTACAAGCCAAAGACAAAGGGAAATTCAAAGTGCCAACCTTGCGAAATGTCGAAAAAACTGCTCCATATATGCACGACGGCAGTTTGCCGACGTTGGAGGCAGTGATTGAGCATTATAATAGTGGTGGAAAAAATCACATCAATCAGAGTAATTTCGTTAAACCTTTAAATTTGACTGAACAAGAAAAGGCGAATTTGGTTAGTTTTTTACACGCTTTAACAGACGAAGCGTTCTTGGCGAATCCAAAGTTTAAGTAACGTACCGCCATCTCCAGAGTGGTGTAAAATCAATTGCATACCACTCTGGAGGGTGGTGGTACGTTTTAATAAAAAACCATGAAAAAATTAATATTTGGAAGTTTAATAGCGTTGGTATTACTGATAGTAGCGTGTTCGCCCGACCCACAGCAGCCAACGCCAATTGTTGACCCGCTCACGATTTATGATGACGACCCTTTGACGAGTATTCCGTCTAATCCGACGGCTTACACATTGACTCGTCCGACCGATTTTCCGATGCCGATAATTCCTGCGGATAATCCGATGACAGTGGAAGGAATCGAGCTGGGCAGACGGTTATTTTATGACCCAATTTTGTCGGGTGATAGCACGATGTCGTGTGAAGGTTGTCACAAACAAGAATATGCGTTTGCCGATGTTTTGCCTGTAAACCCAGGAATTGACGGTATTTTAGGATTTCGCAATCCACCACCTTTGTTCAATTTAGCGTTTGTTTCCAACGGTTTGAACTGGGACGGTTCTTCTAAAAACTTAGAGGAACAAGCGGTCATTCCGATTGTAAGTCCGATTGAATTACATGAAACGTTAGCAAATGTAACGTTCAAACTCAAAAGGCACGAACTTTATCCGACTTGGTTTAGAGAGGCGTTTGGCGTTGCTAAAAAAGGAGAAATTACCGATGAATTGGCTCGAAAAGCGTTGTCGCAATTCATTAGAACAATGGTTTCGGACAAATCGAGGTTAGATAAAAGTCTGGGTTATGTGCCAGGTATTCGTCCGTTTTTAACAGACTCTGAACGCCGTGGCGAAATCATGTTTATTAATGAAAATGACGTGGTTTATGGTTGGAATGGTCAAGATTCGATTCGCCGAGATAAAGAATGTTTGCATTGTCATCAAAATGGTCGTTTGTTTACCAATAACGCTTTTGTGAATAACGGTTTGACGCAGACCAATTCTTTGTTAAATTTCCCCGATTTAGGTCTGGGTGCGGTCAATGGAAATGCGATTGATAATGGAAAATTCAGAACGCCATCTTTGCGAAATATCGAACTCACCGCTCCGTATATGCACGATGGAAGTTTGGCGACTTTGGAAGATGTTTTAGACCATTATTCCTTACATTTAATGGATTCGCCTAATTTAGACGGACTTTTAGCCGCACGTTTGACGAGTGCTCCGATTACGTTTACACCACAAGAAAAAACGGATTTAATTAACTATTTAAAAACGCTGACGGATACAGATTTCACGAATAATCCCGCATTTTCAAATCCGTGGTAAAAAAGTACCGCTACTCTCCAGAGTGGTGT
>Ga0222647_1000829_pt1 | contig 11038 bp, 7 predicted proteins | sample AntAcemetagen333_FD_179864 | JGI IMG/M metagenome (GOLD analysis project Ga0222647, IMG submission 179864) | Saline water microbial communities from Ace Lake, Antarctica - #333 | ecosystem: Environmental > Aquatic > Non-marine Saline and Alkaline > Saline | place: Antarctica: Ace Lake | collected...
AATTTCTGCACGTAGCGGCTACTTTAGCTTCCGAAAAGTCTCAAAATCCTTGCGGCAGCTAAAGACAGCCGTTACGAAAATCTCAATTTATTCGAATTTTGCAGAAATTGTCAAAGAGCCAAATAAATTACCAATTTCGAATTTCCTCGAAATATTGTCGATGATTTGCCAAACGAGGAATTTTACTTTGTCCGCCTATTTTACCTTTCATTTTTAACCATTTATAAAATGTTCCTTCGGGTGCAACGTGGATAACGAGGGATTGTAAAGCCATACCTTTATAGCGTTTGGCTTCGTAGTCGGAGTTAATAGATTGTAGATTCTTATCTAATAATTGTTCAAATTTTTCAATAGAATCAGGCAATTTTTCAAATTCAATTAACCATTCATGCCCTGCCTTTTCTTTTTTATTTTTATTAAAAAAAATAGGTGCTACGGTATATTCCTTCACCAAAGCGTTAGTTTGTTTGCACGTCATCGCCAATGCAGAATCCGTATTGGCAACTATAACTTCTTCGCCAAAAACGTTGATATGTTGCGTTACTCGACCCGTAACTTTTATTTTATAGGGAACGATAGATGTGAACATAACCGTATCACCGACATTGTATCGCCAAAGTCCATTATTTGTCGTTACGATGAGAGCGTAATTTATGTTAAGTCGTACTTCGCTCAACGGAATTGCCTTTGGATTTTCCTTTTTGTATTCTTCCATTAACATAAATTCGTAATAAATTCCACTATCAATCAATAATAACATATCGTCCGCATCGGCTTCATTTTGCACCGCAAAATAACCTTCGGAAGCATTATAAACTTCAAAGTATTTAACTTGGTCAGAGGGTAAAAATTCTTGAAACTGAGCTTTGTACGGTTCAAAACTTACGCCGCCATGAAAATAAACTTGGAGATTCGGCCAAATTTCCAAAATATTATCTTTCCCCGTGATTTCCAACATTTTACGAAACAAAACAATCGTCCAAGTCGGCACACCGCCAATGTTCGTGACATTATCATGGACGATATATTCCGCCATTTTTTGAATTTTCGCTTCCCACTCGTTCATCAACGCGATTTCCATCGAAGGCGTATAAAATAGCGTTTTGGGCAACATCGGAATATGGTCAATCATAATCGAAGACACATCGCCAGTTTTAGTTTGCGGATACGGCTCAAACCGTTGGTACGCACCGCCCATAATCAAACCTTTTCCATCAAAAATAGTCGCATTTGGAAACGCCATATAAAAAGTCGTCATCGAATCTTTTGGACCTTGAATATAACATTCGCTCAACCCTTCGGGCGATACGGGGAGGAATTTACTTTTGTCATTCGTCGTCCCCGATGATTTGGCAAACCATTCGATTTTGCCACGCCAAAGCACATCTTTTTCCCCGTGCATCATGCGATTAATCGCCCCTTTATGGGTTTCATAATCGCCGACAGGGACACGTTCTGCAAAAGCTTGGGGAGATTTTACAGATTGGAAATCATATTTTTTGCCAATTTCGGTATATCGAGCCTGTTTGATAATCTGCTGAAAAACTTTCCGTTGAACATCAATAGGATATTTGCTTAACCGCTTGATTCTCGGTTGCCTTAGTCTTAAATATATTTTCAATGCAATATTTGAAAAAGTCATAATTGGCGTAATTTGAAATTTTGTTATTTCGTGTCAGCAGTTACGTACTTATTCGGCAAAGGTAATGATAATTGAATGCCTTTAATTAAAAATTAAATAGTGCTACAAACATGCAGGAATTACCCTTTTCTGAACAATCATAAACGGTGTGTTTAATAATGTGTGATTCATTGTTTTTTCAAAGGGCGAGCGTGCTAAAATATTTCATGAAAAAAGCTTAAGTTGATGAGATTCGACTTGAAGTCACCTGCTGACTTGCCAAACGCTAAATAATAATGACTACCTTTTTAACTGACGGTCTATAGAAGAGTAGCCATTTTTTGGATAGTAGAGATTCTGCCACGTTAGGAAATAAGAAACAAATAATCGATACGTTCTATGATTAGATTTCTAATTTTATTTCTCAACTTATGTCTCTTACCAAGATAGGATTAAGACTACGACCTACTCTTAATTTGTTCAAATACTTAGTTTTCTGAATTGCTTCATTTTTTACCAATTATCAATTTAATCTATAATAAAACGATGTAATTCCTGCAAATTTTATATTTAGTTTTGGCTATAACTTGCTATTCCTCAAAGTTCAATTAAAGATTATAGATATTATCAATGATTGCATAGTACATTGGTATAAACAAATTGGGCAGTTACTCATTATATTTGCAGTATAAGAATTAAAAGTCAACATATAAAACTAATAATATGGATCACAAAAAAGGAAGTTATAACGTAAACGGTGAAGGTGCAAAATGTCCATTCACAGGAAGCGTTGTAAAACAACAAGCAGGTGGCGGAACAGGTAACAGAGATTGGTGGCCAAACCAATTGAAATTAAATATCTTAAGACAACACTCGTCTAAATCGAATCCGATGGGCGAAGACTTTGATTATGCGGAAGCATTTCAATCATTGGACTTAGGAGTATTAAAACAAGATTTATATGATTTAATGACGGATTCTCAAGAATGGTGGCCAGCAGATTACGGTAATTATGGTCCTTTCTTCATTCGTATGGCTTGGCACAGTGCGGGAACTTACCGTATCGCAGATGGTCGTGGCGGTTCTGGCTCTGGTTCACAGCGTTTTGCGCCATTGAGTAGCTGGCCGGATAATGGAAATTTGGATAAAGCACGTTTATTACTTTGGCCAATAAAGAAAAAATATGGTCAGAAATTATCTTGGGCAGATTTAATGATTTTAGCCGGAAATTGTGCTTTAGAATCAATGGGTTTCGAAACTTTTGGTTTTGCAGGTGGACGTGCTGATATTTGGGAACCAGAAGAAGATATTTATTGGGGATCAGAAACAGAATGGTTAGGCGATAAAAGATATAGCGGTGATAGAGAATTAGAAAATCCTTTAGCAGCGGTTCAAATGGGTTTAATTTATGTAAATCCAGAAGGACCGAACGGACGACCTGATCCTCTTGCTTCGGCTTATGATATTAGAGAAACATTCGGAAGAATGGCGATGAATGATGAAGAAACAGTTGCTTTAGTAGCTGGTGGACACACTTTCGGAAAGGCACACGGTGCAGCAGATCCTGAAAAATATGTCGGTAGAGAACCAGCAGGTGCAGCTATTGAGCATCAAAGTAAGGGTTGGATAAACTCGTTCGGTGCAGGTCACGGCGTTCATACGATTACGAGTGGAATCGAAGGTGCTTGGACAGAAAACCCAACTAAATGGGATAATAACTACTTCGAAAACTTATTTGGTTACGAGTGGGAATTAACAAAAAGTCCCGCAGGTGCGAATCAGTGGACACCGAAAGGAGGTGCAGGTGACGGCAAAGTGCCAGATGCGCACGATTCAAATCGCACACACGCTGCCATGATGACAACGGCAGATATGGCTATGCGCATGGATCCAGCTTATGAGAAAATTTCAAGGCGTTTTTATGAGAATCCAGACCAATTAGCAGATGCTTTTGCTCGTGCTTGGTTCAAATTGACGCACCGAGATATGGGACCGGTTTCAAGATATGTCGGAACAGACGCTCCAACGGAAGAATTGATTTGGCAAGATCCAGTTCCCGCTGCGCCAGCAGTATTGAATGACGCAGATATTGCGAATTTGAAAAAAGCAATTTCAGCGACGGATTTAACGGTTGCTCAATTGGTTTCTACGGCTTGGGCTTCGGCTTCAACTTACCGTGATTCTGATAAAAGAGGTGGTGCAAACGGTGGACGCATTCGCCTTTCTCCTCAAAAATATTGGGAAGCGAATAATCCTGCTCAATTAGATACGGTTTTATCAACTTATGAAACCATTCAAAAAGGGTTTGATAAAGCAGTTTCTACCGCAGACTTAATCGTTTTAGGTGGTTGTGTCGGAATCGAAGCAGCAGCAAAAGCAGCAGGTCACGAGGTTACCGTTCCTTTCACAGCAGGACGAGGTGATTCAGCTCAAGAACAAACAGATGTGGAATCATTCGCAGTTTTAGAGCCACAAGCGGACGGTTTCCGTAATTATATGAAATCAAAATATACGGTTTCAGCAGAAGAAATGTTGATTGATAAAGCTCAATTAATGAATTTGACAACGCCAGAAATGACGGCTTTGGTCGGCGGAATGCGTGTTTTAAATACGAATTACAACGGTTCTAAACATGGTATTTTTACAGATAAACCAGGTACTTTGACGAACGATTTCTTTACGAATTTATTAGATTTAGGAACAACTTGGAAAGCCGTTTCTAAAGAAGATGATTTATTTGAAGGTCGGGATCGCAAAACTGGCGAAGTTAAATGGACAGGAACTCGTGTTGATTTAATCTTCGGTTCTAATACAGAATTGCGTGCAATCGCTGAGGTTTTCGGTTCTGCGGATAGCGAAGCTAAGTTTGTAACGCATTTTGTTGCGGCTTGGGTGAAAGTGATGAATTTGGATCGGTTTGATTTGAAGTAATGAGGTTTAGATTTTTTTTATTGGAAAGGCAGCTCTGGAGGAGCTGCCTTTTTCTCTGGTTTTAATCATTTCTACACAAAAAAAATCAACCAGTCTTAATCGCTTTTAATTTTACATTTTGTAAAAACATTCTAAAACTTATTAATATAAACAACGCTGCAACAAACAACCACCAAATAAAGCTTTTATAAATAATAATTAAAGAGATAAAACTTATCAGAGAAATTATTCCTGTAATAAGACTTACTTTAAGAGTTGAGTTATCATGAAATTCGATTCTAAAAAATTCACCTTTGCTGTCTCTCTTTTTTTTATCATCAAAGAACATCATCATTCCAGTTCCCGCTATAAACATTGTCAGTATTACCCATGGATTGAAACCATCGCTGTTTTGAAAAATATTAATACTCCAAAATGAAAAACCTACTGTAATAATTAATCCAAGTATAAAATTATAAATTTCATTCGAAGTCACTCTATTCTCATCGTATAAATAGCTAACTTCTGTTTCAATCTTATTTTGGATTTGTTCAGTTCTTATCGAAACAATATTTTTAGAAATTTCCAAAATATCTAAATCTGTTTTTAACTTTTCTTTTCGCTGCTTATCCGAAAAAGCTTCTTTTAATTTTATCGTTAGTGCTAAAAAACCTGATAAAGCAATAATTACTTTTATAATTCCCAAAACATCGTTGTTTATATTTAAAATTTGGTTGAGCATATCCATTTTTTTATTTTTAGTTATACCGAATCATCTTTTCATAGACCATTATTAATTCATTTAAATTCATTTAACAACCAAAATAATGATACTCAAACTAAAAAAGCGACTCCAAAACTAATGGAAATGTAAAGTTCACAAATGAATTTGGATAGGTTGTCTTGAAGTAGGAAATTGAGTTTTATATCGTATTGAGAAAGCAGATTTTTTTAGAACTGCCTTCTTTCATATTTATACTATTTAGTATCAACGCAGCCAAATAGATAGCGACGATTACTATTTAATACTCTGTTCGACAGTTTTTTTACCCTTCTGAATCTTTTAGCTTTTTCTGTTCTTTTCTTTCGATTTTCTTTACACTATCTTCTACGGGTAAATTTTCTGGCATCGTACCTCCGATATCTTCAATAGTCTGACGAACTTTTCTCCCAACTTCAAAATGAGTTTTATTTGCTTTTACTTTGCCTTTAATCTTATCTCTTTTAAGTTTTTCTTCCGTTTGGGTCGCTCGGAACAGATTCGCTGCTAATTCGGTGCTTCCCATATGATCAAGAATTTGTTGACTTTTTTTGAGTTCCTTTTTTCTGTGTATTTCCTTCGCTCCCAAACCACCATATAAACCTTGATAACCATGATTTTGGAATACCGCATATTCCCAAGGCTGAACAACTCCTGCATCTTTTGCTGCTGCCGCAAGTTGTGTATTGTGCTTCTTCATTTCATTACGAAGGAAAAGCCTTTTCTTCTCTTCTGTATCAAGATTATTATATTCATCCAGTTGTTGAAGTTCTTGCAATCGAGTTTGAACAGCAAAATATGTTTGCCCCAATGCAACGACTTCTTTGGAAGAATCTGCATTCTGTACGATTAAATAACAAGCATATCTTGATAGCTTTATACTAATTACACCTCGTTTGCCACCTTTTCCAATGAGTATCATTTCGAGGACATCCTCGAAATGATACTCAACTGGTTGTCCACTATTCTTACAAGCGTCTTTTGCTCTTTCAATTGCAGGTTCAAAATGTCTATATTCTGAATATTCAAGAATTTTAGCTAATTCTCTTGCACTCCAATATTCAATACCATTTCCATCAAGATGTTTGAGTTTCTCAAAAAGGCTTTTATCACTTTTACCAATATCTTTTTTGTTCATATTTTTAATTATTTAGAATGGATTAGTAAGATATTATATTTTTTGCTTATTTTTTTTAATTTTTGTTCTAATACTTCTAATAAGCCATGAAATCCTGTTATCGGCTTAAAAGCCAATTCGAATTCTACTAAAAATAAGCCATTCCAAATACAATATAGATAATTTGATAATTTCTAATATTCAAACCAAAAAAAAGCGACTCCGAAAACCTCAAAATCACTTTTTTTAATTTGCATTTTAAATTTCATCATCCTCAAACTCCAAAACAGCCTGCGGATCCTTTAAATCACCAACTTTCTTATAAATATCCGCCATTTTCAAAGTGACGTCAATAGATTTTAAATAAATAGATTCTTCCAAACCAACATAAGTTTTCATTCGCCAATCTCGTTCTGCTTCTTTATACAAAACATCAACAATCGGGCGTTTTTGGTCAATCAAAACATATTCTTGAAAAGTGTTTAAAGTTTGATATTTTCTAAATTTTTCACTTCTGTCGTAACGTTCTGTTGATTTGGATAAAACTTCGATTACAAGTGTCGGATTGATAATTACGTGATTATTTCCTTCATAGAATTCAGGTTCATCTGTGATGACTAAAGTATCTGAATAAACCGCTTGATTATATGCAGGAATAAAGATGGTTTGGTCACTACTCAATGTTTCGAAAGTATCGCCTTCTAATTTTCCTAAAAGTTTAAAAATATTCGAGATTAATCGGGTGTGGGCAAATGTTCCTCCAGGCATTTTTATAATTTTTCCATTTCTAAATTCACTTCTATAAGCAGCCTTTTCCTCCAACTCAAGATATTCCGCTAAGGAATACAACTGAACCGCCCCTTCTTCTAAAATACTTGCTACCATAATTTATCATTTTTTATTTTTTCTAAATATCGCAAAAAACATTTATAAAATCAATTTCAAACATCAAAAAAGTAACCCCCAAACCCTAAAATCGCTTTAAAAAAACCATTTTCAAAACGAACGCCAATGGAATAAGTTACCGATTTGAACGCAGTTATTTTATTGATGTTCCTGCAAATATTGGCTCTTTGACAATTTCTGCAAAATTCGAATAAATTGAGATTTTCGTAACGGCTGTCTTTAGCTGCCGCAAGGATTTTGAGACTTTTCGGAAGCTAAAGTAGCCGCTACGTGCAGAAATTGTCAAAGAGCCCAAATATTTGCCTAAAAAAGGCAAACAAATTTATTTGGATTGAAGGAATTTTTTTTGATAAAAAAAAAGTAGTTCCGTAGAAACATTTAGAGCGATTGATTCGTCATATAAAAAAAATAATAATTATGATGAAAACTATTCTATTGGCGTTTTTCCCGGTATTCCTTTTTGGTCAAAATACCGAAATCATGGGCAAACTTATTGATAGCAAGCGTAAATCCGAAATAGCCTATGCGAATATCGGTATTTTGAATAAAAGTGTAGGAACAGTTACCGATGATCAAGGTATTTTTAAGTTTAATCTTTCCGAAAAAATTAAAGATACTGATACGGTGATGATTTCAATGATTGGCTATGAAAATCGGTTGTTTGAGGTGGCGAAATTTCGTAAAATATTGAGTAAAAACAAAGTAATTACTTTAGAATCAAGGAGTTACAATTTAAGTGAAATAACGGTTATTCCAAAAGGAAATACCACAGAATTAGTTGGAAATGAAAAGCGGAATGAAAAGGTAGGTGTTTCTTTTGCGAATAACAATATGGGGCATGAAATGGCGGTCTTATTGAAAATTAAAGAACGACCAACCTCCGTTGAAAAAATATACATCAATATTACAAAATGTACTTTCGATAGTATTTTTTATCGCTTGAATGTTTATGAATACGATAAAAAAAAGAAACTACCGGCTAAAAATCTCTTACCAGAACCCGTTTATATCAATTTTACAAAATCAGAAACCGAAAAAACGCTTGTGATTGATTTAAGTGATTTGAATATTTTAGTGCAAGGTGATTTTATGGTGAGTTTGGAATTAATCAAAGATTTGGGCGAGGGTGATATTAACTTTAGTGCTTCTTTCTTCCAAAGTAAAGGCTTCATCAGAAGGATTAGTCAAGACAAATGGGAAGTTGCACCTTTTAAAATTGGGGCAGGTATTTATGCTGAAATTCGATATGACGAATAGATTTTCGTAGAAAAAAGGAAGGTGTTTTTAAAATGCCTCCTTTTTTCTTATTCAAAAAAAAATAAAAATAAAAAATGGCTCTTTGACAATTTCTGCACGTAGCGGCTAATTTAGCTTCCGAAAAGTCTCAAAATCCTTGCGGCAGCTAAAGACAGCCGTTACGAAAATCTCAATTTATTCGAATTTTGCAGAAATTGTCAAAGAGCCTAAAAAATTAACTCTAAAAATCTCGAAGTCGCTTTTAATAGTAAATACCTTAAAGTAAATAATTTTACTTACTCCTTATCCTCAAACTTCAAAACCGCCTAAGGACTTTTCAAATTACTAATTTTTCTACAAATATCCGTCATTTCCAAAGTGACAGCAACAATTTTATAACTTTTAATCAAAGTAGTAACTACTATTTTGTGATGTCGTTGGTACAAAAAAAAACAGCATTGATTGCTCAATGCTGTTTGAAATTAATTTCTTTTAATAGATAAACTGTATTTTCTTTAAATCTTATTTTAATCTTTTACGGTTACCTGACTTGTAACGAACTACTTTTGCTTCGGGGTAACGTTCCAAAAGAACAAATTCCAAAAATTTTGTTGCACCTTCTTTCGTCTGAAACTCACCTAACATATAGCAATATTTAGGGTTTGCTGCTTCCTCAATCATTAAATTACCAAACTCAGAAAATAACACATTATCATTTGCCAAACGCTCCATAGAAGTTTTTAACTGAATGCTGTATCCTGTAAATTCTTCTTCCAAATAACTTGGTTTACTATATATATTTTTGCTAATTGCAGTCTCAGGTTTTGTACTAATTTGTACTACTTCGCCAAAAGCACCCACGACAGCAGAACCCTTAATCGTTGATTTTGACATATCAATAGGTTGTTCGAGCGTTTCGATTTGAGCAAAAACAGAAGCGGAAATCATTAATGCTAAAACTAAAGTAGTGAAATTTTTCATGGTGAAATTTTTTATATTACTGTAAAATAATAGTAGTTGATTACCATAATGTCAATTAAAATGCCAAGTCAAAATTTGATATAGTAATTTATAGTAATTTATTGTCAAAATTATATTTAAAATATTGATAATCAGTTATTTATATTTTACAGCATTTTTATATTAATATAAATCAAAATAACTAATTTTGTTTCAAAATAGTAAAATCGTGCCTATTTTGGGGTTCGATTTTATAAAATTATATATTGTGACATTTTAAAATAACTAAAAATAATAAAATGGTTAATAATAAAAGGTTACAAATTATTAACGTGACTACTTTAATTTAGAAAATGGAATTAATCGTTCAACACACAATCAATTTTTTTGAAGCAAATTTACATTGGTTTGGTTTGGTCATTATACCAATATCAGCGGCATTGATTGGTTGGCTGACAAATGTTTTAGCGATTTGGATGACGTTTTATCCGTTGGATTTTACGGGTTTAGGAAAGGTTGGCTTAGGGAAAGTTGGTTGGCAGGGAATTGTTCCTTCTCACGCTGGGAAAATGGCGGCACTTTCAGTGGATTTAATGGTCGGAAAGTTAATTGATTTAAAAGACCTCTTTGGGAAAATCAAACCTGAACAGATTGCAGAACGCACTTATCCGATATTGAAACCCATTTCAAATGAAGTAATGGACGATACTTTGTCCCAAAAAATGCCTTTACCGTGGTATTTTTTGCCTCCGAGCATTAAAGCCGAGTTTCTAAAAGAAGCGACTAAGGAAATTCCGCATGCTGTACAAGCTACGATGCGTGATATTCAAGATAATATCGAAACGCTTTTTGATGTAAAATCAATGGTGATTGAGCAATTAGAAGGGGATAAGGCATTATTAAATGAAATATTTCTGGAATGCGGCGCAGCAGAATTTAGATTTTTGGAGCGGTCAGGTTTTTATTTTGGGTTTCTTTTTGGCTTGATGCAAATGGTACTTTGGTACTATATTCAAGACGTTCCGTTTTCGTGGTTGATGTTGCCGATAGGTGGTTTATTAGTCGGTTATTTGACGAATTGGTTGGCTTTAAAATTGATATTCGAACCACAACAACCGATAAAAATCATTTTTTGGACGCTTCAAGGCTTATTTTTAAAACGACAAAAAGAAGTCGCAGCAACTTATTCCAAAATCGTAGCAACAAAATTATTAACGACAAAAAAGATTTTTGAAGCTATTTTAAATGGAAAAGAAAAATCACTTTTGGATAAAATCGTTAAAAAAAATGTGGACGAGGCGGTTAACCATAGCGTTGGCGGTTTTCGTTCGGTAGTTCAATTATTGATGGGACGAAAGGAGTTTGAAGCCACGAAACAAATAATTGCGAAGGCTTTTCAAGCTGTTTTACCCAATATTATTTCCGCAACGTTTGACTATTCCGACGAAGCATTGGATATGGAAAATACGCTTAATGAAAAAATGGCGAACCTCTCTTCGGCAGAGTTCGAAGGATTTTTACACCCTGT
>Ga0222647_1000830_pt1 | contig 11019 bp, 7 predicted proteins | sample AntAcemetagen333_FD_179864 | JGI IMG/M metagenome (GOLD analysis project Ga0222647, IMG submission 179864) | Saline water microbial communities from Ace Lake, Antarctica - #333 | ecosystem: Environmental > Aquatic > Non-marine Saline and Alkaline > Saline | place: Antarctica: Ace Lake | collected...
GTTAAAGAAGGTACCTGGATGGGTCATGTTGCAGAGCACATTGCCCTAGAAATACAGACTATGGCTGGTATGGATACTGGCTTTGGCCGCACACGTGGTTATGGTGAGCAAGGCGTGTATCATGTTGTCTTTTCGTATACTGAAGAAGAAGTGGGACGTTACGCCGCAAAAGCAGCCGTGCGCATATGCCAAGCGCTTATAAACAATGAAGCTTATGACCTACAAGAAGACATTCAAGAAATGCGTATTCTCAGGGAGGCGACACGATTAGGCCCTAGTACAGGTTCTATTGTTGAAGAGGCTGAAAGCCGAGGCATCCCTTGGATACGACTTAACAAATACTCGTTATGCCAACTGGGTTACGGTGCAAATCAAAAACGCATACAAGCGACCGTTACCAGCGAGACCAGTAGCATAGGGGTAGAACTGGCGTGTGACAAAGAAGATACAAAGTTTTTACTACAAGCCTCAGAAGTTCCTGTGCCACGCGGTGAAATTATACGCAAAGAAAGCTCGCTAGAAGAAGCCTGCGATTACGTAGGCTATCCACTAGTCGTAAAACCTATAGATGGTAACCACGGTAGAGGTATTACCGTAGGTGTAAAAACCTATGAAGAAGCGGTAGTTGCTTTTAAGGAAGCCAAAGAAGTATCAGCCCGCGTGATTATAGAAAAAATGATTACTGGTGAAGACTATCGTTTGCTCGTTATAAACCATGTGCTGGTAGCCGCTGCAAAAAGAACACCTGCACATGTTATAGGAAATGGCTCTAACACTATTCAGGAACTTATAGACCAGGTAAATAGTGACCCACGACGCGGTTACGGACATGAAAACGTACTCACTCAAATAACCGTAAACGCACTTACAGAAACCATTATAGCCGCAGCTGGTTACACACTGACAACCGTTTTACCAGATGGCGAGACGCTGGTACTCAAAGACACTGCAAACCTGAGTACGGGCGGTACAGCAAAAGATGTCACAGACATTGTACATCCTGCAAATGTTTCTATGGCAGAGCGCATTTCTAAAATCATAGACCTAGACATTTGCGGCATAGACATTATGACCAGCGATATAAGCCAACCGCTTGCAGCTACAAACGGTGCAGTGCTTGAGGTAAACGCTGCACCAGGATTCCGCATGCACCTTGCGCCTACGGAGGGATTACCTCGTAACGTAGCCGCGCCCGTTGTAGATAAATTATTTCCCAACCATGGTGATACTGGGCGCATCCCTATTATAGCGATTACTGGAACAAACGGCAAAACAACGACCAGCAGGCTCATAGCCCACATGGCAAAACTTAAAGGGTACCGTGTAGGCTATACAACCAGCGATGGTGTGTATGTGCAAAACAGGTTGCTCATGAGTGGCGACTGCACAGGCCCTAGTAGCGCAGAGTTTGTATTGCGTGACCCAACTGTAAATTTTGCCGTGCTAGAATGTGCCCGCGGTGGTTTATTGCGTGCAGGTTTAGGTTTTAAAAAATGCGATATAGGTATCGTTACAAATTTAGCTGCAGACCATTTAGGGCTCAAAGGAATACACACCATAGAACAACTCGCAAAAGTAAAAGCAGTGGTTCCAGAAACCGTATTGCCAAATGGGTATGCAATTCTCAATGCAGACGACGACCTGGTGTATGAAATGCGCAAAAACATCAATTGTAACCTCGCACTATTTTCTATGAACGAGGAAAACCCACGTATTAAAGCCTTGCAAAAACTGGGCGGCATTACCGCTATTTACGAAAATGGCTATGTAACACTATGCCGTGGCACCTGGAAAATGCGCATTATGAGGGCCGAGGATATACCACTAACTTACGGAGGTAGGGCTAAGTTTATGATACAAAATGTGCTGCCAGCAGTTATTACCGCAAATGTACGTGGTATAAGCATAGAGGACATGAAAGCGGCACTAGAAACCTTTATCCCATCGCCACAGACCACACCGGGCAGGCTCAATATGTTTAAGTTTAAGAACTTTGATATTTTACTGGACTATGCACATAACCCAGCCGGTATGAAAGCCCTAAAAGACTTTACAGATAGTTTTGAAGGCGTTCATAAAGTAGGTATTATAGCAGGTATAGGCGACCGCAGGATGGAAGATAATAAGGACATGGGCGCCATTGCAGCAAGCATGTTTGACGAGATTATTATAAGGCAGGACAAGCAACTGCGCGGCAAGACCGAAGAAGAACTCATTGCAATGCTCAAAGACGGCATAGACAATTCTGGCATAACCATTAAGACCACTATTATCCCGTCCGAGCAAAAAGCAATTATGCACGCTATCGAAAACGCTCGCAAAGGTTCTTTAATTATTTGTTGTAGCGACGTTGTTCCGGACGCATTGAACCTCGTGATGTCCCTTCGCGATAAAGAAGCGAGTGGCGAGATTACCTATGCAGAGCAATAAGATCAACACTAGTCCATGTTTTTAAAAATGTTCATGTGCATGCCCCAGTTTATAGAGTAGTGCGCTCGCTCACAAAACCAGACGATTGTGACGGCACGTAGCCGCAGCAGCGTGTGAACCGCGCCAACTTACAGCACCATTAAAATAACGTGATTTAGAAATCGCTCCGAACGTCGATAAACCGATTTAGGGCGATTTTTCATGTATTGCAAAGTTGTAAAAAATAACGGGTGAACTTTTGCTCAATTCAGAGCTTTCATTTCTTACTTGAATTCGGCTTCATTCCTATTTTACAAACTGGCACTATGCTTTTTAAGTCACCGCAGTGCAGCGTTTCATTAGCTCAGCTCTCACAGTAGCGGTAATTCAGCTAAGGCCTTGTGGTAGTTGATTTTAAGACAGCTAAGAAGCGTAATTAAATTTCTCATGAACAGAAATAGGTTACAAAACGTCAAACGAGCCCACGCATCTAAGACAACATGCGATAGTCAAAACATGACGAATAAATCAAAACATACGGGTAAGTAATCGTTAACTAACCGTCTAAAAAAGAAAAATGTTCGGACTTTTTAAAAGTAATAAAAAAGATAAAATAGCACAATACCTTAAAGAAGATGCCACGTTACTAGACGTGCGCAGCGTGGGCGAGTATAACAGCAGCAACATACCCGACTCCATAAACATACCCATACAAACACTAGGCAATCACATCGCAAAACTAGATAAAAACAAACCCGTTATCGCTTACTGCGCATACGGTGGTCGCAGTACTATGGCGGCCGTGAAATTACGCGGCATGGGCTTTAAAGTAGTAGATGCTGGTGGTATAGATAGTGTGCGTAAAGCGATGAAGTAAAAGATCCTAAATCCTTTATAATCGGGAAATTTACTTTAAAAAAATAAAACCTTATCGATTCTCGATAAGGTTTTACAACATAATATTATTGTATGTTTAAGTTATATACCGCTCATTGAGCACGAATAACAACCGCCTTTTGCGCATTTAACCCCTACTTTTTTGCCAAACTTCTTAATATCCTCTAAAGTACAACCAGATGAACCACTATTACAGGAACAAGCAGCATTAACATCCTCAAATGAAGCTAAAATTTTAGAAACTTGATTAAAACGATTTTGCGGTACTGCTAGTATGATGGTCACACCATAAAAGTCAAATAACATATTTTTAGTAGTAATATTTTCTTGATTAATATCTAGATTGAGATATGTAAGCAGCGCATCAAATTTCTTACTTATACTTTCGTTTTCTAACAACTCATCAAAAGTATATAGTGCATTTTCTGGTATTTCGCTTGCGTCGATTTGATTTGCCATTTCATTTAAGTTAATAATCTTACCATCTTGACCATCACCTATTTCAAATTGATAACTTTTACCCCAACCACCTACACATTTATCTTTACTTCCTCTGGGACAACTTGAGCAACCAACCACTTCACCTGCTCTGTAAGGCTCACAACCACTACAAGAACTATTACAAGTGTAAGTTCCTATACTAGCAAAGCCTAGAAAACCATCAGATTTCCTCGCCACGTATAGGTAGTCCTTGGGCAACTTCATTAAAAGAGTTTTCCTATCGTCACTATACTCGCCTATTGTTCCCTGAGGAAATTTAACACCACTATAAATGACACCACTTAAGTCGATTGTTTTGGAAGAACCGACCTCTTCAATCTCGTTATTAGTGTCTTCAGCACAGGATACTGCGAGGAATGAAACAAAACAAATAACAAGCACTTTGCCTAAATTGAATTTAAAATTTTTCATAATTAAAAGGGTTTATTTTGTTAATACGTAGTAAAGTAAAGTAAATATCCTAATTTTTAACAATAAATTATTTCTACGTAACTTAATATCAACATCTCACAACAATTTTGTGAACTTTAATGGGTAATTTTACGGTATGAAATTAGCATACCAAAACATTGAAGATAACGGCAGTTTTGTACTTACAAATTTTCAGTGTGCGCAATCATTGCAACTGCTTGGCAAAGCTGGATATTTTAAAATAATATGGTGTCAGCAGCAACCCATAGACATGGTGTTAGATGGCTACAACGTTACCCTACTCAAAAATCAAGTGCTATTTGCAACACCCGTAAATGTGATTAAAATACCCATAAAAAATACGGGACTGGTATCTTTAATGTTTAATAAAGAGTTTTATTGTGTATATATAAACGACTCTGAGGCCTCTTGTGCGGGCTTGCTTTTTTATGGCGCAAACCACGCACCTATTGCAACGCTTACTGTTGAAGAGCAGCGCAGCTTTGAAGCCATGCTTTTGCTATTTAAAGAAGAATTTAAAACCCAAGATGCCATACAAGGCGAGATGCTGCGCACATTACTCAAGCGCATGCTCATAAAATCTACCAAGCTTATTAAAAAAGACTTGCCCGAGGCAGCACTTTCAGACAAGCAGGTGGACTTAATTAGAAAATTTAACATGCTGGTAGAATTGCACTTTAAAGAAAAACATCAAGTTACTGATTATGCTGCCTTACTTAACAAATCACCTAAAACGCTTTCCAATTTCTTTAAAAAGCACAAAGTGCAATCACCGTTAAAAACCATTAATGAACGCATCGCTATAGAAGCAAAACGCCTACTGCGCTACAGCGGCAAAACAGCCGAAGAAATCGCTTACGAGCTGGGCTATAACGAGGCCAGTCACTTCTCTAAATTCTTTAAAAAACAGATAGGTGTATCACCGCTAGGGTATCGAAAAAGGGATTTATAATTACACGTGCGAAAAGGTGAAGGCTTGAGCCCCGTTTGTTTTCTCTTTATTTTCACAAATGCGTGTAACCAGCCGTAAAGAAAGCATCTACTAGATTTTGATCTGCTTTACCTCTATTTTCCGTGATGTTTTTTTCGTGAGTGCAGCAAGCGCCTTATGGCGATTGTCAAAACTAGGAGTTCCAGCACGCAACTCTCTCGTTTTCATCACTGTAAAAACATTCCTTTTACCTATTGAGGCATGCGATGCAAGATAGTATGCACAGGCGTTAACCTCGCTAACCATAAGGTTTATCACCTCGTTTTCTTAACTATTGATACATGTTTTGCACCTGCCAGGCTTAAATAAATTGCAAGCGTATTGTTAGCAAGTGCATAAGTCGCACATACGTCAGGAACAAAGCCAAACTGTCCTTTAAGATTATTGCAAACTCCCTGATTTGTTTCGTTTACTTGTTCTCTTAATGTTCCGTTAAAACTGCCATAATTTCTATTATTAAGTGTTTATAATTGTTCGTAATTTCATTTCAAGCAGCAAACGATAAGAACGTTTTATAGTTAAAACCTTGTTTTGTTTTTTAATTCTCGACGCTAAAGGGAGCTAACAACCACATCATTTGCGTATTTTAGAATGACGGCACCCTTTAGGGTTGGGGAAAGCGACATTCGAGTCTATCTTTGTGCTCTATCACTAAGGTGTATTGCTTGTTATAATTAACGCTGCAAATATGCGGCGACTTAATGATTCAAATTTCCGTACTTCTTTACTATACCTGTGCTATTTTCCCCAACTAGTTTATAAGGGCATACTTTGTATATTTAGCTTCTAAACTTGAACGATGAAAAAAGCCTGTATCCTTGTGCTGAGTGCTGTTATGTATTTCGCTTTCGCGAAAGCGAACTCCCAACAACTACCCGACCCGCCCAAAGCCGAAGCACTGTACAAATCACAAGATTTCAGACTACTAGGTCCTTTTAGAGGTGGCCGCAGTGCAGCCGTTACAGGGGTGCCAGGAAAACCCAACTTATTCTATTTTGGTGCTGCCGGCGGTGGCGTCTGGAAAACATTGGACGGTGGTCGCACGTGGAACAATATCTCTGACGGCTTTTTTGGTGGTTCCATAGGTGCTGTTACCGTTGCGCCCAGCGACCACAATGTCATTTATGTGGGCGGTGGTGAGAAAACCCTGCGTGGTAACGTGTCCAGTGGTTACGGTATCTGGAAGACAGAGAACGCTGGTAAAACATGGACTGCAGCTGGTCTACCAGACAGCAAGCATGTGCCTCGCATAGTCGTAGACCCTAATGACCACAATACGGTTTATGCAGCGGTCCTGGGCGATATTTACAAGCCCACAACAGCACGTGGCGTGTACAAATCTACAAATGGTGGTAAAACATGGAGTCAAAAATTATTTTCAAACAACCTCGCTGGTGCCGTGGACCTCATTATAGACCCTAGTAACGCAAGAACATTGTATGCAAGCACCTGGCGCGTGCAACGCACACCGCACAGCCTGTCTAGTGGCGGCGATGGCAGTGCGCTGTGGAAAAGTACAGACCACGGCGAAACCTGGAAAGAAATCTCAAAAAACGAAGGTTTTGCCAAGGGAACACTGGGCATTATGGGAATTACTGTAAGTGCAGTAAATAGCGACAAATTGTATGCAATTGTAGAGAACAAAGACGAAGGTGGATTGTATAGCAGTGAGGACGCCGGGCTTACGTGGAAAAAAATAAACGACGACCGCAGTCTGAGACAGCGCGCATGGTATTACACCCGAGTTTATGCGGACACACAAGATGAAAACACGGTGTATGTAGTAAACGTGAATTATCATAAAAGTACAGACGGCGGCCGCAATTTTAACTCATTTAACGCACCGCACGGCGACCACCACGACTTGTGGATTGCCCCAGAGAACCCACAACGCATGATTATAGGTGATGATGGTGGCGCACAGGTAACCTATGACGGTGGCGATACCTGGAGCACCTACCACAACCAGCCTACCGCGCAGTTTTACAGAATCACTACAGACAATGCATTCCCGTATCGCATTTATGTAGCCCAACAAGATAATAGTACTATACGAATCCCACACCGCACGACCGGTTACGGCATTACTGAAGACGACTGGGAAGGAACCGCTGGTGGCGAGAGTGCCCATATAGCGGTAGACCCTAAAGACAGCAACATCGTTTACGGTGGCAGTTACGGTGGCTACTTGAGTCGTTACAACCATAAAACCAAGTCTGAACGCGCCATAAACGTGTGGCCAGACAACCCGATGGGCCATGGAGCCGATGGTATGAAATACCGTTTTCAGTGGAACTTCCCTATCTTTTTCTCAAAACACGAACCTAACAAGCTCTATGCGTTCTCTAATAATGTACACGTTACCACTAACGAGGGCAACAGCTGGGAAACTATCTCGCCAGACCTCACGCGAAACGACCCTAAAAAACAAGTTTCTAGCGGCGGCCCCATAACACAAGATAACACAAGTGTAGAGTATTATTGCACCATTTTTGCAGCTGCAGAGTCACCCCTTAAGGTAGGTGAGTTGTGGATAGGCAGCGACGACGGCTTGGTACACTTATCCAAAGATGGCGGTAAAAGCTGGAACAACATTACGCCCAAAGGATTTCCAGAATGGACCATGGTAAACAGCATAGAGCCTAGCCGTTTTGACGCTGCAACTTGTTACATCGCAGCCACAAGTTACAAACTAGGCGACTTTACACCTTACCTATATAAGACCACAGACTACGGTAAAACTTGGAAAAAAATAACCACCGGCATCTCTCCGCAGCATTTTACACGCGTTGTGCGTGAGGACAGCGAGAACCCAGACATGCTTTATGCAGGTACAGAAACCGGACTCTATATTTCAACCAATCAGGGTGCGAGCTGGCAATCGTTTCAGCTTAACCTACCCATTGTGCCTATAACTGACCTCGCCGTTAAAGACGACAACCTGATCATAGCCACGCAAGGACGCAGTTTATGGATTCATGATGACCTGAATTTAGTGAGACAGGCTTTTGCAAGTTCGCTTTTGCGAAACCTGCCTGCTGGACAGGCTGAACAACGTGAACACAAACTATTTGCACCCAAACCTTCATACCGTATGGCAGGTGGCGCAGGTAGGCAAAGCACTACCGCAGGAGCAAACCACCCAGCTGGGGTGCAAGTACATTATTACCTCGATAACCTTGCCGAAAAAGACAGTGTGGCATTGCGTTTTTACAATGATAAAAAGGAGTTGTTAAATACTGTTTCGACTTATGATAAAAAGAACAAACTCACACCTAAAAAAGGCGCCAACCTCTTTAACTGGAACACGGAGATGGATGGTGCTGAGCGCTTACAGGGTATGATACTGTGGTGGGCAGACCTTTCTGGTCCTAAAGCCGTACCCGGAAATTACCGCGTAGAACTTGATATAAATGGTGCAGTGCAGTCGCAGGAAATCAGCATTTTAATAGCACCCACGAGTGAAGCCACCGTGAAAGGAATGGAAGCGCAGTTTAACTTTGTGCAAGCGGTAAATAAAACAGTGGACAAGGCGCATAAATCCATAAAAAACATACGCCTGTTTAATGAAAAACTAGCTAGTTTTAAAACCATTTATAGCGACAGTCCGGAGCCGGGTATTAAAGACATGCTCAACCTAGCCGACTCGATGAAGACGAAATTTGGTAATTTAGAAAAAGCTTTGTATCAAACTCAAAACCGCAGTGGCCAAGACCCGCTAAATTTCCCTATTAGACTTACAAACAAGCTCGCACACCTTAACGCACTTGTTACCGTAGGCGATTTTGCGCCTACAGAGCAAGACGAGCAGGTACGGAAAGAGCTTACCGAGGCGATAGAAAAGCAACTCAACACATTTAACAACATACTAGAAACAGACGTAAAAGCTTTTAACGAGCAGTTTAGAAAGCTGGATCTGGATTATCTTATTTTAGAAAAGGAGAAAAAGGATTAGGTATTTTAATGGATACAACAAGAGCCGAGCCTGCACGCAATAGATTTTTTACGCACGCGTTTTTATTTAAAAAACATTTAAGAATTGGTTTGTTCTGAGAATAACACCTGCCGCTAATACTCCTCAAACCAGCCGAAATGCTCTTTAATGAGGTCCGCCTTGTGTTCTTGCACGTAGTTAATAAATGCTTTTACAACAACAGACTGGTTTTTAGACTTGAGCCATATAAGGTTCCAATGCGATTCTATGGGCAAGCCTTTTGCTTGAATGATTTGTAAATCGTGAGTCGCAAGTGGATTTTTAATACCTATAAGCGGCATTATGGAAACGCCCAGTCCTGCAATTAATGCTTGCTTCACGGCCTCGTTAGAGGTGAGTTCCATTCTTTTAGAAGTTATAAGCTTGTTGCTGGAAATGTATTTTTCCATTGCGATTCTAGTGGCACTGCCTTGCTCTCTAAAAATGAGCGGCAAGTTTTCAAAATCCTTTTTAGAAATATCCCCGTCTTTTACCTGAACATCTTTACCTGCCACTAAAAACAATTTGTTTTTCATGAGCTCTATGCGTTCTATATCCAGCTTTTTAGGGATGGTAGAAACCATAGCAAGGTCTGCCTCATTATTTTCCAAACTTTTTAAAACAGCGGCTTTATTTGTCACGTCCATAACCAAGTCTACGGCATCGTGCTGATGTATAAAGTCAGAAAGCAGATGCGGCATAGCGTATTTTGCAGTAGACACAATCGCTATTTTGAGCTTACCAGCCACTTTGCCCTCGTAAATCTGAGAGCTGTAGGTTATTGCCTGTGCCTGCTCTAATATTTTACGCGCCGCTACAGCAATCTCCTCACCAAACTCCGTTATATAAACCTGCCTACCTATCACCTCAAATAACGAAACGCTAAACTGATTTTGAAAGTTTTTAAGCTGTATGGAAACCGCTGGCTGGCTCAAAAACATGGCCTCTGCAGCTTTTGTAACGCTGCGCAAAGATGCTATTTTCTCGAATATGGCCAGCTGGTGCAGGGTGTAATTCATAAGATAAATTAATGATTTTAATAACAAATATAAATGAAAATAGCACGCCAGAACAATACATATTTGCACCGTGTTTATATGTTTACTGTTTTTTTAATAAGAAGTTCCGTTTTTTAATGACTATAATTTTGTTACTTGCAGTGCTTTTAAACTTGGGGAGCAAGGTAATCTTACGTAATTCTTTGCAATCCAGTAGCGTTATACTGTTATTTAATCAGCGCGTGCTTTAATCTGACAGGATTCGTAACGGTATTATTGAAGCACTTATAAGAATGCACGACCAAGTGATTTTAAAGAATAACACATTTAATACTTGAAACGAACCATGGAAGTACCGGTAACAAAAAAAATTAATTTTTTACAAGTCCATTTTACAAGTACCGCATCCCTAACCCTTATGGAATTTTATACAGGGCAATTCATTTCTGGAAATTATCGCAACTTTCTAAAATTGAGAAAAGTCGCAAACGACACCTGCGGTTACAATTCCGATTGCGCAAAAAAGCTTACAGCAAACCACAAACAAGAATTCAATATTTTAACGACTTAGGAACTGCAAATAAAGGATTACCCTTCACGGTACTATGAAAATTACTGCAGTATAACACCACCCCTCACAAAACAACATGGATTTACAACTTCTCATAGATAATTTAACCAACCCTGCGTTACTTTTTTTCTTTTTAGGTTTAATTGCAGTACAGCTAAAAAGTGACCTCGCAATTCCTGAAAGCTCCGGTCGCTTCATATCTTTTTATTTACTCCTTTCTATAGGTTTTAAAGGTGGCCAAGAGCTC
>Ga0222647_1000837_pt1 | contig 10927 bp, 21 predicted proteins | sample AntAcemetagen333_FD_179864 | JGI IMG/M metagenome (GOLD analysis project Ga0222647, IMG submission 179864) | Saline water microbial communities from Ace Lake, Antarctica - #333 | ecosystem: Environmental > Aquatic > Non-marine Saline and Alkaline > Saline | place: Antarctica: Ace Lake...
GCCACCGAGAACCCCGCGATGGTTGCCGGCAGCAGCAGAAGCGACGACGCGAAGATCGGCGGGATCACGCCGGCCGTGTTGACCTTGAGCGGCAGGAAAGAATTCTCGCCGCCATACATCTTCTGGCCAACCTGGCGCTTGGGATATTGCACGAGGATGCGCCGTTGCGCCCGCTCGATATACACAACGCCCGCGATCACGACCACCGCGAGCACGAGCACCACGAGGATGACCGCGGCGGCCATCTGGCCGGTGCGCCCCAACTCGAAGATCTGGCCCATCGCCTGCGGGAGACCCGCGACGATGCCCGCGTAGATGATCAAAGAGATGCCGTTGCCGATGCCGCGAGCGGTGATCTGCTCGCCCAGCCACATCAGGAACATCGTGCCGCCAACGAGGCTGATCACCGCGGTGGCGCGGAAGAACATCCCCGGGTCCATGACGAGGCCCTGCCCCTCCAGCCCGACGGAGATGCCGTAGGCTTGGAACGTGGCGAGAACCACCGTCGCATAGCGTGTGTATTGGTTGATCTTGCGGCGGCCCGCCTCGCCATCCTTCTTCATCTTCTCCAGCTCAGGGACCATGGAGGTCATGAGCTGCATGATGATGGATGCCGAAATGTACGGCATGATGCCAAGCGTGAGGATCGCCATGCGGCTGACAGCGCCGCCGGCGAACATGTTGAACACGCCCAAAATCCCGCCCTGCGTCTGCTGGATGAAGCCAGCGAGCGCAACGGGATCGATGCCAGGCAGCGGGATATACGTGCCCAGGCGGTAAATGATCAAAAGCCCCAGGGTGAACCAGATGCGGTTCTTGAGATCCTTGGCTTTGCCGAAGGTGCCCCAGGACAGGTTCGCCGCCATCTGCTCGGCTGCCGATGCCATGCGCTCCGCCCTCCATGGATGCGCCGCCCGGACGGGATGTCCGCGGCGGCGCTCTGTTACCTAAATGCTGAGGCGAGCCCCGGCAATCTCATTTCGCCGCTGCGTCGGCCTCGGCCGGCACGATCGCCGGCAAAGTGACCGACCCACCGGCCGCCGCAACCGCCGCGACCGCCGATTTCGACGCTCCCGTGACGATCAAGGACACGGCCTGCGTCAGCGCGCCGCGGCCCAGAACACGAACGCCGTCCAATTTGCGCCGCACCAGACCCGACGCGACCAGCACATCCTCGGTCACCGGCGCGGAGATGTCGATGCGACCCTCGTCGATGAACTTCTGGATGCCATCGAGGTTGACCGCTGCGTAATGCTTCTGGTTCGGCGGCGTGAAGCCACGCTTGGGCAGACGCCGATAGATCGGCATCTGGCCGCCCTCGAAGCCGTTGATCGCGACGCCCGAGCGCGAGCTCTGGCCCTTGATCCCGCGGCCGCCCATCTTGCCGGTGCCCGAACCTGGGCCGCGGCCGACGCGCTTGCGCTTTTTGGTGGCGCCGGGATTGTCGTGAAGCTCATGCAATTTCATGACGCGTCTCCTTTGTGTCGGACGCCTGCGCCGCGTCATCAGCGGCAGGCCCATCGACGAAGCCCATGTGGGCGATGGAAGCGGCGCGCCCGCATGTGCGGGCGCGCCGATGATCGAGCGGTCGGGAAGAGCCTCAGCCCTTCTCCTCCACGATCTGCACGAGGTGGGGGATGCTGTCCACCATGCCGCGCACCGAGGGAGTGTCCTCGAGCTCGCGGGTCTTGTGCATCTTGTTGAGCCCGAGGCCGATCAGCGTCGCGCGCTGCTTGGCCGGGCGGCGGATCGGGGAACCGATCTGCTTGATGGTGATCGTCTTGGTCATCGCTCAGTCCCTCGATCAGGCTTCGACGGCTTCGGCCACGTCGGCCGGAGCATCATCGCGCTTGGGAAGGATGTCGGCGACCTTCTTGCCGCGACGGGACGCCACCTGACGGGGCGACTGCAACAGCTTGAGGCCGTCGATGGTCGCCCGGATCATGTTGTAGGGGTTCTGGGACCCCAGCGACTTCGCCACGACATCTTGGATGCCGAGCATCTCGAACACCGCACGCATCGGGCCGCCCGCGATGATCCCGGTGCCCTGCGGCGCCGTCCGCATCACGACCTTGCCGGCGCCATGGCGCCCTTCCATGTCGTGGTGCAGCGTGCGCCCCTCACGCAGAGGAACGCGGATCATCTGACGCTTGGCCTGCTCGGTGGCCTTGCGGATCGCCTCGGGGACTTCGCGGGCCTTGCCCTTGCCGAAGCCCACGCGGCCTTTTTGGTCGCCCACGACGACGAGCGCTGCAAAGCCGAAGCGTTTGCCGCCCTTCACCGTCTTGGACACCCGGTTGATCGCCACGAGGCGATCAGCGAATTCCGGGTCTTCACGCTCGCGGCGATCACGCCGATCATCATTCCTGGCCATGCTCGCCTCCTCAGAACTTCAGGCCGCCGGCGCGCGCGGCGTCGGCGAGGGCCTTGAGTTTGCCGTGGAACAGATAGCCCCCACGATCGAAGACCACATCCTCGACACCAGCGGCCTTGGCGCGCTCGGCGATGATCGCGCCGATCTTCGCCGCGGCATCGCAGTTGTTTTTGCCGACGAGACCGTGGTCCTTTTCCAGCGTGGACGCGGCCGCGAGCGTGATGCCCTGACGGTCGTCGATCACCTGAACGGAGATGTTCTTGTTCGAGCGATGAACCGACAGTCGCGGCTTATCACCCGAGAACTTCTTGAGCCTGTTACGGACGCGCATACGGCGCCGAATGAACAGGCTGAGTTTGTTATTCGCCATCTTATGCGCCCCTTACTTCTTCTTACCTTCCTTGCGGAAGATATATTCGCCCTTGTAACGGATTCCCTTGCCCTTGTAGGGCTCCGGCTTCCGCCACTCCCGGATGTTCGCCGCCACCTGCCCGACCAACTGTTGGTCGATGCCGGTGACCTCGATCTCCGTGGGCTTGGCGCACTTGATGTCGATCCCAGCCGGGATCGCGAACTCGACGTCGTGAGAATACCCGAGCGCCAGTTTCAGAACCGACCCATTGACGGCGGCACGGTAGCCGACGCCCTGGATTTCGAGGTTCTTCTGGAAACCCGTGGTCACGCCCGTCACCAGGTTCTGAACCTGGGTCCGGGTCATGCCCCACTGCTGTCGCGCACGCTTGGACGTGCCGCGCGGCATCACGGAGACGGAATTTTCCATCACCGTGATCTGCACGTCGTCGGTCGCGTGGAAGCTACGGACGCCCTTGGGGCCCGTCACTTCAATTTTCTGGCCGGACAGCGCCACAGAGACGCCGCCGGGCAGGTCGATCGGTCTTTTGCCGATGCGAGACATGGTCGGAGCCTCCTTAGAAGACGGTGCAGAGGACCTCGCCGCCAACATTGGCGGAGCGGGCCTGCGAATCCGTCATGACGCCTTTCGAGGTCGAAACGATGGCGACGCCGAGGCCCTGACGGACCTGGGGAAGCTCACCGACACCCGAATAGACACGACGGCCGGGGGTGGAGACCCTGCGGATCTCCCGAATGACGGGCTCCCCATCGAAGTATTTGAGAGAGATCTCATACTCCGGGAAGCCAGCCTTGTTGATGGACTTTTCGTACCCGCGGATGAAGCCTTCCGAGAGCAGAACGTCGAGCACCCAGCCCTGAACCTTGGACACATGGCTGATAACGGTGGACTTGCGTCGCATCTGCGCGTTGCGGATGCGGGTCAGCATGTCGCCGATGGGATCGTTGACGGACATCTACGTTCTCCTCACCAGCTCGACTTGACCATGCCGGGGATCTGGCCGGCAGAGGCCAGATCTCGCAGCGCGATACGGGACATTTTGAGCTTGCGGTAATAGGCGCGGGGACGGCCCGACACCAAGCACCGGTTGCGAAGACGTGTCGCGGAAGAACTCCGCGGCAGCTTCGCAAGTTTCATCGAAAGCTTCACCCGATCCGAGAGCCTAAGCTCGGGATCGCGGATCTGCTCCTTGAGCGCAGCGCGTTTGCTCGCGAACTTGTCGACGAGCTTTTGGCGCTTTTTCTCACGCTCGATCATGCTGACTTTCGCCATAATCGGTCTCCCTGCGCCTCAGCTCGTGAACGGAAAGTTAAAGCGCTTCAGAAGCGCTTTGGCCTCCGCGTCGGTCGGCGCGGTGGTCGCGATCACGATGTCCATGCCCCACATCTGATCGATGCGGTCATAGTCGATCTCGGGGAACACGATGTGCTCCCGCAGACCCATGGCGTAGTTGCCACGGCCATCGAACGCCGACGCCTTGAGCCCGCGAAAGTCGCGAACCCGCGGCAGCGCCACAGTGATCAGGCGGTCAAGGAATTCATACATCCGGTCCGCGCGAAGAGTAACCTTCACGCCCAGCGGCATGTCCTCACGCACCTTGAACCCGGCGATCGAGTTCTTGGCCTTGGTGATGACCGGCTTCTGGCCAGCGATCTTGGTCATCTCGTCGAAGGCGACCTTGATCTTTTTGCTGTCGCTGACGGCAGCGCCGACACCCATGTTGAGAACGACCTTCTCAAGCTTGGGGATCTGCATCGCGTTCTTGTAGCCGAATTCTTCCATCATCTCCGCACGGATCGAACTCGCGTACAGAGCCTTGAAGCGCGGCGTATATTCGGTGGCGTCAAGCATCGATGATCTCCCCCGACTTCTTGGCGAAGCGAACCTTCTTGCCATCGACGTCCTTGAAGCCGACCCGCGTGGGGACGCCCTCTTTGGGATCGAGGTAGGCGAGGTTCGACAGATTGATCGAGGCTTCCTGGGACACCCGCCCGCCTTCGGCCTGCGGGCCGGGGCGCACGTGACGCGTCACCATATTGATGCCACCGACCAAGGCGCGACCGGCAACGGGGAGAACCTTGAGGATCTCGCCCTGCTTGCCTTTGTCTTTGCCCGTCAGCACGACGACCTTGTCGCCCTTTTTAAGCTTTGCAGCCATCAGAGGACCTCCGGCGCCAGCGAGACGATCTTCATGAAGTTCTTCGCGCGAAGCTCCCGCACGACCGGCCCGAAAATACGGGTGCCGACCGGCTCGAGGTTGTTGTTGAGGATGACCGCGGCGTTGCCGTCGAAGCGGATGGCGGAGCCATCTTCGCGGCGGACTTCCTTGGCGGTGCGAACGACGACGGCTTTGCGCACGTCACCCTTCTTCACCCGGCCGCGGGGGATGGCCTCCTTGACGGAGACCACGATGATGTCGCCGACTGACGCGTACTTGCGTTTCGCGCCGCCGAGGACTTTGATGCACTGCACTCGGCGGGCGCCCGAATTATCGGCGACCTCGAGGTTGGTCTGCATCTGGATCATGGCTGATCACTCCCGACCTGCAGGGACGCTGCCCTGCGGTTTCGATTATGGTGGATAAGGTTGTGACCGGGCTCACGCCTCGTCGGTCACGACCTCCCACCGCTTGGTTTTCGAAATCGGCGCGCACTCGCGGATGCGAACCGCATCGCCGACCTTGAACGTGTCCATCGCGTCATGGGCGCTGTAGCGCTTGGAGCGGCGGACGGTTTTCTTCATGACCGGGTGCGTGAAGCGACGCTCGACCGAGACCGTGATGGTCTGGGTGTTCTTGTCGCTCACGACAGTCCCCGAAAGAATGCGCTTGGGCATCTCAGGCCTCTCCCGTCTCGGCCACGACTGAGGCGGCCTTCTGGTTCAGGATGGTCTTGACCCGCGCGACGCTGCGGCGAGCCACAGTCATCTTGTGGGTTTGCTCTGCTTGGCCGGTGGCGGCCTGGAAGCGCAGGTTGAACGCCTCCTTCTTCAGCGCGACGAGCTTCTCGCGCAGCTGATCGGGGGTCATGTCGCGCAGTTCAGCGGCTTTCATGTCCACGTAATCCTCTTGCGGAACGACATGCAGGCCTCAGCCCGCAGAGGTCGGATAAAGCACAACAGAGGCGACGGGGAGGGCCGCATCAATGAGATGCGGCCCGCTCCATCACCAGTCTTCGCGCTGAACGAATCGGCATTTGACGGGCAGCTTCATCGCAGCCAGTCTGAGCGCTTCCCTTGCCACAGGCTCGGTGACGCCGTCAATCTCGAACATCACGCGGCCGGGACGGACCTTGGCGGCCCAATACTCGACCGAGCCTTTGCCCTTGCCCATGCGGACTTCGGTCGGCTTTTGGGTGACCGGGACATCGGGGAAAATGCGGATCCAGACCCGGCCCTGACGCTTCATGTGGCGCGTCATGGCGCGGCGAGCGGCCTCGATCTGGCGCGCGGTGATGCGCTCCGGCTCGATGGCCTTCAACCCGTAGGATCCGAAGTTCAGGTCAGCACCGCCCTTGGCGACGCCACTGATGCGCCCCTTGAACTGCTTGCGGAACTTAGTGCGTTTTGGCGAAAGCATTTTTCAGTTCTCCTTCCGCTCAGTCGCGACGGGGGGGACGGCCACCGCCGCCGCCACCTTCCTGCATGGACGCCTGGCGACGGTCATGCGCGGACGGATCATGCTCGAGGATCTCACCTTTGAAGATCCACGTCTTGATCCCGATGATGCCGTAGGCCGTCTTGGCCTCGACATGGGCGTAGTCGATGTCCGCACGAAGGGTGTGCAGGGGCACGCGGCCCTCGCGGTACCACTCGGTCCGGGCGATCTCAGCGCCGCCGAGACGGCCGGCGCAGTTGATCCGAATGCCGAGGGCGCCCATGCGCATGGCGTTCTGAACGGCGCGCTTGATGGCGCGACGGAAGGCGATGCGACGCTCGAGCTGCTGGGCAATGTTCTCACCGACCAGACGCGCGTCGATCTCGGGCTTGCGCACTTCGACGATGTTGAGGTGCAGCTCGCTCGACGTCAGCTCCGACAACTGCTTGCGCAGCTTTTCGATGTCGGCGCCCTTTTTACCGATGATCACGCCGGGGCGCGCGGTCTGGATCGTGACGCGGCACTTGCGGTGCGGACGCTCGATCAGAACGCGGCTGATGCCGGCTGAGCCGCAGGTCTTGCGGATGAATTTACGCATCGCAAGATCTTCGTGGAGCAACGTGCCGTATTCGCGCGTCGGCGCGTACCAGCGGCTGTCCCACGTGCGGTTGACCTGCAGGCGCAGGCCGATCGGGTTGACCTTGTTACCCATCAGGCGTTCTCCTCGACCTGCCGAAGTTTCACGGTCACCTGGCTGAACGGCTTGAAGATCCTGCCGAAACGACCGCGCGCCCGGGGGCGCCCACGCTTCATGACCATCGTCTTGCCGACCCAGGCTTCGGCGACGACAAGCGCGTCGACGTCGAGGCCGTGATTGTTCTCAGCATTCGCCACCGCCGACTGAAGGCATTTCTTCACGTCGATCGCGATACGCTTTTTGGAGAACGTCAGCTCGGACATCGCCTGTCCGACCGACTTCATCCGGATCTGCTGAGCGACAAGGTTCAGCTTTTGCGGCGACACGCGCAGCATGCGGCTGACCGCCATCGCTTCATTCTCCGCGACGCGGCGCGGATTGGGGGACTTGCCCATATCTCGTTACCTCCGCTTCGCTTTTTTGTCGGCCGTGTGGCCGTAATAGGTGCGAGTCGGCGAGTATTCGCCAAACTTCTGGCCGATCATCTCTTCGGTCACGTTGACCGGGATATGCTTGCGGCCGTTGTACACGCCGAACGTCAAACCGACGAACTGCGGCAGGATCGTGCTCCGACGCGACCAAATCTTGATCACTTCGTTGCGCGTGTTGCCCTGCGCCTTCTCCGCCTTCTTCAAGACATAGGAGTCGACGAACGGGCCTTTCCAGATAGAACGAGGCATCTGTCGGCTCCTTACTTCTTGCCCTTGCGCACATGGCGCGAGCGGAGAATGTATTTATCGGTCGCCTTGTTGGAGCGGGTCCGACGACCTTTGGTCGGCTTGCCCCAGGGCGTGACGGGGTGCCGACCGCCCGAGGTGCGGCCTTCGCCGCCGCCATGGGGGTGATCGATCGGGTTCATCGCCACACCGCGCACCGAGGGACGTTTGCCCATGTGGCGCACGCGACCGGCTTTGCCGAGGTTCTGGTTCTGGTGATCTTGGTTGGACACCGCACCGATGGTCGCCATGCACTCCTGCCGCACGAGCCGAAGCTCGCCTGAGGAGAGGCGGATCTGAGCGTAGCCACCGTCACGGCCCACGAACTGCGCGTAAGAGCCGGCAGCGCGCGCCACTTGGCCGCCCTTGCCGGGCTTCAGCTCGATGTTGTGGACGATCGTGCCGATCGGCATGCCGGTGAACGGCATCGCGTTGCCCGGCTTCACGTCGGCCCGCTCGCTCGCGACCACCTTGTCGCCGACGCCAAGACGCTGGGGGGCGAGGATATAGGCCCGCTCACCGTCTGCGTACAGGATCAGCGCGATGAACGCGGTCCGGTTGGGATCATATTCGATGCGCTCGACCGTCGCGGGGACGTCGTACTTGCGACGCTTGAAATCCACGATGCGGTACAGGCGCTTCGCGCCGCCGCCGCGCCGCCGCGCGGTGATCCGTCCGGTGTTGTTCCGGCCGCCCTTTTTCGTCAAACCCTCGGTGAGGGTTTTGACGGGGCGTCCTTTCCACAGTTCCGAACGGTCGATCAGAACCAGCCCGCGCTGGCCCGGCGTTGTCGGGTTATAACTCTTTAACGCCATCTTGCTGTCTTCCGTCACTGTCAGGCGTCTGCCTCACCCCGAAGGGGTCGTCGGCGCGCCTCTTTGCACATGCGGCCCCGAAGGTCCGCGTCGCGTGAAACGGCCCCTCTCGGGTCCGCCTCGGGCCATTGGCCCACTCGCTCCGAACCGAGGTCCGGGAACGAAACCGCGGGCCCGAAGGCCCGCGGGACTCAGATCGTGCGCGCTTCTATCAAAGCCCGGTGGAAACGTCGATCATGTTTCCCTCTTCAAGGGTCACATAAGCTTTTTTCGTGTCTTTCCGCCGGCCCGGCATGCCGCGGAATTTCTTGGTCTTGCCCTTGGCGACGGTGGTGTTGACCGCCTTGACCTTGACCTTGAACAGCGCTTCCACGGCCTGCTTGATCAGCGGCTTCGAGGCATCGATGGCCACCTCGAACACAACGGCGTTGTGCTCGGAGGCCATGGTCGCCTTTTCAGTGATGATCGGCTTGCGGATCACGTCATAAAGTTCGGCTTTAACGCTCATTTCAAACGCGCCTCCAGCGCTTCGAGCCCGGCCTTCGTCAGCACGAGCTTGTCGCGGCGCAGGATGTCATAAACATTCGCGCCCTGGCTCGGCAGAACGTCGAACCCATCGATGTTGCGCACGGCGAGCAGGAAGTTGGCGTCAACCTCCGACCCGTCGATGAACAGCGCACGACGCAGACCCAGCTTCTTGACGTTCGCCGCCAAGATCGAGGTCTTGGCTTCCGCCATCGTGATGTTCTCGATCACCACCAGCTGGCCGGCTTTGACCTTCGCCGAAAGCGCGTGCATCAGGCCAAGCCTGCGGACCTTTTTGGTCAGATCATGCGCATGCGAGCGCACGACCGGGCCCTTGGTGGTGGCGCCGTGCCGGAACTGCACGACACCCTTGTCGCCGTGGCGGGCGCCGCCGGTGCCCTTCTGGCGATAGATCTTTTTGGTCGAGTAGCTCAGCTCGCCACGCGACTTGGTCTTGTGCGTGCCGGCTTGGCGTTTCGCCAGCTGCCAGCGCACGACTCGGTGCAGGATGTCCGCGCGCGGCTCCAGCCCGAAGATCTCATCGTTCAGTTCGATCTCGCCCACGGGGGACGCATCAAGCGTAAGAAGATCTGTTTTCATCACTCAGCCCCCCCCTCGACAGGCGCTTCGACCGCCGCTTCGATAACTGCGCCGGCCCGAATCGCGGCCGGCGTCGGAAGACCCTCGGGGGCCTTCTTCTTGACCGCGTCGCGGATGGTAACCCAGCCGCCTTTCGACCCCGGGACCGCGCCCTTCACCATGACCAGACCACGACCGAGATCCGTGCGGATCACTTCGAGATTCTGGATGGTGACGCGCGCCGCGCCCATGTGGCCGGCCATCTTCTTGCCCTTGAACACACGGCCCGGATCTTGGCACTGACCGGTGGAGCCGTGCGAGCGGTGCGAGACCGACACACCATGCGATGCCCGAAGACCCGCGAAGTTATGCCGCTTCATCGCGCCCGCGAAGCCCTTGCCGATGCTCGTGCCAGCGACGTCGACATGCTGACCGGCGAGGAAGTGCTCGGCGGTGATTTCAGCGCCGACCTCGATCAGGTTGTCAACCGACACCCGGAACTCGGCGAGCTTGCGCTTGGGCGCCACAGAAGCACGAGCGAAATGCCCACGCATCGGGGCGGATGTGTTCTTCGCTTTCGCCGAGCCGGCGCCAAGCTGGACGGCAGTGTAGCCGTCATTGTCCGAGGTCCGCTGAGCGACGACCTGAACGTTGTCCATCAGGAGGACGGTGACCGGAATCTGGCGACCGTCTTCCATGAACAGCCGGGTCATACCCAGCTTTTTCGCGATAACTCCGGAGCGCATGTTCATCCCCTCAGAGCTTGATCTCGACGTCCACGCCGGCCGCGAGGTCGAGCTTCATCAGCGCGTCCACGGTCTGCGGGGTCGGGTCAACGATGTCGAGCATCCGCTTGTGCGTGCGAATTTCGAACTGCTCACGGCTCTTCTTGTCAATGTGCGGACCGCGAAGAACGGTGTATCGTTCGATCTTGTTCGGCAGCGGGATCGGGCCGCGAACCTTCGCGCCGGTGCGGCGCGCGGTATCGACGATCTCTTTCGTGCTGGCATCCAGCACGCGATAGTCGAAGGCCCTCAGCCGGATACGTATATTCTGGCCTTGCATAGCATTAACCTTTCGGGGACCGCAGGAAATTCAACGAGGCGATCAGGGAAAAACACCTTCCCCAATCGCCTGGAACAGAACTGCGCAGATTAGCTGATGATCTTGGAGACGACGCCCGCGCCGACGGTGCGGCCGCCCTCACGGATGGCGAAGCGAAGCTTCTCTTCCATCGCGATCGGGGCGATCAG
>Ga0222647_1000838_pt1 | contig 10919 bp, 11 predicted proteins | sample AntAcemetagen333_FD_179864 | JGI IMG/M metagenome (GOLD analysis project Ga0222647, IMG submission 179864) | Saline water microbial communities from Ace Lake, Antarctica - #333 | ecosystem: Environmental > Aquatic > Non-marine Saline and Alkaline > Saline | place: Antarctica: Ace Lake...
CACATCTTCATCCTGACGAAGATCCGATACTTTTAGAGAAGAGTCATTACTTTTAGCTAATGCCTCTTCAGCGGTTTTTGCTATGATGGGTATGCCATCTGGAGTAAACCACGCAGGTATGCGGTGTCCCCACCATAACTGTCGAGAGATGCACCAGTCTTTTATATTAGTAAGCCAATGATTATATGTGTTTTTAAATTTAGCTGGGTGAAATTGTACCTCGTCATTCATTACCGCAGAAAGAGCTTCTGGGTAGTCCGCCATAAACTTTTTCATGTCTACAAACCATTGAGCAGATAAGCGAGGTTCTATGACCGCTTTGCTTCGTTCACTTCTACCTACTTTATTTACGATGTCTTCAGTTTTTGTAAGTATTCCTAACTCTTCTAGTTTAATAGCGGCAAGTTTTCTGGCTTTAAATCTGTCTTCTCCTATGAATATGCCGGCTGCTTCACTTATAGTAGCATCATCATTAAAGACGTCTATAGTGGCTAGATTATGTCTTTTACCTATCTCATAATCATTAATATCGTGAGCTGGAGTCACTTTTAGGCATCCTGTTCCAAATTCTATATCGATATAATCATCGGCTATTATAGGGACTGCTCTATCTACTAAGGGTACTATACAGTTTTTTCCTATCAGGTGCTTATATCTTTCATCATCAGGGTGCACGCATACAGCAGTATCACCCATGATTGTTTCCGGACGAGTGGTAGCTATTTCTAGAGACTCATTACTGTCCTGTATTTGATACTTTACATAGTATAATTTAGCATTTTGCTCTTCGTGATTAACCTCTTCATCACTTAAAGCTGTCTTTCCTAGAGGATCCCAGTTTATCATACGGGTTCCGTGGTAGACATATCCACGTTTGTGCAAGTCTATAAATGAGTCTATCACTGCCTCACTTAGCGAGGGTTCCATTGTAAATCGAGTTCGCTCCCAGTCACAACTGCAGCCCAGTTTTTTGAGTTGATCTAATATTATACCTCCATACTTATCCTTCCACTCAAAGGCGTGCCCTAGAAATTCCTCTCTTGTGATGTCTTTTTTCGCTATGCCTTGCTCTTTAAGAAGATTAACTACCTTAGTTTCGGTAGCTATAGACGCGTGATCCGTACCCGGCACCCAGCATGCATTGTATCCCATCATTCTAGCTCTTCGTACGAGTATATCTTGGATAGTATTATTAAGCATATGTCCCATGTGCAGTATTCCCGTTACATTAGGAGGAGGTATGACTACTGTATAGCTAGGTCTTTCATCTGGTGTAGAGGAAAAGAGTTTATGCTCTATCCATTTATCGTACCACTGCTGCTCTAGTCCAGCTGGGTTATATTTAGCGGCTATATCCATTTTATTTATTGGCGTGTATTGTTCTATACGAAGGAATTATGATTTTCTGTACAAATAAAAAAGCCCATCGTGGTAATACCAAGACGGGCTCTGTGTGAAATTTTTATTAAAGGACTTATCTTTTTTCTTTGATACGTGCTCTTTTTCCAGAACGCTGTCTTAGATAGAAGATACGAGCTCTTCTCACTTTACCGCGTCTATTGACTTCTATTTTATCGATACTTGGAGAATTGGTTGGAAAAATTCTTTCTACTCCTATACCACTACTGATTTTTCTCACGGTGAAAGTAGCATCTAAACCTGTGTTTCGTCTTTGTAACACAGTACCTTGAAATACTTGAATTCTTTCTTTTTCGCCTTCCCTTATCTTGTAGTGCACAGAAACATTGTCACCTGCTCCGAAAACTGGTGTGTCTGTTCTGATTTGGCCTGATTCTATATGCTTAACTAAGTCCATTGTTTTAAAAGTGGCTGCAAAGCTAACATAATCTGTGAATGGATATCAACTTATAATAAAAATATTGTGAGGAACAAATTACAAAAATAAGATAAAGGTACATTGCAGTCTGCAAATTAGGTTTACTTTTGCACTTCTAAAAAATACGATGTACGCGATAGTAGATATAGCAGGAAAACAATTCAAGGTAGAGAAAGACCAGAAATTGTACGTTCACAGACTGACAGAAGATGAAGGAAAGTCAGTGAGCTTTGATAACGTAATGTTAGTAGATGATTCAGGAAAAGTAAACGTAGGCACTCCTAGTATAAAAGGAGCTTCCGTAAATGCTAAAGTACTGCAGCATCTTAAAGGCGATAAAGTCATCGTTTTCAAAAAGAAAAGAAGAAAAGGTTACAAGGTAAGAAATGGTCACAGACAGTATCTTACTCAAATACAAATAGAAAGCATCAAAGGATAATAATACAATGGCACACAAAAAAGGAGCAGGTAGTAGTAAGAACGGAAGAGAGTCTCAAAGTAAAAGACTCGGTGTTAAAATATTCGGTGGTCAAGTTTGTATCTCGGGTAACATACTCGTGAGACAACGTGGCACAGTGCATCATCCAGGCAAAAACGTAGGTATAGGTAAAGATCACACCTTGTTTGCACTTACTGACGGAACTGTTGAATTTCAAAAGAAAGCTAATAAGCGTTCTTTTGTAAACGTAGTCAACTAAAGAACTTGGGCGTTCTCGCCCGAGATTTAGAGTTTTCATAGTCAATTGAGAGAGCTTCCGCTTGGAGGCTCTCTCTTATGAAGATGGGAATAACCTAAATCTTATAAAAGAATAATATTATTTGTTGCAGTATATAAAAATGAGTGTATATTTGTATCAAGTTAAAGAGATAATCATAAATCGTTTACATAGAGTAGACAACATATAGATTAAAGACCTTGGGCGTTCTAGCCCAAGATTTAGAGTTTTCATAGTCAATTGAGAAGGCTTCCGCAAGGAGGCCTTCTCTTATTATAGACTTTTTGAACTAAGTGTCTAACACAAATACTAGTCGACTTTAATTGAATATTTTACTACCTACACGAACTAATGTACTTCCACAAGAGACCGCTTGTATGTAATCTCCACTCATTCCCATACTGAGAATATCCCATTCTTGTATCGCCTTGTATTCTTCAAATTGACTATTCAAAGAATTGAATTCTTGTGTTACTTGGTTATTATCCTCCGTATTGGTCGCCATTCCCATTAGTCCTTGACATTTCACGTTTGTCATGGCTTGGTATTCCGGTGAATCTAAAATAGTTAATAATGTATCTTTACTTAACCCGAACTTGGTCTCCTCATCGGCAATATGCATTTGAAAAAGAAATGAGATGATTCTATCACACTTCTTAGCCTGCTTATTAACCTCTTTCAGTAATTTCAAACTATCAATACTATGTATTAGATGCACAAAATTAGCTATGTATTTTACCTTATTAGTTTGTAGGTGGCCTATAACATGCCAGTGTATATCTTTAGGGAGCTGCTCATGCTTCTCTACAAGCTCTTGTACTCTGTTTTCTCCAAAATCTCTATGACCACTAGAGTAGACCTCTTTTAGTTCTTCTAGACTTCTGTATTTAGATACTACAACTAATTGAGTATTTCCTATCTCTTGCTCTATTTGTGTGATATTTTTGCGGATATTATTATGCATAGTTTCGTAACAAAAGTAACGCTTGTTTGGTTTATACTATTCTGCTTTGCGTGTGGCCTGGATAAAACTGAAAAGCTACCAGAAGGAGTAATAAGTAGAAAGCGTATGGTATTAGTAATTAGTGATTTGCAGTTACTAGATGCAGCACAAAAATCAGTAACTAAAGATTCAAAAACACAAGAGAGAATGAGAGACACCTCATACACTATAGTATTTAATAAATACAGTACCACAGCGGCTCAATTTGATAGTAGCTTGAGGACCTATGCACGTAATCCGCTATTACTTTCTGAAGTAATGGAGGATGTAGCCCAAAATATCAATACTTTTAAATAATGCTTTATCCCAAAAATATAGCAGAGAAGCTAGGTTTTGACCAGGTAGTAGATGCTGCAATTACTTGCTGTGAGTCTGAGTTAGGAAAAGAGCACTTCGCAAGATTAAAATTCAGCAATAAACCGGAATTAGTAAATCTATGGTTAGAGCAGACTAATGAAGCTCAAAAAATACTCGGCAAAGGCGAACTTTCGTTTTCAGTCTCACTGGATTTTGATCTTCAAGCTAGAGCAGCTCGCATCAATGGTTTTTTTTATGAAATAGAAATAATACAATATATACAAGATGTGTTACGTGTATTAGAAAAAGTAGATAAATACTTCAAAGATCAAGGTGTCTTATATCCTCAGCTATTAAATCTGTTTTCATCTATAGATATAGATTATGAATTAATCAAGAATATAGATCAGGTAATAGATACTGACGGTGAAGTAAAGCCGTCTGCTTCTCCGGCCTTAAGTAAAATCATCAATAATATCACTAAATCAGAAAGGTCCATTATAAAAAGTTCTAACTCCTTGTTTAGTGAAGCTAAGGAAAAAGGATTCTTAGCAGATACCGAGTTAGGTATCAAAAATGGAAGAGTGGTACTGCCAGTGCTATCTGAGTATAAACGAAAAGTGAGCGGAGTGCTTATAGACCAATCTGGAACAGGAAAGATATCGTATATAGAACCACTAGAACTGGTAACTTTAAATAACGAACTAGCAGAGCTACATATAAAAAAGAGACAAGAGATTGTAGCGGTATTGAAACAACTCACTGCTAAGTTGGTGATTTATCTAGATGACATAAAACGCGGTGTTCAGAAGCTAGGAGTATTTGACTTTATAAGAGCAAAGGCACGTATAGCTTTAGAGTGGAAATGTACACTGCCCATACTAGGAGATTATACAGAAGTAAGGTTAGCCTTTCACCCGCTGCTTGCTGAGAGACTAAGATTAGAGAGTAAGAAAGCTGTCCCCTTAGACTATGCATTTAATAAGGAGCAAAAATTAGTAGTAATATCAGGACCTAATGCAGGCGGTAAGTCTGTAGCACTAAAGACCGTAGGTTTAATTCACTTTATGTTACAAAATGGATTTTTAGTGCCGTGTGCCACAGATAGTAAGTTTCAATTATTTGAAAAAATATTTGTAGATATAGGTGATAATCAGAGTATAGAATCAGATCTAAGTACTTATTCTTCCCATCTTAAAGCAGCGAAACATATTATCAATTTCAGTGATGATGGTACACTGGTGCTTATGGATGAAATAGGTACGGGAACAGACCCTATGTTTGGCGGACCCATGGCAGAGGCAGTGTTAGAGCAGATTCAAAAGAATAAAGCTTATGGTATTATCACTACACACTTTAGTAATATAAAAAACAGAGCAGATATGCTGCAGGGAGTAGTAAATGCCGCAATGTTGTTTGATATAGAAAAGTTACTACCTCTTTACAAATTACAAATAGGTCAGCCTGGCAGTTCTTTTGTATATGAAGTAGCAGCTAACATCGGTCTAAATAGAACATTAATAAAGCGAGCGAAGGAGCTTACTGACACTAAGCAGTATGATTTAGACGTACTTTTATCAGAAGTACAAGGACAGCAAGAAAAAATAAGAATAGAGCAGCACGAACTGACTAATAAGCTAGCTCATGCTGAGCATGTAGGCGAAGAATACAGAAAACTAAAAGATCTGCTAGACACTCAAAAGAAGGAAATAATTTCTCGAGCTCAAAAACAAGCAGATGTGCTAATAAAAAGTGCAAATAAAGAGATAGAAAAAACCATACGGACTATTCAGGAGAGCAAGGCTGATAAGGAGAAAACTCGTAAAGTTAGAGAAGAGTTAAATGCTAAAACTACTGCTCCTGAGACGGATGTATCTCTAAAAGAGTACAGTTTTAAAATAGGAGATAATGTACAACTGCTAGATAGCAGCACAGTAGGTGAAGTATTAGAGATAAAACGCAATAAAGTGACCCTACAAGTAGGAGGTATTACTACAAAGACCAGTATGGACAAGCTCGTCAAAGTAGGTCAGCAAACTGCGAAAAAAGTTAAGCGGTATATCAGCGAATCATCCTATAACGACAAACAGGCTAGTTTCAAAAAGGAGATAGACGTAAGAGGTCTAAGAACCTACGAGGCTCTTAATGAGATAGATACTATGCTAGATAATGCTATAATGCTAAGTGTAGGTAGCTTACGAATACTTCATGGCAAAGGGAATGGCATACTACGCACAGAAATAAGAAGACACTTAAAAACACATCCAGCCATAAGACAGATAAGCTATGAAAGAGTAGATCTAGGGGGGGAAGGTATAAGTATCATAGAGCTAACATAAGGTGCCCATAGCTAGACTATTTATATTAGGGATATTAAGTCCTTTTTTCATTTACATATTGTTCATACTTAAGCAATATGTAAAAGTTAATTTCACAAATGCTCCTGATATTGTGAAACTGCCAAAGTATAAATTTTTAGTGTGGCGTATTCATCGGCTAATGTCTGCATTAAATCCTTACTATGCCGGACTCACTAAAGAAGGTAAGTCTAAATTCTTAGGAAGATTAATAGTATTACTTCAGCAGAAGCAGTTTAGAGCTAAGGAAGATGAAATAGATACTATAGAAAAAAGAATTGTAATTTTAGGAGCGTTAACTCAGTTGACCTTTGGCCTTAAAAACTTTAATTTACCATCTTTTGATCTTATTAGACTCTATCCTAGGGCGTTTTATAGTGCTTATCTGCAGACTCATGTCAAAGGATTGACGAATAGAAGAGGAACTATATCCCTAAGCTGGTTAGATACTATGAGAGGTATTCATGATACAAATGACAATTTACATTTGGCTTTACATGAATGGTCACACGCCCTGCTGATAGACCATCAGGATGATTACATACAGTGGTTATATAGTTCTATGAATAAGTATATAAGAGAGGCGGAGGAGTTTTTTGAGCAGATAAAAAAACAACAAATAGAAGATCATTATCTAAGAGCATATGCATTTACTAACGAACATGAGTTTTTTGCAGTATCTGTTGAGCATTTCTTTGAGACTCCTGCTACCTTTGCATCAAAGTTACCAGAGCTGTATGTTATTATGTGTTCTCTGCTTAATCAAGATCCACTGAACCCGGAAGGAGACTATGGTTACATAACTCAAAAATCAAAATAAAATGAAACAACTTTTCAGATACGGAGATACTAAGGAATTTTACAGAACAGTAGGTAAGAAAGATGCCGCTAGTTTTAATGGGGTGCAAGTACATCCTTATTACAGCACGTATGCTCTAGCTCGTGATGCAGAATGGACAAGTAGACTTTTTGTGCTTGACATGAAGGAAGCAGAGGAAGAAGGCGTAGGGACATTTGTAGATATCAAGCATAAAAGTCCTGCACCTATAGGATCAGAAGTTAGATTTATAGCTACGCTCAAAAGCGTAATACACGGTGAAGTGGTATGCACCGTTATTGCAAAAGTAGGTATGAGACTGATAGCTACTATAGAGACAGGTCAAAAAATACTAACTGAAGATGAATTGGAAAGTCTTAAAAGAGTAGCATACAGTGGCTAAAAAGAAACAACGGGAACATAGCATAGCTAAAAATAAGCGTGCATATTTTGAATATGCAATACAAGATACTTATGAAGCAGGTATAGCCTTGACTGGAGCAGAGATAAAATCTGTGAGAGATAAAAAAGTAAGTATAGGTGAGGCCTATTGCTTTTTTAGTATTGAAGGTGTTTTTAAAATTAAGGGCATGCGTATATCTGAGTTTAAAAATGCCGGTTATGTAGGACAAAATCCAGATAGGGACAAATTACTCTTACTCACTAAAAATGAGTTAAAAAAAATAAAGAATAAACTTATAGATCAAGGTATGACAGTAGTTCCTATCGAAGTGTTTATTTCTAAAAAGGGTTTTGCAAAGCTTGAGGTAGGTGTAGGAAAAGGAAAGAAATATCATGATAAAAGAGAGTCGCTGAAGGATAAAGATGTGAAGCGAGAAATAGACAAATATATTTAACACAAAAAGTTTAAATCAAAGCACGGTACCTATAGATAGCCGTTTATATTTGCATTGTTATAAAGGAGTCAATATTTCTGTGATGCAGTTATCACGACTAGCTAATATTATTTTAGTACTGCTTATATAAAATATCGACAATTAAAATTCTTTCGGGAGTAGACACACTGTAAGTAGTTGTCTAAATTTAAAGATAATACCACATATGCTCACGTGGTGAAATTGGTAGACACGCCAGCTTGAGGGGCTGGTGTCCGCTTTAGGACGTGCTGGTTCGAATCCAGTCGTGAGCACTTATTGACTATTTTGTTAGTAAACACTATTTTTAAAATCAACAATCATCTTTTCGTTTCCAAAACAAAGTACTTTCAAACGAAGAAACTAGCGTATTCATTTCACTTTTATATGGAGTAAATTTCATGCTATCCTGAATATATCTGTATTGTATTCTTGGCTCTACCTATACTTTATCCATAATTGGTACTTTCTCGTAAGCTAATGAATTTAGTATCTCTAATTTTATGCCTCCGCATTATCTAATCCTCCGTGCATCGAAGTATATATGGTAAATAGTATCATTATTCTATCAGCCAGATGCACATTACAAAGCTCTTGGTATTTAGGGTCTCAGTTTAATCTACTGATGGTAATAGTAATTGTGGGAATAATTTCACTTATTTTTTATATTTAAAATCTCGTACAAATTATACTTGTAGAATTAGTGATGGCGAAAGAAAAGGAACAAGCAGAGCTCATTTGTAGTCAACAGAAAGAGAGATAGTTCGTCGTTATAGAAATTAGATCAGTATTCTTAGCAGTCTATATTCGGTTACACCAGTTGAATATATGTAGTCGAAAAAACGAATACTTAAGGCTCTCTGATCTTGGTTGTTTATCTACAAAAAACATTAGGTGAGACATTTTAAATTTTTTTCGATATTTCCCAAATAGTACATACGACCCCTTTGAATAAATTAGGCTTAGAGCAAGCTAGAATTTAAATTATAATTAGAAGCTAAATCCACAAGTTAATTTAAGTATGAATAGGATATTGGAGTCATATAAAATGAATTTGATAGTATTACCATCTATAGACCCTGTCAGAAGTTGTGTAAGTATACTGTCAATTTTTTCTGAGGTTTAATAAATTAATATTTGATTATAGCTAAAAATAATAGAGCGTATTATTTGACTTATTCAGATGGTAGTCTCGGATTTAAAACCTCATTTAAAATAGGTGGAGTAGTCATGAATAGTCATATTTATAGTGTATTTACTCCACAAAGGTCCATAGTTTATCAGTTAAATTTAATCAGGATGTTAAGATTAATTGCGTATTCGTAGAAAGTAATAATTAGTATTTATTTTCTAGGTAATACACCTAAGGGTATTGATTTATTTTGGTTTAATGCTTAATACCATAGTAGAAATTAAGTACAATTTGTGTGCTATAATTATGGAAATAAATGATACTCAGTATATATATATATATATATATTGAAACTACCTCTCTATTTGGGGGAGTGCCTTTACTAAAAGTCAAGAAAGGAGAACGCTATTCTTTTTAGAGTAAACCCATTGTGTAAGTGGCGAAGGAATAAAATTGATTTCAGTGCAAATGGGACAATTATTCCTTTCATCTCTCGAAGTAATAGGAGGTATTCTAAAGCACCTTATCATTCTCTTTGCGCTACTATAAATTAGAATGAATTAACTCCGTTCAATGTAGGTTCTTGGCTAGAGAATAAGGAGATAGAGGAAGACGGTGAAATTCATTTTTTTCCTAATAAGTCCAAAGAAGATTTAACTGCTGGTAATGGATATGTAATAGTAGAAGCGACTCGGGTATATTAAAAACCAAGTATTTAAGTAACTTAAATTCAAGTCATAAAAATAGCATTATTAGATGATCATAAGGTTATGCGGTCTGCTTTGGCTAATTACTTAAAAGAGGTTCCGGGTTTAAGGTGCTATTTGATGTAGGAACGCTATCTGAAATGCGGAATAGGCTAAACTGCGAGGACAAGTCTGATGTACTCTTAATGGATTACTCTCTGAATAATGAGAAGGGGTCTGATGGGATAATATATATCCGAAAAACCTTAGGTGATGAGATTTCCATACTTGGCCTCTCTATGCACCAAGACCTCCGAATAGTAAGTGAAATAATAGAGTCTGGAGCTAACGGCTATTTGTTTAAAGGAATAGATATAGATGAAATGGAGCATGCTATTCGTTCTGTTCAGCTTAATGGTTTTTATATAAATGAATTAACCAAAGGTACGATACAAGGTAATCATCACGTGAAAAGATATCAAAAGGTCATAGATGAGTTGACATCTACTGAAAAATCAATTATTATTGGTATCTGCAAAGAGGAAGCCAGTGAAGATATAGGGGTGAAACTCAAATTATCTCTTAATACTATCAAAGCGTATCGAAAAAAAATATTACGCAAAACAGGGGCTAAGAATACTGCTGGTGTTGAAGTATACGCTATCAAACATGATATTTACCTCATCCATTAATTAAATTTATTCATCCTTGTATCCCTAGGGGTCTTCCCTAGTGTTTTATTTAAGCTTTATTTTGAATAAAGCTTTTGAGAAACGTTATGCTAAAAATTTAAACATGAAATGATGGATAATTACATCGCTCAGATTATTCCCACATTGTAGGCTTCCTATTAGTACTCGTTAATTTACCTTCTCAGTTGTTATGAAAAAAAAAGCCCATACACTGATAGTGTATTGGCTTTGGTATTTAAGGTGAATAGACTTATTTTTTAATTAGTTTTTGTCTTATCGTACCTAGTTCATCAGTTATGATTTCTATGAAATATAAGCTAGGTTCTAAGCTGCTTACATCAATTGATATTTCAGGTTCAGAGCTATAGATATATTGAGTAATGTAATACTCCCCAAAAACAAACCAGAATAGCTCAAAGTTAAGTTAATTATTATTTATTGCTTTATGCTGCGTTTCTCAAGATTGATTCTTGATATCGTAGGCTTGGTTTTTGTTTGGTTGTATGA
>Ga0222647_1000839_pt1 | contig 10904 bp, 7 predicted proteins | sample AntAcemetagen333_FD_179864 | JGI IMG/M metagenome (GOLD analysis project Ga0222647, IMG submission 179864) | Saline water microbial communities from Ace Lake, Antarctica - #333 | ecosystem: Environmental > Aquatic > Non-marine Saline and Alkaline > Saline | place: Antarctica: Ace Lake | collected...
CCAAAAGATACTGAGGTGTTTTTGGCTTTAAAAATGGACGAATTAATTCAAAATTTAAACCGTTTTTGAGTTGGTTCTGAAATTGGTTTCAGCTCCATTAATTTTGAATTAAAAGGAAACCTTTTTGACACAAAAGTCTCTATTTTTTGTCTTGATTTGATTGCACAAAAATACCTTCTGCTTTTAATGGAAAATGTCTCCAAATTAGCTTTAAAAACGGATGAATTAATTCAAAATTTAAACCGTTTTTGAGTTGGCTTTGAAATTGGTTTCAGCTCCATCAATTTTGAATTGACAGGAAACCTTTTTGACACAAAAGTCTCCATTTTTTATCTTGATTTGATTGCACAAAAATACCTTCTGCTTTTAATGGAAAATGTCTCCGACCCATAATTAAAAATGGTCATTTTATAGGTTTTAAACCTTTGGTTTACAGTATTTTAGTGATGTTTTTTAGGCTTAAAAAGCCAAAAGGTACTGAGGTATTTTTGGCTTTAAAAATGGATGAATTAATTTAAAATTTAAACCGTTTTTGAGTTGGTTCTGAAATTGGTTTCAGCTCAATTAATTTAGTGTTAAACCGTGTCGGTTTTAAAAACCGACACGGTTTGAGGATTATCGTAGGTTTTGGGGAATAGATGCCTAATTCTAAAAAACGACTATAAAACAACCGTAAACAACAGCCAAAAACAAAAAAGCCCAGCTTGACGATTCCCAACTAAACCCGATTATCAAACCCTTTCGTGATTAAATCTTTCACCAAACCAAACATCACAGATTGAAAATCCTGTTTGAAGGCATTGTTATCCCAGTATAATTTGTACAAATCAAAATTCGTCGTAATATATTTTAGCAACTCTTCGCCAACGATTTTATCGCTGGTAATTCGTGCATTTTGTTCGTCCGAGTATTGAAGCGAATTAATGACCTCTTTATTTTGAGCCACATTTTCCGCAATATTACTTGCCATTTGTCGCACTTTATCGGTGTCTTCAAACTCCGTTCCGTAGCGGTCGTTGAACGTTTGTAGAATATTCGACAGCAAATCTATTTCTGCTTCACTGATACCACCTCGCATTTCGGTCGGAATCGGTTGTAATGCTTCACCTTGTTCCAAAACCACACTCAGCGAACTTTCCAACTGCAAACGATAACTATCTATGTCGATATTATCCAAAATGCCTTGCGCCAAATCTTCCGAACCGCTGCCACCCAATTTATTTTGCAAATAACTCAAAAACATATACAATCGTTCTAAATAGACATTCTCAAAAGTGACAATTTGAGAAAGGAAAACATACAAACGAACATAGGTTTTTACTTTTGCTCGAAAACCAACTTATTCTTCTTCGTTCAATTCTTCTTTAAAAAACGTCACCGGAGTTTCTAAAAAACCTTGTAAATACTCAATAGAAATATTTGCCAAAATCCCGTTAGAAAATACCTCGATTTGAGAAGTATTATAGACCTGAAAACCGTCTAATACATCTTTTAAGTCAAATAGCATATTCGGGTCAGTTGCTTCGCCCAAAATTGTGCTTTGAAAATACGGTTTAAAAGCCGCTTCAATATCTGCCACATTATTCGCAAAATCCAAGACAAACGTATCTGTTTTCAACGGATGACTTCTATTCAACCGAGAAAGCGTTTGTACCGCATTTACGCCACCTAATTTTTTATCAACATACATCGTATGCAGCAACAGTTGGTCAAATCCAGTTTGAAATTTATTCGCCACCAACAAAAAACGGTATTCGTCTTTTTTAAATTCGCTCGGAATATTCCCACTCGAAAACCCATTTAAACTTGTTTCCGTTTCTCCGTCAATATCGCCCGAAAACGCGGTAATAGTTTTATATGGACTATGAATATCCTTCAAATATTTATCAAAAGCCTTTTTGTATTTCACCGCATTTGCTCGGCTACTGGTCACCATCATCGCCTTAGCTTTGCCGCCTATTTTTCTTTTTTTGAGGACATTTTCCATGAAATGATCAATCATCAACATCGCTTTTTTCTTGACGGCGTGTTCGTGAGCTTCTACGTAACTTCGTAGCTTTTTTTGTGCCCTTTTCTTATCGTATTCTGGGTCGTCTTCTATTTTTTTAAGCAAAGCGTAATAACTTTGGTAAGTCGTATAACTCTGCAAAACATCTTTAATAAAACCTTCTTCAATCGCTTGTTTCATCGAATACAGGTGAAAAGCCTTGAACTTTTCCTTCCCATCATCGCCTTGAAACGGAACGCCAAAAAGCTCTAATGTTTTATTTTTTGGTGTTGCGGTAAACGCAAAGTAACTGGCGTTATCCAATAGTTTTCTGGATTTAATAATAACCCTCAAAAAATCTTCTCCCGTTACTTTTTCACTTTCTTGCGCATCGTAATCTGCCAAATCTTCCGCTAATTCCGTTTCATCGCTCACTTTCGCCAACGTTTCGCTGAGCTTTCGAGCCATTTGACCGCTCAAACTGCTGTGTACTTCGTCAATGATAATTCCGAAATAATTACTCGGCAAATCTCCGATTTCTTCCACAATATGTGGAAATTTTTGAATGGTCGTAATGATGCTTTTTTTACCTGCTTCGAGTACTGTTTTCAGTTGTTTGCTACCTTCCGTAACGGCTTGAACGACACCATCAACCTGTTGATATTACTTGATATTTTCTCGAATTTGTTTATCCAAAATCCGTCTATCCGTAATCACAATAATGGTATCAAAAATCGTTTTTGTCCCCATTTTGTCATGCAAACCAATCAACTGATGTGCCAGCCAAGCAATCGAATTACTTTTGCCTGAACCTGCCGAATGTTGAATTAAATACTTTCGACTAATACCCTTTTCTTGTGCATCTTTCAGTATTTCTCGAACAGCCATCAATTGATGAAACCGTGGAAAAATTAACTTCTTTATTTTCTTTTCTTTCTTTTTTACTTTTGCGTCTAAATATTCTTTTTTCTCCATAATAATTTGCGAAAAATTCTGAATAATATTCGTCAAACTATCTTTTGTTAAGATTTCCTGCCATAAATAATTTGTTCGAATACCCTCATTTTCTGGGTTTCCTGCACCGTCATTGTTCCCTTTATTGAAAGGTAAAAAATACGACTTTCCCCCTTTTAACTCCGTACACATCCGAATTTCAGACGTATCTACTGCAAAATTCACCACCAAACGCCCAAAGTGAAACAACAACTCGTTCGCATCTCTATCTGTTTTATATTGCTTAATCGCATCACCGACATTTTGTTTCGTCAGCTCATTTTTGAGTTCCATCGTTATCACGGGCAAACCATTGATAAACAAAACCACATCTAACGAATTTTTATTTTTAGTAGAATAATAAACCTGCCCCATCACCGAGAATTGATTGACGTTGTATCGAGTCAGTGCTTTTTGATTATAACTTGAAACAGGTTTATCATAAAATAATTGCAACTTCACCCCCGTAAAACCATCTTCAATCCCTTTTCGCAACACCTCAATCACGCCTTTTAATTTGATTTGGTCATTGATACGTTTGGTGATTTTTTGGCGATACAATTCCTTATGTCGCTGCTCCAACTTTTCGACTTTTTCGGGCTGTGTCGCTACCAAAAAATCAAAAAGCAAATCTGTATCTACACAGTTTACCTTGTCGTAATCTTTGCTTGTGCGGCTGAGAAAGGCGTTCTGCTCAATTAGATAATCGACAATGTGGATTTCTAAGCCATTTTCGGTGGTATTGGTGGTTTTCATTAAATGTTATTTAAAAAGTTTGCAACTTCAATACATTTTGAATCTACTTCAATTTTTACTAACGTAATATAATCACTATCAGAAATACAAACTGTATTCGCTTTGCCTGAACATTGTAACTGCCCGACAACACCAACGATTGACTTTTTACTATCAAATTTATATTTATCTTTCTTTAGAGTACTTCTATCTTCTGTAATCGCATTCGTGCTACTATCTACTTTTATTTTAAATGGGAATAAACGAGCGTCGTCAAAATATGTCGACAAAAAACTATCAGCACTTTCAAATATTGCTTCATTATCTGCTACCATAAGCGGAATCAAAATATCTTCCAATGCTCCAGTATTATTATCTACCCCTGTAAAAATATAAGTTCCAAACTTAATCTCATTAGCAGTTTGATAAGTCCCATTTTCTGTAAAATTAATAATTTCCTCCGTTTCTATAATCGCATTAATTTCTTTATTAACATAATCTAATCGAGCAGTTACGCCTTTATCATCCGCATCAAAAAGATATATTCCGGACAACTTTGTTCCTTCGGGAAGTACAGAAATCTCACCTTCGGCAGGAATAAAACTAAATAGTTTTTTCAACATTTCTTGACGAGGAACTTGCTTCGTATCGCTTCCAATACTATACAGAAATATAAATTTATTCCCCCTTTTCAGGGTTCTCGCAGGTAAAAAACCTCTACGAATTTCTTGTAAGTTTAGATTTTCAACATTACTTTTTTCTGCTTCTTGTTGTATTAAACCATTAAAAGGCATAGGAAAATCGCCAATTTTACAACCGTCATTCGTTTCATAACCTAAACTTTTGAATATCCTATAAATGAAAGCAATATCGTGTGAACCTTCACAAAAAACAGTTATTAATTCGTTTCCTTCATTCATCTTATATCAATATTTATAGCGTCCACTAATTGTTTTAATTTATTGCCCGGCAAGTGTTTACATACTACCTTTCCGTCCTTTTCATTTAATGCAAAAGCCGTTAATTCATCATCAGGATAATCATTTTCTACAAAGGCATCAATACATTCTTTACTGTGTGTCGTTAAAAAAACTTGTACATTAAACTCTACTGCTGCCGCTTGAATAAAAGCCGTAAATTTCCGAAGCAAACTTTTATGAATCGCACTATCCAGCTCATCTATACAGATAATTCCATTTTTACTATAACCCATTAATAGGGCAATTTCAAAAACTCGTTGTAATCCTTCTCCATATTTCGTAATATCAATGGCATCACCTAATTTATCCGAACTCACCATAAATCGGCTTTCATTTTCAATACTGATCATTTCAATTTTCTGAATAGAATCATCCATTTCCGTTTGAATAAATTGAATGACTTTATCAAAATATCGATTTTCTACTGCCCTTGCATGCGCCTTTCTTAATAGTTCGCCATTATAGCGATATGGACTGGTGAAAGTCGCTTCACACAAAAATTTACTTTTTTGAAAATACAATTCAGGCTCTTTATTGCCAAATAAATGTATCGTACTTTGAAGCTCATCGCCATTAACTGTCGTTTCCGAAACAATCGAATTTAAGTATTGACTCTTCTCAATATTCTCTTCTGTTTCTTCTTTTTTAAGAAAAATACTTACAGCCGTATTATTGAACATACTCTCTATTTCAATATTCTCCATAAACAATTTATCAAACCATTTCGTATGAAATCCATTATGAAAACGACCTCTATATTTTTCTAATTCAATTAATGACGGAATATTATTTAACCGAGTTAAAAGAAAAAAGACTTCCAACAAAGATGTTTTTCCAGCATTATTCCCACCAGCGATTATATTGACTCTTGATAAATGCTTGACTTCTAAATCACTTAATTTCCTATATTTCTTAATATTTAATTGCGTAAAATGATGCATAGTCTGCTGAAAATATTTACTCGAAGTATTTTGCGACAAGTCCGATATATTTCTACTGCTCGGGATTAATCTATCTAACTTATCCCTTAATATCACTACTTTTGAGTAATCATCGCTTTCAAAGTATTCACTGAAACTAAAAGCAGCTTGTACTTCTTTTTCGATATTTTCCATCGCTTTTTTAAGCCGAGAAACGCCAACGGCATCGCTTAATGCAAAACCTGCCGTAATATTTCGCCGTTCCACCATTTGTTCTACCGCCTTTTCGTCATTGATGAATTTTGACAAATCCCGTATTTCATGGCTTTTGGTAATAATCGGCTCTTTCATTATAATAGTTTCCTCTCCATCATAATCATTCCATTCTGTCACTTCCTCTTGCGAAATCCACGAAAACAAATTTTCTTCATTGATTTTATTCGTTGCGACATAATCATTATCGTCCCAACCCAACCAATATTTCATTTCTACTTTTTTAATAATTTCTTCAAAAATAGAATACTTAGTTGTTTGGAATTGATCCCCGTAATCACTCGCTTTGTAGCTTTCAATTAATGCTAAAACCCGCAAACTTCGTCTAAGGTTATGTTTATTAATTGCCAAAGAATTGCAAATTTCCATTTCTGCCATTCCATGTTCTACTCGTAAATCTCGGATTAATTGCGCCTGATTAACAGGACTCCATTTTTTCTTTCCGCTAATATGATGCAAGCCCATCGTAATCAAATGCTGCGTAGGATTTTCATCAGAAATCAAAACAACTTCAATACTTTTGAAACTTTCTAAAGTCAATTCACCAACATCATTGCCTTTACTATATTGTTCATAAAGATATTTCAACGCTGCCGTCCTTCTATTTCCTTCTACAACCAAATAATTACCGTTAGGAATTTCTTTAACTTGAATTGGATCTAATTTCAAAACGCCATTCGCCTTAAAACTGACAATTAAATCTTTGAGACCTTCTTCGCTCTTACCTAATAACAAATTACGAGTACGCTGTTGTATCCGATCATCACCAACATTTTCAAGCAGCACTTTACGATAATCTTTGTTATCTATGAACCGGTAATTATTAGGGTCCAGTAACAATCTATCAATATGCCGTATTATATATCTTCCCATAATTTTTTTATTTTTTTTCAAAGTCCAAATTTAATAAAACATTCCCAATTCCTATTCAATAAATACCTTTTCAGTCACCGCTTCCGATATCAACGCCACCTTATATTCTTCCACCAATTCCAATTCTCGTTCTATACTTACGATGGTTGCATCTATTCGTTGCGTTTGTGCTTCGATGTAGGTGACGATTAGTTTTTGTTCTTCAATGGTTGGAATTGTTATGTATATTGTTTTTAAATCATTAATACTGAATCTATAAACTTTTACACCTGTTGCATACTTTTGAAGTTCTTTTGCAAAGATTTTTGAAGAATAATATAAACACTTTTCATACACAATTTTGCTATATGGTTTTAGGATCAATTGTTCTCCACCTAATAATCCCAAATCACTTCTATTGTAAAAAACAGTATGCCCTAAATCTTTGATAGTTTCAGAAGTTGAAACTATTATTATATTACCATAACTTACAATTTGACTTTCTTTATAAAATTCCTCATTAACATAAAATTTAAATTCTTCATTAACTTCATCAACTTTATAAGTCTTTTCATACTGCAAAGCAACATATTTACCATTGCTTAATAGTTCATCTTTTTTAAAACTTGAGTTCCCTCTAACAAAATTACACCCCCCAGTAAGTTTCCTAACTTCCCAATGCTCCGAAATTTCCCCCAACCATTCTACGCCACTATCTTTCATCACCACCGTTTTATCCAAGCCCTTCGTCACCGCTTCATTAATAATCGCTGCTTTTTGTTCTTTCAGCCGTTCGATTAATTCTTTTTTCTTGGTGATAAATCGGTTGATTTTTTCGATTTTTTGTTCGAGGTAATTAGCGATTTTGGTTTGTTCGGAAAGTGGAGGAATAATACAATGAAGTTCTCTAATCTTTGTTAAATGTAAATTGGTAATTGAAGTTTTCTGACCACTTTCTGTAATCTGTACTTCTACTGCTTTACTGTCAAATAACAATGTGAAAAAGTGTGGATTTAAAGCAGGCTTTACTTTAATCAGGCAAACACTGATAAAAATGCTAAAACCCCAATCCCAATCTACAATTTTTGTAATGCCAATAGTTCCATTTTTTGACAGAAGTATATTTCCTCTTTCAGGGTTACATCTTTTAATCAATTCGTTATGCTCCTCTAACGGGATAAATTTAACGGAATTAAAGTCAATTTTTTTATTTCTTAAATCAGTAATTCTTAAAAACGGAACACCTTCTTCAACATAAGTAGGCGTAAAGTGTGCACCATCTACAATTTTATTTGTGAGAAATTTTAACTTTGAAACTTCCCAATGTTCAGGAATATCGCCCAACCATTCGATGCCGCTATATTTATATTTTGGATATTTTTGTTCGGTCATCATGCTACAATTTCTTTCAATAAATGTTCGGTTTCCTGTTCCAATGCCAAAATATCGGCAGCGATGTCGCTCAACGGTCGCAAGGCTTCATATTGATAAAAATACTTATTAAAAGCGATTTCATAACCGACTTTCATTTTATTTTTATCATACCAAGCATCGGGCACAAACGGCAGGACTTCCCGTTCAAAATAAGTTTTGATATTTTCCGTCATCGGCACATTTTCGGTATCTTTTAAAGCTTTATCCGATTTTCGTTTGCCTTTGCTATCTTTAATAACTTTACCGTTTTCGTCCTTTTCGGGTTGATGCACCGTTATTTTATAAAAACCAAAATCCTCATTTTTAAAAACCTTGCTATATCCGTTTTGTTCAAAATCAAAATACAAATTTTGGATTTTTTCAATATGTTCGGTCGTCAACTCATGGCGTTTGCTACCCAAGGATTTTCGCATTTTTTTATAAAAATACTTAGCCGAAACATTAATTAATTGAACTTTCCCTTTACGTTTATAGATTTTTTTATTGGAAATAATCCAAACATAAGTCGCAATGCCCGTATTATAAAAAATATCATTCGGTAGCTGCACGATACATTCCAATAAGTCATTCTCAATAATATATTGACGAATACCGCTTTCGCTGCTCCCAGCATCGCCCGTAAACGAAGCCGAACCATTATGGCGACTGCCGCCATTTTCGACCGCTTTCATCTTCGCTAACATGTGCAACATAAAGATCAACTGTCCATAATTGCTAAGAGAAGTCAAACACTGGGTTTCCTTTTCCCCTTTAAAGTTTTTAATCGGCAAATTAAACCGAGCGTCACTAATTTCGGGCTTTTTAGCCGTACCAACGTTTAAATTGTCCATATCCTGTTTCCAAGTCGTGCCATAAGGCGAATTGGTCAGCATAAAATTAAACCGCAAGTTGGCATCAAAACCGTATTCACTCAAGGTCGAACCAAACTTGATTTTGTCAGGATCTTCATTTTTTAATAACATATCCGATTTGCAAGTCGCATACATTTCGCCCGTATTTTCCTGTCCGTACAAATAAAAAACAGCTTGCGATTTCACCTCCCCATCAGGATCAGCCGCATATTTTTTGGATTGCGTCAACATCGCCCCCGAACCCGCACAAGAATCATAGACCAAAAAAGTACCTTGCTGAATTTCCGCCTTTACAGGCAAATACACCAGATGCGTCATCAATTCGATGATTTCACGAGGCGTAAAATGTCGCCCAGCCGCAGCATTCGTTTTTTCATTAAATCGATGAATCAAGTCCTCAAACATATAACCCATCGCCATCGGAGAAAATTTTTCAATCAATGCAAACGTAATTCCCGTGGATTCAAAAATCTCTAATTGGTTTCTGAATTTGAATTTAGAAACAATATCCTGCACATTATCCGAAAACCCATCAAGATAATCCAATAAATTCGTATCAATATTTTTGGGGTCATCCAACAGTTTACGCATCGTATAAGCCGACGTATTGTAAAATGCCAAACCCGAACCGTATACTTCACTCGTCAACAAACCCGACAAATTATCCAACTTATCTTTGAATGCTTCATAAGTCGTCAACACCTTGTCATGACTTCCTTCCAATGCCAAATCCAGCTGCCTCAAAACCGTCATCGGAAAAATGACATCTTGATACTGATTTTCCATGTATTTGTTAATCAGTACGTCATCAGCAACCGTCCAAATAAAATTAATAATCGGCTATAAACTCTGTGTATCTAAATTCATGTAGCTTAATCTTTATTTTGAGTATTACAATATGAAGTAGTTCTCTATTTTAGGCAATTTATTGACATACTTTAGTTTTTATGATAACTATTGCCTTGATTAATAAACTATTATGATTTATTTATCTTGAATAAATTAAAGAATAAAATTAATTACTTTTACGAAAAATCAAATATAAAAAAATGATGTGATATTGTTGTCAACCAAAAATTTGAAAAGCAAACGAATCCTAAAAATTAGGCTGGCAAATACTACGGACTTGACCTTTGTATAAATTGAGAAAGTGTATCAGAATATTGGTTAGAATAGATTTTGAGCCGTCACGGTTTTTTTTTCAAAAACCGGATTTTTTTATAAAATAGATAAAAACGATTGGGTACGATGAGGTTAGACCAAAAAAAAACGGTAAAATTTGGATTGGTAAGTTCATCAAAAACGTACTCTAAAGCGTACCCCAAATTAAAAAAGGCTTATAAATCACTGATTTACAAGCCTTTTTTTTGATGTTGTGAACCCGATAGGATTTTATCCCAATTTACAAAAGTGTAAAACGCAAAAGTATTATTTGGATTTAGTATCAAAATTATACCTTTTTAATATAAATTTCTGCTTTTCGGATGATTAATAAAATACTAAAGAAGTAAACCTTCGGTTTTCAGAATTGAGTCAAAAATTCGAAACTTTTAATCATCAAAGGTTTTGAATCCAATTTTTAAAGAAACTCAAAAATGATCCTAAAAAAATTCACCAAAATAAAGACAGCAGCTACGACATATCACATATTTTTTTGATAAATGCCTCTGATACCATAAAACTGCTCAATAAAAACGTCCCTTTAATCTGCACAACGATTGGCTATTTTACAAATAGGTTAACTTTGGCCAGTATTGGTTAATTTATATACTTTTATAGGTATAAATTAACCAATTGCAAAAAATAGGCTTTTTGACCATGATTTACGGCTATATTCGAGTATCAACAGACAAACAAAATTCGGAAAATCAAAAATTTG
>Ga0222647_1000842_pt1 | contig 10887 bp, 9 predicted proteins | sample AntAcemetagen333_FD_179864 | JGI IMG/M metagenome (GOLD analysis project Ga0222647, IMG submission 179864) | Saline water microbial communities from Ace Lake, Antarctica - #333 | ecosystem: Environmental > Aquatic > Non-marine Saline and Alkaline > Saline | place: Antarctica: Ace Lake | collected...
TGAGAACCCCAAAAACCAAAACACCCACAAAAAGCATTGCTAGCATCTCATAGTTTTTCAAAATACGCAGTTCGGGCAATTGCCCATCAACCCAAACCACCACGCCAGCGAGGGCAATAAGCGCGACTATGGAACCTATAAAGCCTAGTTTAATACTGGTATAGATAAAAGGTCGGCGTATAAAGCTTTTAGTAGCACCTACCATTTGCATGGTTTTTATGGTAAATCGTCTTGCATAAATAGACAGTCGTATCGAGCTGTTAATAAGCAAGAAGGCAATGAGCATAAATACACCGCTCACGACCAGCATCCAGAAACTAATGCGCTTTACATTATCATTAAGTAGAGAGACCAGTGGTTTATCGTAAGTCACCTCCTGCACAAAATCTTTTGCCGTAATATCGTCTGCTATTTGCTGTATTTCGGTACTGGTGACAAAATCTGCTTTTAGGCGCACATCTATAGAGTTGGGCAACGGGTTAAAACCGTCTAGTTTTTTTACAAAATCCTCGCCCAAACTCTCTTTATGCTTGCTCGCACCTTCTGCGCTGCTTACAAAATCGGCTGTTTTTGTGTAGGATGCCATTTGCAAGGTCTTTTCCAGCTGTCGCATTTCTACTTCTTTGGCAGTATCTTTAAAGTAAATACTCATAGGTACCTGCTCTCTAAAGTAGTCGGCCAGATTTTTGCTGTTTAAGAGGAAAAAGCCTTGAAGACCCAGCATAAACAAGACTAAGAATACGCTTACGACTACCCAAAAGTAGGAGCTTACTAATCTTCTTTTTTGATAATTAAATGTTGAAGCCATCGGACTTTTACTTGGTTAAAAGATTAAACAAAAATAACAAACTATGCGCGCTGCTAGCAATAACAACGCTATAAGTTTCGGCTTTGTTGTAAACAAGTTATTTTTGTCCTTTAAATACCTCACAAAAAACACGATGTCGCACTACAAACACCTAGAAATAGAAGCAAAATGGCAAAAATTTTGGGCTCAAAACGATACCTTTAAAGCCGCTGACCATTCTAGTAAACCTAAATTTTACGCACTCGATATGTTCCCATACCCTAGTGGTGCTGGGTTACACGTCGGGCATCCGTTGGGGTACATCGCCAGTGATATCGTTTCTCGTTACAAGCGCCATTTAGGTTTTAATGTATTGCACCCTATGGGCTATGACAGTTTTGGGTTGCCTGCAGAGCAGTATGCAATACAAACCGGTCAGCATCCTGCTATTACTACTAAAGAAAATATTGCCCGTTACCGCGAGCAAATGGACCGCATAGGCTTCAGTTTTGATTGGTCACGCGAGGTAAGCACTTCATCGCCAAACTATTATAAATTTACGCAAGAGATATTTTGCATGCTCTTCGACAGCTGGTATGACAACAGTTTAGATGCTGCAAGACCTGTAAGTGAGCTGGTTGCACGCTTTCGCGAAAGCGGAACACACCACATAAATGCTGCAACAGACGCAGACCTGGAACCGTTTACAGCTGCTCAATGGAATGCTTTTACGGAACAGGAACAACAAAGAATGCTGTTAGATTACCGTCTTACCTTTCTGGCCGATACAGAGGTAAACTGGTGCTCAGCGCTAGGAACAGTGCTGGCAAATGATGAGATTGTAAATGGCATGTCAGAACGCGGCGGTCATCCAGTAGTGCGTAAAAAAATGCGCCAATGGATGATGCGCATAAGCGCTTATGCAGAGCGCTTACTTGCAGGACTAGAAACCATAGATTGGTCTGATTCTATTAAAGAGATACAACGCAACTGGATTGGGAAATCCATAGGGGCGCTTGTTGAGTTCAGAGTTCAGATCACCGAAGGTAGCATTACAGCTCATTCAGAGTTCGGAGTTGATGGCGCTAACCTCACAGCTCACGATTCAGAGCTTAAAATTCCTGTTTTTACCACCAGACCCGATACTATTTACGGCGTTACGTTTATGACCCTTGCTCCAGAACACGAGCTTGTGGACATCATTACTACAGAAGCACGCAAAGATGCGGTTGCCGCTTACAAAAAAGCAACCTCGGCCAGATCAGAACGCGAGCGCATGGCCGATGTAAAAACCATATCTGGTGTCTTTACAGGTGGGTATGCAATACACCCTTTACATGGTGAGCCCGTACCGGTGTGGATAGGCGATTATGTACTTGCAGGCTATGGAACTGGTGCCGTGATGGCTGTACCTTGTGGCGATGAGCGCGATTATGCATTTGCAAATCACTTTGCCGAGCAAGACGGTATGCCGGCTATTAAAAATATTTTTGACGGAGTTGACATAACGGAACGAGCGCATACCGTAAAGGACAATACGCCCATTTGCAACAGTGATTTCTTAAACGGTATGAGCTACAAACAAGCCATGACCGCCGCGATAGAAAAACTAGAAACGCTAGGCTCTGGAAAAGGCAAGACAAATTATCGCCTGCGCGACGCCGTTTTTTCCAGGCAGCGTTACTGGGGCGAGCCCATCCCCGTTTATTTTAAAGACGGCTTGCCGCAAACCATAGACAAGCAGTATTTGCCGTTAGAATTACCAAAAGTAGATGAATATTTGCCCACCGAAGACGGTGCGCCGCCGCTAGGCCGTGCGACCACTTGGTCATGGTGTACGATGGGGAATAATGTAGTGTCAAACGATGACAAGCGCGACTGCGTTTTCCCGCTAGAATTAAACACTATGCCCGGTTGGGCCGGAAGCTCCTGGTATATGTACCGCTATATGGACGCAAATAATGAAGACGAAATGTTCTCTGATGCTGCACAAGCCTATTGGCAAAATGTAGATTTATACATAGGCGGCAGCGAGCACGCAACGGGTCACTTGCTGTACAGCAGGTTTTGGATGAAATTTCTACACGACCGCGGTAAAGTAGGCAAAGATGAGCCATTCCAAAAGATGATTAACCAAGGGATGATTTTGGGGGAAAGTGCATTTTTAAATTACTTAGATATTGGTTACGACAATCAACAAGGGGAATTTCAGCAATTATACTGCCAAATAATACTAGTCAATTCTTATGCACAAACGCTTGCTGAAAAAGGTTCTGTCTCCAGTCTTAACCCAAACTTGCAGAAACATATAATAGAACATACTGATCGTTTTAAGAAGTATAATTTTGTTCCAGTTCAAATAGAAATAATCTACCGTAAGCACAAATCATCTCATTTAGATGTGAAATACGTAGGTATAGACGACACTGTAAATGTTAAAAATATTCCAGTAGACGAGCGATACAAATGGATTCAGGCAGCAGGCTACTTTGATGGAAATAAAATCGTTTCAAATGATAATATCACTACCCTACGTGAAGTAGAAAAAATGTCCAAATCCAAATACAACGTTGTAAACCCAGACGATATTTGTGAGCAGTACGGGGCAGATACCCTGCGGCTGTATGAAATGTTTTTAGGTCCGCTAGAGCAGGCAAAACCATGGAACACCGCTGGTATTACAGGCGTTTATGGGTTTATGAAAAAACTGTGGCGTTTGTATCACGACGATAATGGCTTTCATGTTAGCGATAAAGCCGCATCGCCAGACAGTATGAAAACTTTGCACAAAACCATTAAAAAAGTAGGTGAGGATATCGAGAATTTCTCATTTAACACCAGCGTGAGTAGTTTTATGATAGCCGTTAATGAGCTTACCGCCCAAAAATGCAATAGCCGCCAGGTACTAGAGCCTCTTGCTATAGTAGTATCCCCCTATGCTCCACACATTGCAGAGGAACTTTGGGAACTTTTGGGCCACAAAGAATCTATAAGTACCGCAGCGTTCCCCGTTTTTGATGCAACATACCTGGTAGAAAGTAGCAAAACCTATCCCATATCGTTTAACGGTAAAATGAAGTTTACCCTAGATTTTCCGGCAAACCTCTCTAAAGAGGAACTAGAAAAACAAGTACTGGCAAATGAGAAAGTGCAGGAGCAGCTCGCTAGTCTCATTCTTAAGAAAGCAATTGTTATACCTGGCAAGATTATCAATTTTGTAGTTGGGTAAGCAGTTTTGACTAAAGATTTGCTGGCAACTGCAACCGATTTCTCGCTTACTAAGACAAAAGACTTTTATTCTGAACGTTGACTTTTTGAAGACCCACGACCTATTTTTAAATTAATCATCGCAACAGTTGTCATTCGGAGGAACGAGGAATCACATCACGAGCGTCGGGCGTTTTAAAAACCGCTTTCCTTTACAAACATACCAAGTATTTTTCTTGGCATGTTTGGTCGTATTATGCGATTGTAGAGCTAATAACTACTCCAACTCTACAAGGGATGTACGATGAGAAATAAAAGGCAATAATGGCTTAAAATCCCTAAATTTGCAACCACACATTACACGCTATGCTGGATAAAGTAAAAGAACATTTAGAAAAAGTAACATCCTTTAAAGCCGACTCCAAAGAGGCCGTTGAGGCTTTCCGTATAGAGTATTTAGGAAGTAAAGGGTTGCTTAAAGACCTTTTTGAAAAGTTCAAAGAAGTTCCTAATGACCAAAAGAAGGCTTTTGGGCAGGCCATAAACGAGCTCAAAATCAAAGCGACCGAAAAAGTAAATGCGCTTAAAGACGCACTTTCCAGCGCGGCAGCACCGGCAAACTCATACGGCGATTTAACGCGCACGGGTTACCCTGTAGAAATAGGTAGTCGCCATCCCATAGCGCTTGTAAAAAACCAAATCATAGACGTGTTCTCCCGTATAGGTTTTAATGTGAGTGAAGGCCCGGAGATTGAGGACGACTGGCACAACTTTACAGCATTAAACCTGCCGGAACATCACCCGGCACGTGACATGCAGGATACTTTTTTTATACAAACAAATCCAGAGGTGTTGCTGCGCACGCACACTTCGAGCGTGCAAGTGCGCTATATGGAAAACAACAAACCACCCATACGCACCATTTCACCAGGACGCGTGTTCCGTAATGAGGCGATAAGTGCCCGCGCGCACTGCATTTTTCACCAGGTTGAGGGCTTGTATATAGATAAGGACGTGAGCTTTGCAGACCTTAAGCAAACACTTATGCATTTTACCCAAGAGATGTTTGGCAAGTCTAAAATACGTTTGAGACCGTCTTATTTTCCATTTACAGAGCCTAGCGCCGAGATAGATATTTATTGGGGACTCGAGACAGAGACAGACCATAGAATCACAAAAGGTACAGGCTGGTTAGAAATAGGCGGTTGTGGTATGGTAGATCCAGCGGTGCTCATAAACTGCGGCATAGACCCTGAGGAATATAGTGGTTTTGCTTTTGGTATGGGCGTTGAGCGCATTGCCATGTTGCTTTACGGTATAGGCGACATACGTATGTTTTTTGAGAACGACGTGCGTTTTTTGAAACAATTTTCTAGTGCTATTTAAGTGATTACAAAACTTATTTTTGTTTATAATGCAAACGCGGGCACAATAAATGCTTTGCTAGAAAGCGCTCATAAACTGGTAAGCCCAAGTACCTACGACTGCAAGCTTTGTGAACTTACGTTTGGGTTTTTTAAAGAACATATGGATTGGTCACGCTTTCGCGAAAGCGTAACAATACAATACCCTAACCTACAATTGGAATTCTTGCATAAAGACGAGTTTGAGAAACAGTACTGGTCTAAGTGGTTGCCTAAGTACGATTTGCCCGTAATATTGAGTACCAGTGACGCGGCACAAGATTATAATGACGGTTTTGGCACAAACTCTGGACTTGATGTTTTTATGAATACACCAGACATGAATGCACTAGAAACAATAAGTGAGTTTATAGTAGCTATAGAAAAAAGATTAAAAGAGTTATGAGAAAAGACATAGCCATACCAGAGGTTAAAAACGTTTACGTAGCCATTATACACGATTGGAACGACGATTTTACAAGTCAAGACTGGATTGTTTTCCTCATAAATGACAGCGAGGAGCCTTTAGAATCGGTTATGATTATGAGCCGTGGTAAACACAGTGACGGCCGTAAGACCTCAACCTTCAGACACGCCTTTAAAGTAGTAGCACCCAAAACAGCTATAAAAGTAGAACTTATTATGGAAGATGTCTTCCCGTTTATGAATGAGTTTGTTCTTACCTATTTCTTAGGTCAAACACTCTACGACAAAACCTTTATGGCAGCACCACATAGTATTTCAGAAAGCAATGTGGTTCAACTGCCCGTGCTGGACAAAGAAGGTGTGCTTCTAACCTAACCTAAACAATACATACGTTCTTGCAGCTTGTTAATTTTTCCCAAAATAAGTTGTTATTCAGTTAATTGTAGGTTAAACATAGTAATTATGTAAATCCTTGTGCATTATAGTCCGTACTTTCAGGGAAATAACTACATTATGAAAAATACAAGATTTTTAAGTACCGTCCTTATGGCTACCGTTATGTCGGTAGGTTTCTATTCCTGCAAGGATAAAGATGCTGCTACCGAAGATGGCAACGCCATGGAAACAGAGGAAACTGCAAATGACAATTATATGGACGAAGAGTCAGAAGAAGTTACAGTTATGGTAGGTGGAGCCGAAATGTACCCATCTAAAAACATCGTAGAAAACGCATCACAATCTAAAGACCACACTACACTTGTAGCTGCTATTGCTGCTGCAGAACTCGTTGAAACACTTTCCAGCGAAGGGCCGTTTACGGTGTTTGCACCTACAAATGCAGCATTTGAAGCACTTCCTAAGGGGACGGTAGAAACCCTGCTTAAGCCAGAAAATAAAGCAAAACTACAAGGGATACTCACGTACCACGTAGTACCAGGCAACATAAGCTCCGCAGCCGTACTAGGTATGATCAAAGACGGTAACGGAAAAGCCGTTGCAAAAACAGTTGCGGGCGGTGAGATTACCTTTACTACTGCATACGGTAATGTCTATCTTACTGATGTTGCGGGTAACAAAGCACAAGTGACTATTGCCGACGCTAACCAGTCTAATGGTGTGATACATGTAATAGACAAGGTGTTGATGCCTACAAAGTAAAAGTACGATTGTGTTACAAAATGCCCTACACTGTTCTAACAGTATAGGGCATTTTTATTGCGCCTATTTTAAAATGGTATACGGGCTTAGATTGGACCACAACTACCTGTTAAAGATAGATATGGTTTGTAGCTGGTCGAGTTATTTGTTGAAACAGAAGTGTATTTAACGTTAAAATTCGTTAATAACGACTGGCTTTTAAACCAGCGCCCACGTAATTACGTTAATAAGCTACATCTAAATAACAACATATTATGAAAAATCAATTTTTAGGGGTATTGACTCTTGCAACAGGATTGTTCTACGGCCAAAACGCAGGTGCGCAAAAAGGAGAAGTAATGGTAGGCGGAGCAGCAATGTATCCATCTAAAAACATTATTGAGAATGCGATAAACTCTAAAGACCACACTGCGCTGATAGCCGCTGTTAAGGCAGCAGGCCTTGCAGAGACGCCTGCAAGTTCAGGGCTACACACGGTTTTTCCTCTTGTAAACAGCCCATTTGACACATTGCCGAAAGGAACCGTACAAACATTGCTTAAACCAGAAAACAAAGCAGCCTTAAAAACTATACTTACATGCCATGTGGTTGCAGGTATGTTTTCGTGAAATACTGCTGGTGTTGTTATTTTCTTAAAAACTAAACACCTTGTTTAGAATCTTTTGTTAAAAGTTAAACATACGTTAACTGCTGTTAGTTTTGAGACTGTTGTTGCACTAACATTTACATTTACTCTTTAACTAAAAATAAACATTATGAAAAATCAAATTTTAGGTGCAGCACTTTTAGCAACGGGACTGTTGTTTGGTCAAAACGCAATTGCACAAAAGAAGGCTACGCCTACAAAAAACATTGTTGAAACTGTAGCGGCTTCTAAAGATCACACTACACTTCTTGCAGCAGTTAAGGCAGCAGATCTTGTTGAGACACTTGCAAGTGAAGGCCCATTTACAGTATTTGCACCAGTAAACAGCGCATTTGCAGCACTTCCTGAGGGAACTGTAGAGTCATTATTATTACCTGAGAATAAAGAAGCTTTACAAGGTGTGCTTACTTACCATGTAATAGCAGGCAAGTTTAATGCAAAAGACGTACTTAAACTTATTAAAGATAACGGCGGTGAGGCAGCAGTAGCGACTGTAGCAGGCGGCATGGTAATGTTGTCAACAAAAGACGGTAAAGTCTATGTTCAAGACGAAAACGGAAATTCTGCAGAGGTTATAGCAGCAGACCTAAACCAAACAAACGGTGTGATACACGTAATCAATAAAGTATTATTACCAGGTAACTAATACCAGTTATAGCTTTAAAGTAAAAAAGACTGTTCTGAAAAGAACGGTCTTTTTTTACATCTGTACTTGTCGTTAGCCAGTTTATGCACACCAGATCTGGCGCAGCTATAGTTTAAAAACGGGAACTAGATTGTAAACCTAGGGTCGGTTTCCATAGTCGTTCCGCAATTATCGCAGGTGCGCATAGCTTCACTACCGTAATATTCTTTAAAGCGTGGTAGAAAGTCTTCTTCTATGTCCTTTAATATAAAAAAGGTCTCATGTAATTTGTGGTTGCAGGCATCACAAAACCATAGAAGACCGTCTACTGCGCCTGACGCTAACCTTTTGCGTTCTACTACAAGTCCTATAGAATTTTCGTGACGCACAGGCGAGTGCGGTACTCTTGCAGGGTGTAAGTACATGTCTCCAGGACCTAGTTTCATAGTTTTTTTCTTACCATCTTCTTGAATATGAATTTCTATATGACCTTCAAGCTGGTAAAAAAGTTCTTCGGTCTCGTTATAATGGTAATCTTTACGAGCATTTGGGCCAGCAACTATCATTACTATATAATCACCTGCATCTTTATAGAGATTTTTGTTTCCTACGGGTGGTTTAAGACTGTCTCTGTTTTCTTCAATCCATTGGTTGAGGTTAAAAGGTTGTGCTATTGCCATGATTTTGTTTTTATGTGGTATAAAGTTACTATTTTAGTACGCACCAGCCACGGGCAATCGTGTTTTTTAATAATGAGCCTACTAAATACTGGTTTCTAAAAGAATTTCCATGAAAAATATACCATTTCTACTGCTTGCATTGTTGTTGACAGCGTGCAATGGCACTGTTAAACGAGATATAGCACATGATGTTGAACCTGCGCAAGTAAATGAGTTTGCCATTGTAATTCATGGCGGCGCGGGCACTATTAAAAAAGAAAACATGACTGCAGGTTTGGAGGCCGCATATAGCGAGAAACTTACAGAGGCCATAAAAGTGGGCCATAATATTCTTAAAAACGGCGGGAATGCTACGGACGCTGTAGAGGCAACGATACGTGTTATGGAGGATTCGCCCCTTTTTAATGCGGGTAAAGGAGCTGTCTTTACGCATGACGGCACAAATGCGCTGGATGCCAGTTTTATGGACGGCAAAACGCTTAATGCTGGAGCAGTTGCTGGCGTGAGTACGGTTAAAAACCCTATTTCACTTGCTAGAAAAGTGATGACAAACTCAGAGCATGTGCTGTTGAGTGGTGCTGGTGGTGACGCTTTCGCGAAAGCGTTAAACGACCCAGCGATAGAAATCGTATCCAACGCATACTTCTTTACGCAAGATAGGTACGATGGGCTGCAGCGCGTGCTAAAAGCCGAAGTCTCTAAAAATGGACAGGCAGCGTTATTGCAACTGCAAGATCCATTTACAAAAGATTCAAAATACGGAACCGTAGGTTGTGTCGCGCTAGACAAAAACGGAAACATAGCTGCTGGGACAAGTACCGGCGGTATGACAAATAAAAAATATGGCCGTATAGGCGACGCACCTATTATAGGTAGCGGCACTTATGCAAATAATGCAACCTGCGGCGTTTCTAGCACCGGTCATGGCGAGTTTTTTATACGTGCACAAGTAGCTTATGACATAAGCGCTCTAATGGAATATAAAGGCATGACTCTAAAAGAAGCTACCGAGGTAGTGATTCAGAAAAAGTTAGTTGATTTAGGCGGTACGGGTGGCATCGTTGCGCTAGATCATTTAGGTAATATTGCTATGGAATTTAATACACCAGGCATGTATCGCGCGATGATGAACGATAAAGGCGAGCTTGTTGTGGGAATGTATAAGGATTAGATTAGTAAATAGTATGTAGTAGTTCGTTTTCTGATGTTACCTGCTTTGTGACTTAGGTCAGTTTAGTTTACAGTTAGTTCTGTTTTCAGTCGTAGTTTCTTATTGTCACCTGTTTAGTTTCCTAGGGTCGAGTTTAGGTTTGGTGGATTCAAGTTATAAATACTGGATAAGAGCCTTATTTTTGCTAGACACTGGTTTTATTATATTCCATATGCTCCATAGACCTTAAAAAATCTACATTCTATAATCTATACTCCATGAAAATCATATCCTATAACGTAAACGGCATACGGGCAGCCATGAAAAAAGACTTTATTAAATGGCTTAGAGCTGCAAATCCAGACGTGCTCTGTTTACAAGAAATAAAGGCTACCGAAGATCAAATAGATACGGAGGCGTTAAAAGAAGCTGGTTATGCGCACCAGTATTATTACAGTGCTCAGAAAAAGGGGTACAGCGGTGTTGCTGTACTTTGTAAAATAAAACCGGACCATGTCGAATACGGAACAGGTATAGCGACCATGGATTACGAAGGCAGGAACTTACGCGTGGATTACGGTGACCTGTCCATTATGTCGATGTATTTGCCTAGCGGAACAAACGACGACAGGCTTAGCTTTAAATTGGAGTTCATGGAACAGTTTTTGGAATATGCCACAGAATTGCGCAAGGAACGACCTAACCTGATTGTTTGTGGGGACTACAATATTTGCCATAAAGCCATAGATATACACAATCCTGCTGGGCTTAAAAACACCTCAGGGTTCTTACCAGAAGAACGCGA
>Ga0222647_1000843_pt1 | contig 10870 bp, 12 predicted proteins | sample AntAcemetagen333_FD_179864 | JGI IMG/M metagenome (GOLD analysis project Ga0222647, IMG submission 179864) | Saline water microbial communities from Ace Lake, Antarctica - #333 | ecosystem: Environmental > Aquatic > Non-marine Saline and Alkaline > Saline | place: Antarctica: Ace Lake...
ATCAAGGGAATGCCAAAGACATTTCCATCTATGGGCAGGAATACACGGCGGTCACATACAAGCTGGCGAAGATGAACTTGGCGATCCGTGGGATTTCGGCCAACTTGGGTGAGGTGCCTGCAAACACTTTTTTCAAAGATCAGCATCCTGATCTGAAGGCCGATTACATCATGGCCAATCCGCCCTTCAACCAAAGTCAGTGGCGGGAGAAAAACGAACTCGAAGATGATTTTCACTGGGCGGGTTTTACCTCACCGCCAACTATGCCTGGATTCTCCATATGCTGAGCAAACTCTCAGAAAACGGAACTGCTGGCTTTGTCTTGGCCAATGGCTCCATGAGTAGCAATACTTCTGGTGAAGGAGATATCCGTCGGGAACTGATCGAAAAGGACATGGTGGATTGTATGATTGCCCTGCCAGGACAGTTGTTTTACACCACTCAGATTCCAGTTTGCTTATGGTTTCTGACCAAGAATAAGCAAGAAAATCCTATTCATGGTTACCGAAATCGTGAAGGAGAAACGCTGTTTATTGATGCTCGCAATATGGGCAGTATGATAGACCGAACTCAAAAAGACCTAACCAAAGTTGAGATTGCCAAAATAACGCAAACATATCACGCTTGGCGAGGTGAGGAAAAGGATGGCAATTATGAATATGTGGATGGATATAGCAAATCTGCATCGTTAGAGGAAATTAAAGCGAATGATTATGTATTAACCCCGGGACGGTATGTGGGTATAGCAGAAGAAGAGGATGATGGAATTCATTTTGAGGACAGAATGAAAAAATTAAGTACTATTCTTTACTCACCAATGAATCAAGGAAATCTTCTTGATATTGAAATAAAAGGAATTTTGGATTCAATAGGTTATGGAAACTAAGAAATATTCCTTTAAAGAACTTTTGTCTGTTATTATTGATAATAGAGGAAAGACTTGCCCTACTTCTGAAGAGGGATTTCGGTTAATTGCTACTAATTGTATCAAGATGGATTCGTTATATCCTGTTTTTGATAAAGTAAGGCACATTTCGCAAGACACTTATGATAATTGGTTTAGAAGCCATCCAGAACCAAATGATATAATTTTTGTATGTAAAGGATCTCCTGGGCGTGTGGCATTGACTCCAAACCCAGTTAATTTCTGTATTGCACAAGACATGTTAGCAATTAGAGCAAACGAAGATATTATAGATCAAAAATTCTTATTTGCTCTCCTTAGGTCAAAGGAAACAGAGACAAAAATGCTGAATATGCATGTTGGCACTTTAATTCCCCATTTTAAGAAAGGAGATTTTGGGAATTTATATTTTGAAATACCTACTGACAGAAATATTCAAAAAAATATAGGGGAGGTTTATCATAAGTTATCTCTGAAAATCGAGCTAAATCGGCAGATGAACCAAACGCTGGAAGCCATGGCGCAAGCCCTGTTTAAAAGCTGGTTTGTGGACTTCGATCCCGTGCTGGATAATGCGCTGGAAGCAGGCCATGAAATCCCAGAAGCCTTGCAAGCGATGGCAGAGAAAAGACAGCTTGTTCCCAATTCCAAAAAACTCCTCCATAAAAATCCTGCCCTAGCTGCTCAATTTCCATTGGCCTTTGTTTTTAATGAGGTGTTGGATAAGTGGGTTCCTGAGGGGTGGGGGGTGAAGACGATTGACAAAATTTCTACCGTCATTGGAGGTGGAACTCCATCAACCAAGATTGGAGAATACTTTTGTGAGAATGGTATTCCATGGTTATCGCCAAAAGATTTGTCTGGTTATGAATGGAAATACATTTCAAAAGGTGCAACTGATATTACTCCATTAGGGCTTAAGAATAGCAGTGCGAAACTACTGCCTAAAGGAAGTGTGCTTTTTTCATCAAGAGCACCAATTGGATATATCGCTATTGCAGAAAATGAGATCTGTACCAATCAAGGATTCAAATCCCTAATTCCAGACAAAGGGGTTTCGACTGAATATTTATATCAGCTTCTAAAATCAAGTGCTGACAAAATAGAGTCAGTTGCAACAGGATCAACTTTTAAAGAAGTTTCAGGAAGTGTTTTAAAAGGAATTGAAGTCTTAATCCCAAGTGATCGAATTCTTGAGAAATTAACAAAAAGTGTTAAAGCCTCTAATGAACGCGCTTTACTAGTTCAAAAAGAAACCCAAATCCTCACACAACTTCGAGACGCTTTATTGCCGGAATTAATATCTGGGAGGGTGAGGATGCCGGAGGGGATGGTAATTCATTAATAGATTGAACGACAAACCAAAATATAATCCAAAAATGGGTAAGGACCAACAAAAGGGTTTGCCTCAGCGTAAGTCTATCCGTTTAAAAGGATATGATTATTCCCAAGCCGGTTTGTATTTTATTACAATTTGTTGTCAGGACAGAATTTGTCTGTTTGGGGATGTTGTGAAGGGTGAAATTATTTTGAATGAGGCAGGCAAAATGGTTGAAACCGAATGGTTGAATTTGCCTGACCGATTTAAAAATATCGAATTACACGAATCCGTAATAATGCCCAACCATTTTCACGGCATTTTGAAAATCGTAGGGGTGACCCTTGTGGTCGCCCGAAATGTTGGCATTGCCGAAAACCAAATAGGGCAACCACAAGGGATTGCCCCTACGAAAACCATTGGCGATATGATGGATGCCTATAAATCTATAACAACCGTCAACTATATTCGCGGTGTAAAAACATTGAATTGGCAACCGTTTAACGGGAAATTATGGCAACGCAATTATTGGGAACACATCATCCGTAATGAACAATCGTATCAACGTATTTCGGAATACATTATCAATAATCCCAAAGAATGGTCTGATGATAAATTTCACACATCATGAACAGCAAAATCCTCCTCTACCAAAACCCAGACGGCAACATCAAACTCGATGTCCGCTTAGAGAATGAGACGATTTGGCTGACACAGGCACAGATGTCGACCTTATTTGGAAGGGATAAGCGAACAATGACCTGAAAAACTTGACCTACTAGTACGGGGAAAAATCCATTTGTCCAGTTTATTAGCTAATAAACTGGACATTCCTTTGGTAAGAGTTGTAGGGAACTAAGAAAATGTCAAGTTTTTTATACTCAAAACTTGACATTTTATCGATTGAATAGTATTTTTGTAACATGAGTTTAGCAGCACAGATAGAAACAACCATTAATAACCTAGAAGCGGGAGAGACTTTTTCCTATGGCGACTTGGGCATTGCTGTCAGCAGTTACGCTACAGCTGCCAAGGCATTGGAACGACTCAAGAACAAAGGGAAAATCAAGCGACTATCCAAAGGGATTTTCTATAAACCTGAACAAAGTGTGTTTGGTGAGCTACAACCTAGTGATCAGGAAGTGATGAAGTCTTATTTGTTTCAAAATGGCAAGCGGAAAGCCTACATCACGGGAGCGTATTTGTACAACCAAATGAGGCTGACCAGGCAAGTAGCCAATACATGGAAAATAGCCACGTTCAACGCCCGCATTTTTGTAAACCAACAACGAATAAAAGCCAAACCTGTAAAAGCTTATGCGTCGGTTACTGAGGAAAACTATCGTCTTTTGGGTTTTTTAGATGCCTTAAAAGACTGGAATACGATACCCGACCTAGATACCACAAGTGGAATACAAGTATTAATCTTCTGGCTAAAAGAGTTTACGCTAGAGCAAATAGAAGAGATCAAAAGGTACGCTTTGCAGTATCCGCCACGAGTAAGAGCTTTTTTAGCTGCGCTTTTTGAGGAGCTGAAAATGACTGGGACAGTAGAACTCAGGCAGTCTTTAAATCCATTATCTTCCTACGGGATAAGGCTAAAGCCAGGAGACTTAAGTACGGCAAAAAATTGGAATATGATATGAAATCGAGCCAGCCTGAGGTAGACAGACTTGATGAGAACGTCACACACTGGGATGATTATTAACGATGCGAGATTCCATATGGCCTTTAAAAATAAATTATAATCATATGAAATTGCATGAAAGCGAATCACTTTTTAGAGATGCTATCGTGGCAACCGCTCAGCGGTTTGACATTCCGGATATCTACATAGAAAAAGATTACTGGGTAACGTATGCGCTTTATATGATTTTTGGTAGCGTAGCAAAAACATTCGCAGTGTTTAAAGGAGGGACGGCACTGGCAAAGTGTTATGGAATAATCGAGCGCTTTTCCGAAGATATTGATATGGTCGCTCTAAATGAAACCGGGGATTCTGGCAATAAGCTGAAAGAAAAATTAAAGAAAATTTCTAAGGCGATAGAAGCTATGCTTCCCGAAACTGACGTACAAGGCATCACGAATAAACGTGGAATGATCCGAAAAACGGCCCACGCTTATCCTAAGCAGTTTCAGGGAGATTTTGGACAGGTGCGCGATTTTATTGTGCTAGAGTCAACTTGGTTGGGCTACCACGAGCCACATTCTGACAGGGAAATCAGTTCTTTCATCTCACAAATGATGCTGGAAACGGGTCAGGAGGAAATGGCGAAAGAATACAACCTAATGCCTTTTAAAGTTCGTGTTTTAGCCCCCACACGCACTATCTGCGAAAAGATCATGAGCCTAGTTCGTTTCTCACATACAGAGACACCCATTGAAGATTTGAGGCTAAAAATTCGTCACTGCTATGATTTACACCAATTACTTAGATTGGATGAATTATCGGCTTTTTTGGATGGGGAAGAATTTGAAGTGATGCTAAAGAAAGTGGCTCAAGATGATGTTGAAGGGTACAAATCAAACAACCAATGGCTAGCCATTCATCCTAAAGAAGCCATTATATTTAAAGAAACTAATGACACCTGGAATGCACTGAAAAGTGCGTATTTGGGAGGCTTTTCGGATTTGGTTTATGGTAAGTTACCTGACGAAAAGGACATTTTTGAAACCATAAGCAGAATAGCCAGTCGACTCCAAACAATGTCTTGGACGATCAACCCAAACGCGATAACCTAATGAAATTCACCGAATCCCAACTTGAACAAGCCTTTATCTCGCTTTTGGAAGCGCAGGGTTATCCCCATGTGCAGGGTGAGGAGATATGTCCTAGAGCTGAGGAGAAGTTTTATTTTCATAAAGTAAAATTTCAAATTAAGAATTAGAGTCATTTTCCAAAGAATCGTATCTTGTCTATATGATCACACGAATTGAAATACAGGGGTACAAAAGCATAAAATCGCTGGAGATTGATCTTCGGCCTATTAATATCCTTTTAGGAAGTAATGGAGTTGGCAAGAGTAATTTCATTTCGATTTTTTCTCTGATACGGAATATTTACAATCAGAACTTTCAAAACTACGTCCAGAAAAAAGGAGGGCCAGACAGCCTGCTGCATTTTGGGAGAAAGAAAACAGAAGAAATATCGCTTACCATTTTTTTTAAAAGCCAGGAGAATTATGAAAACAAATTTCTAATAGAATTGGAATTAGGTCAAAATAGATTATTTATTAAGTCTGTTAAAACCGCTTATAAATGGTCTACTGGATGGAGTGAAAAAAAATACGAAAGCAATGTTGCTGAATCTGAGTTTTCCGAAATTAAAGGAAGTCAAGCTTTATATGTTAATAGAAGATTAATGGAATTTGATGTCTATCATTTTCATGACACTAGTGACACGTCCCCAATTAAGGGAATGGCCGATCTGAATGATAATCATTATTTAAGACGTGACGGATCCAATTTAGCTGCGTTTCTTTATTACCTGAAATTAAAAGAACCTAAGCATTTCAAGCGAATTGAGCTGATGGTCAAGTCCATTGCTCCATTTTTTGAGCGTTTTGACTTAGAGCCAAACTTTCTTAATGAAAACAAAATTGAGTTGGAGTGGAAAGAGAAGGGACATCCGGATCATTATTTTAATGGCTATCATCTTTCAGATGGAACCTTAAGATTTATCTGCCTCGCAACGCTGCTAATGCAGCCCAACCCGCCAGAAACTATCATTATTGATGAACCAGAATTGGGATTGCATCCCGTAGCGATTAACAAATTGGCAGCTATGGTTCGTAAAGCCTCAGAAAAAGTGCAAGTGATTATATCTACCCAATCCACCAATCTAATTGACAATTTCGAGCCTAAAGATATCATAGTTACAGATCGAGAAAATAACGGGTCAGTATTTAAAAGGCTTAAGAGTGAAGAACTTTCAACCTGGCTGGAAGAATACACTTTAGGGGATCTATGGGGGCAAAATAAGTTAGGCGCACAACCCTATAGTGTCTGATGAAGCGATTGGTTTTTATTGTTGAAGGGGATACAGAGATCATATTGGTTCAAAACTTGATTGTTCCTTACCGCATCAATCTAGGTTTTAGCAATGAAATGCATGCTCAAACTATTATTTCGAATAGAAAGCAGCATAAAAAGGGAGGCGTAACAGGTTATCCTAAATTTAGAAATGAGGTAGCTAGAACTCTGGCGCAAGGAAATGTTATAATTACAAGTATAATTGATTTTTTTCGGTTGCCTACAGACTTCCCAGGTCACACAGTTGATTCCAGGAGAATACACCAGATTGAAAGTGCAATTCATGAAGATTTTGGGAACAATCCAGATTTCCTTCCTTATATCCAACGTCATGAACTAGAGGCATTGATGTTTTCTGGTCGTGAGGGTTTCGAATTGGTGATTGATGATGAAGAAAAACTAGCCCAGATTGATCAAATCCTAGAAAACTACCCCAATCCAGAGGACATTAACAACGATCCTGATACTGCTCCATCCAAGAGGCTGAGTAGAATTTTTGGGTATGATAAAATAGGAGATGGAGAACTTATTTTTGATATGCTTGGAATAGATAGAATGCTTGAGAAATGTCCGCGCTTTGCAGAATGGATGGAAAAGTTGGTCAATAAATTATCTGAATGAAATTCACCGAAGCCCAAACGAACAAGCCTTTATCTCGCTTTTGGAAGCGCAGGGTTACCCCCATGTGCAGGGTGAGGAGATTAATCGTGGGTCGGAGGAAGTACTGATTCGGGAAGATTTGCAGGCTTTTTTGCAGCAGACCTATGCCGATCAGCAGATTACTCCGAATGAGGTCTTTGGGATCGTTCGGGATTTAGAGAAGTTGCCAGCATCGGATCTGTATGAGACGAATAAGACGATCATGAATTGGGTTCGGGATGGCTTTCTGCTCAAGCGGGAAGATCGGAATCAGAAGGATATCTTTATTCAGCTGATCGATTACGAGCGTCCCAAAAAGAATATTTTTAAGATTGTCAATCAGCTGGAGATTCAGGGTTTTGAGCGACGCATCCCCGATGGGATTCTTTATATCAATGGCTTGCCGCTGGTAGTCTTTGAGTTTAAGTCAGCGATCCGTGAGGAAGCCAGTTTGCATTCTGCCTATGTGCAGTTGACTATCCGATACGAGCGGGATATTCCAGACTTATTTAAGTACAATGCTTTCTGCATCATTGGCGATGGGGTGAATACCAAGGCTGGAAGTTTCTTTGCCCCTTATGAGTTCTTCTATGCCTGGCGCAAGATTGAAGGCTTGGATCAGGAGATCGATCCGAGAACCGGTATCTCGACCAAAGTGCATGGCATCGATTCCATGTACACTCTGATCAAGGGAATGCTGGATAAGCATCCCTTGGTTGACATCATTCATAATTTTATTTACCTGCCGGATAGCTCCAAGAAAAACGAAAAGATCCTCTGGCGCTATCCCCAGTACTATGCGGCGACCAAGCTTTTTGAAAATATCAAGCTGCACCAGCTTCCGCATGGAGACGGGAAGGGAGGAACTTACTTTGGAGCCACGGGTTGTGGAAAGAGTTTTACCATGCTATTCCTGACGCGTTTGCTGATGAAGAGCGTAGACTTTGCCAGTCCTACGATTGTATTGATTACCGATTGCACCGATCTGGATGATCAGTTGAGCGGACAGTTTACCGATGCCAAGGGTTTTGTCGGAGATAATGTGATCAAGAGTGTGGGCAGTCGAGTGGATTTGCGAGCCGAACTGAAAGGCAGAAATAGTGGGGGCGTATTTTTGACCACGATTCATAAGTTTAATGAAGACACCGAATTACTGACCGAGCGCAGCAATGTGATTTGTATTTCGGACGAAGCGCATCGCAGCCAAATTAATTTGGAACAAAAAGTCAGAGTGACGGAAGAAGGAGTGAAGAAGAGTTTTGGCTTTGCGAAGCATCTCCATGATTCCCTACCGAATGCGACCTATGTTGGTTTTACGGGAACGCCGATCGATGGCACGATGGAAGTCTTTGGGGAGATCGTCGATACCTATACCATGACCGAATCGGTGATGGATGATATTACGGTTCGCATCGTGTATGAAGGTCGAGCGGCGAAGGTTTTACTGGAAAACAGAAAGCTCCAAGAAATCGAAAAGTATTATAGAATGGTGGCCGATGATGGAGGGAATGAATACCAGATCGACGAGAGCAAGCAGCAAATGGCACAAATGGGAACGATTTTGGGAGATCCCGGTCGGATCAAGGCCATCGCCAATGATTTTGTAACTCACTATGAAGCTCGGATTGAAGAAGGGAGCACAGTAAAGGGAAAAGCCATGTTTGTCTGTAGCACCCGAGAGATTGCCTACCAACTTTATAAAGAAATCATTGCGCTGCGACCCGAATGGGCGGAAGTTTTGGTAGCAGAAGCAGGAGTGGAGTTGACCGAGAAAGATACCCGAGAACTCAAACCTATAGCTCGAATCCATCTAGTGATGACTCGAGGCAAGGATGATGTCAAAGACATGTACGATGCCCTGGGCACTTAAGAATATCGAAAGGAACTGGACCGGCAGTTTAAGAATGCCAAGAGTAATTTCAAGATTGCGATCGTGGTGGATATGTGGCTGACAGGCTTTGATGTACCTTTTTTGGATACCATGTACATCGACAAACCCGTGCAGCAGCATAGTTTGATTCAGACTATTTCCAGAGTGAACCGGAAGTTTGAAGGAAAGACAAAAGGCTTGGTGGTCGATTACATCGGCATCAAGAAGCAGATGAATTTGGCTTTGAAGCAGTACTCTACGGTGGACAGTCAGAACTTTGAGGATATCGAGCAGTCGATCATTGTGGTCAAAGATCAGGTGAATCTGCTGGAAGCGATTTTCTACAAGTTTGACTACAGCAAGTATTTTGTGGGTTCGCCACTAGCCCAATTGAATACGCTAAATATGGCGGCTGAATATGTGCAGCTTACCCAGCAATTGGAAAAGCGCTTTATGAATCTGGTGAAGCGGATGAAAGCGGCATGTGATATTTGCTCCGGAAGTCAGGCATTTAGCAATGAAGCAAAAGACAAGATTCACTTTTTCATAGCGGTGCGATCCATCGTATTCAAACTCACCAAAGGGGAGGCGCCCGATACCGATCAGATGAATGCGAAAGTTCGCGAGATGATCCAAGAGGCGATTTTGAGCGAAGGCGTTGAGGAGATCTTCAAACTAGGGGAAGATGGGGCCAAAGAGGTAGATATTTTCGAGGCCGACTACTTGGCTAAAATTGATAAGATCAAACTTCCACATACCAAGATCAAACTGCTTCAAAAGCTTTTGGCGAAAGCCATCGATGAGTTTAAGAAAATCAATAAGGTAAAGGGCGTTGATTTCTCAAAGAAGATGCAAGTCTTGGTGGAGAAGTACAATGAGCGAAAAGAAAGCGATACACTAGACAGTCGTGTTTTAGATGACTTTACAGACGAGATCATAAACATGTACTATGCGCTCCAAAAAGAAAAAGACTCCTTTGCCGAACTGGGGATTGATTTCGAAGAGAAGGCTTTTTATGATATTCTGAAGGAATTGGCGGTGAAATATGACTTTGTTTATCCAGAGGATAAACTGATCCACCTAGCTCAGTTAGTAAAAGATGTGGTCGATGATAAAGCCAAATACACCGACTGGAGCAAGCGGGATGATATCAAGGCGGAATTGAAGGTGGATTTGATTATTCTACTTGCAGAAAACGACTATCCTCCGGTAGATCGGGATGAGGTGTATAAGGAGATTTTCGAGCAGGCGGAGAACTTTAAGAAGTATCAAAGGTAATTTTGTAAATCTCGAGTATGAACGTATTAAATAAAGAAAAAGCAGATAAGCTAATAGAGCGTGTTTTAAGAGCACAGCGTGAGATCCTAGCTAATTTAAATCAAGAATCGATTGATGTTTATAAGTTCCTTCAAGCTGAATTCAGCAAAGGCGATGTTACTAAGAACCATCTTTTTCAATTTGTGTATCGATCATTTTATCGCCTAGATAATGCCGGCTTAACTCCAGAATTTAAAATGAGATATTTTGAATTGATGGAAAAGTCAAGGTCATCTGAAAATATAAATCCCGAACCTATTTTGAAAGAGCTGTATGAAATTCTAACGAGAAAAGATTTGAAGAGCTTTCAGTTCTCTTTTACGACAAAACTCGTCAATACAATAAATAATAGTCATCCCATTTATGACTCGGAAGTCTCAAAAGTAATTATTGGAACAGATAATCGACCAACAGGTGAATTTCCAAAAAAGCTAAATTTATATCTATCAAGACATCAAATTATAAAGGATACTTACTCACATATTCTAGAAAGTAACGCCTTTTCATCATTATTTAATGAATTTGATAATTCATTTCTTGGTAATGAATTATCAGACTTTAAGAAGCTCGATTTTATATTTTGGAGTTATGGAAAGCTTTTATAAAAAACCTTCTAATTAAGAGTCTAGACCCTGTACCGCTTTCCCTTCCTTTACCAGTACCGAATAGACCTAAGCAAATCCCAGTTTCGCTCTGACTTTTTTCAATAAGACCATGCTTGTGGTTTTTGCTTTTTCTTCGCCCGCGGATAGCTTACGCTCAATCTCTTCTGGATTGCTCATGTAGAAAT
>Ga0222647_1000845_pt1 | contig 10853 bp, 10 predicted proteins | sample AntAcemetagen333_FD_179864 | JGI IMG/M metagenome (GOLD analysis project Ga0222647, IMG submission 179864) | Saline water microbial communities from Ace Lake, Antarctica - #333 | ecosystem: Environmental > Aquatic > Non-marine Saline and Alkaline > Saline | place: Antarctica: Ace Lake...
AAGAAACGTCTTCGTCCAGATTCAAATGCCTGAAACTGAAACCCGATTTGAGCGTGTTTTCACCATAAGTAAACTCATATTGCAGGTTAACATACGCATTTGTCTGGTTTGCGTCGTATTTTATGGTGCCAAAATAAGATTGTTGGTTTTGGTAAAAACTAGACGCATACAGTACAAAATTATGCTGGTCGTTTGCACGATAGCCCGTTTTTGTCCACAACTCTGGTTGGTTCATATTTACAGTTTGCCCGTAAACGGTAGTACTGCCTTTATCTGTCTCAGCATTAAAAGTGGTTTGACCACCTACCCGCTGCTCGTTAACAAACCGCAGGCCTATTTTACTGTTCCAGCCCCATTCAATTTCGTTACCATATCGCAATTTATTAGAAATCACATACCTGGTTAACTGCGGTAAGTCTAGAAACGTGTCATCGTCTCTATCAAACTTGCCAGCAGGTTGCACCGTATGCACTGCCGTAAGATTGCTCCATTTCTCCTTCTTTACAGCAACATTTGCATTTAGGTGTGTCTCGCCAAAGCTGTTTATGTAGGCATTCAAATACACCTTGTCTGTCGTGTGTGGGTCTTTAGTTTCTACGTTAATCTGACCGCTTATACTTTCAAAACCTTGCAGCACGCTATTTGCTCCTTTAGACACATAAATATTGTCCACTAAACTGCCAGGCACGCTGCTTATTCCGTAGGTATACGTCAACCCTTGTATCATCGGAAAACCGTCTATCAGTACCTGGTTGTAAACACCAGACAGTCCTAAAATGCGTAATTCTTTAGAATTGGTAATCACGTTTGTCACCTGAGGTTGCACTGTTGTTTGTGTTTCAAAACAACCTGCCAGGTCACAACACGCAGACTTCCCTAGCTCGGTTTGGGTTATTCGTTCTGTCTTTATAGGGTTAAAGTCTGAGATTATCACGCCATCGCGCTGGCTTCTAATTACGACCTCGTTGAGCGCTTGTGACTCTTTTAATTTAAAAACAACACGCGTTTGGTCTGCGATGACTATCGTGTCGGTTTTGTAGCCTATGTAACTTGCAATAAGCAATCTAGGTACTGTTTCTATAAGCACCAGCTCAAAACTGCCCTTTGGGCTCGTTGTGGTTCCTATAGTCGTGTCTGACCAAAAGACGCTTGCGCCCATGAGCGGTTCGTTCTTTTCGTTGGTCACCTTTCCAGCAATGCTTTGCGATAACAAAGCACACGGAAATAGTAAACCAACAATGAATATGTATATTTTCATTGTGATGTTTAAATAGATTTAAAGAACAAGCGATTTTGAAAAACGCGCGTTCTAGAATCTGTTTACAGCTTTACCGTGTAGGGTCTGTCGTTAGGATTTTTGCAACCGCCCGTGTTCTGTATGGCGTCCTGTATCTCTTTTTCGGAAACCAGCGCAGGATTAAAGGTTACTTCAAAAGAAGTCGTAGGCCCTTTTTTACCAGCCTTGCAAGAGGTCACGCCTGCTAGCTTCTCGATGTTTGCCGCTAGCGTTTTAACATCGTCGCCGCAAGTAACGCCCTTAACTTTAGTGGTTATAGTCTTTGTGGTTTCGGTTACTTGAGCGGTTTCGGTTGTCGCTGTTTGTGCAAAAGAAGCCGTTGTCGCTAACATAAAAATGATAGCCATTGTAAATATATTTGAGAATTTCATGTGTTCTGATTTTAAGATGTTTAACTAAAAGCCCAACGTATTGGATACTTTCAAAATAGGTGTTCTAAACGTGTTAAACAACTTGCGGCGGTTGCCAAAAATCTGCAGTAAACTGTGATGATACAATAGATTGATAATTAAAAAAAGTTTCCGTCGAAATCACAAGTTGTGCAGTTGCCTCAAAAGGTGCTTTTACCAACGTTAACAGACACGAACCACAGGCCTCAAAAGGATTGCAGATGCTGTTATCCTCTTGCTCGTCATGATGGTCACCAGCACTCTCCGCAAACGGGTCGCATTTGCTTACACTACAACAAGACTCCATGCCCGTAGATAGAAAAGGCGTAGCATCTAAAGCCGGTTTAACCGATAGATAGATAACCGTAAAGGCTAGTATATAACTTATTAGTTTCATATGCTGGGTCAAATTTACAATATTTCAACCAGTTCACATGAAGCTGTTTGTAAAAAACCGATTTTTAAGGTTCCTAGCCCGCGCAATAGCATTTAAATGCAAGCTCTTTATTGCATCCTCACTATACACTTAAAGATTTGTCATGCTGCGTTCAAGATATGTTTTACCTGTTGTTTGGAAGTGCCCATCTGCACATGAACTTCGCTCAGGGCAGGTGGTAGGGCTATACGTTACAAGTCCGCGCTCGTGCCTCGCTGTGGGCTTTTCACTACTATCCCTCACGCGTGTGTCCCTTTTAATAACGAGCACTCCTAGTTGCATACACGTGATTTAAAATAGATTTCTGCCCCTTGGACTATGCTCAAGAAAGGTTTAGGAAAGCCGTTGCACTGCGCTTGTCATTTACGATAACAGCGATGCAGCCCTGTAGCCTTTTTAGTGGTTAGTAACTTGCACATCACCTCAACGCAAGCTTTAACAAAATTCATAAAACAGCTAATAAACCTTAGGTCAACTACTATGTATAGATAAACACTTGATTTAGAAAACATCTCCCAATCCTTCGACCATGCTCGGGACAAGCATAAAAGGCCACACCACCGCCTGGCTCGTTCCCTATAAAAGCGATGCTATTACTTCTATGAGCGTTGCCGCCCTGTAGCAGTTTTGGGGATTTGTAACACTTAATGCAAAAGGCAGAATGATTATCTTTAAAATGATTGATAAAATGCTTACCTCACAAAAGTTCAAAGACTTCTTTAATAAAAAACGTGACGTCGATTTAAAATGAGCGCCTAGAAAAGGAACGCTGGTGGGCGTTCCTTTTTGGGTTTTGGGGATTTACCTAATACATTGATTGGGTTTACCTGCATGGAATTGTTAAGTGCTACTTTTTAACAATCTTATCATTGAGCACCTTATTATAATAAGCAGTATCGTTGACTTTGCAATTAGAGTAAATTAGATTAATGTCTTTTCTCAAATACAAATTCGTTTCGATATCAATCCCTTTAGAAGATTCTTTAGTTTTAGATAAGACCTTAAATCTTTCTTCATTACTTACATGATGGGCGTAATTTCCACCGCAATAAAATTCAATCATAACCAAATCTTTTGTGGTTAAAAAAGTTGTTCTACCGTCGGTAAATGAGAACTCTTGAACTTTTATGATAGTAGGCAGCTCTATTGTAACAGTTTTAAGACCGCACGACAATGTTTTTCTTTCTAGTCTTTGACTTGAGCACGATACAAAGAGACATGTTAATAATATGCACATTATAAACCTCATATTATTGTTTTTTCTTTTGATTCTGTTGAAAATTTTTGACCGCTTCAATTTGAGCGGGTTTAATTAATGGTGGACTTGTATAAATAAGCATCATCGCGCCAGTTTCTTTATCAATCCCTCCAGAAATTGTATCATGATTTGGTTCTTCAGTACCGCCATGGTTCTTTTTTAAATCGTAAAGATAGGCGTGTCCCGTTTCATGAGCCGTCGTCTTTGCTTGCAATTCAGCACTCATTAGGTTACTTACAACTAAATTTGTGTTAGAATCTATCGAAGTTTCAACAGCATTTGTAATTGTTTTATCGCTTTATAAAGTAACACCTAGACCACCAGTTTCCCTATTAACATTGGAATCTATGAAACCAACTGTTTAATTTTGACCTGTATCTGAATTTTCAGCATTATAACGGTCCGATGTTGAATACACATAAGTATCATCTGAACTTGCAAGATGTGAGAGTCTTTGTAGGTTTCCTGAATCTGGATTTAGTTTAGCTCCTTCTGCTATTAATGTCGCGTCTAATGTTCCATTTTCATCAAACCTAACAAACTCTTGACTTTCTGCTGGTAATTGATTTCTAATGTTCTGTTGTGCCTGTTCATCAGCACCAATGACTGCGAAGGGCGCCATCCCATCGGGGTCGATGAAAAATATGGGATTATCAAACGCATAATTATAGGGCGAGTGTCGTCTCATTTGCTCAGCCAGCGGATCAACATTCATCCACCTTCCCAGCGCCGGATTATAGTCCCTAGCCCCGTAGTCGTAGCAGTCCAGTCCCAGCTCGCTCTGCGCTTCTTTATTACCAAAACCGTACTTGTGGTCTCTCGCACCTGCAAGAATATTGTTATTGTACCCTTTATGTTTGAGCCCGAAAGGATAATAGTTGTTTTCCTCAAGGATTGCGAGGTTAATACCCGTGGTGCTGGTGTTTTTGTAGGACAGTCTCGGCCAGCGCGGCATGCTGTCTCGTTCGCTAAAAATGTCCACTGGACATTTTCTTAACGCTCCGTCCTCTAAGTGGTCTTTATACTGATAGAAATAGTTAAAGACGTTACCGTTTTTTTCTACATACCTTTCTGGGTGCGAGAAAAAGGCTGGTTTTTGTCCTGTGGCGTTTTGCTCGTAGATAAAATTACCTGCATAATATGTAAAGCTGCTCACACCACTTGCAGTGACCTGCTTGCTTTGTTTTACGCCTGTTGCGTCATAGGTGTAATCTATCCTAGAAACGGTTTTAAAGGTCACACGGGTAGGTAGATGCACATGATTGTACTAGATACTTTTTATCCTTTTATTTTTATCTGCGATCATGTTGCCGTTTAAGTCGACCTAAATATAGTTGTTTGCTGCGGTATATGGGTTGTTATGGCAGCATGTTAATCGAGCTGTACCCGCGGGTCCAACCAAACATATAGCAGGTCCACAATAATGTTAATGCATATAAACAAAGTTGCAATCACAAGCACTGCGCCGGTTATAATGGGTAAATCCAGGGTGTTTAATGCCTCCACAATTTCCTTGCCCAGCCCGTTCCAGTTAAAAATATATTCTACAAAAACCGCACCTGCAAGCATGCTTGCAAACCAGCCGCTTACTGCGGTGATTACTGGGTTTAAGGCGTTTTTAAACGCGTGCTTTTTAATTACCTGCAAGGTGCTTAACCCTTTGGCATAGGCCGTAGTTATGTATTCTTGCCCTAAAACCTCTAACAAACTGTTGCGCATAAGTTGGGTGATAACGGCAAGTGGTCGTATGCCTAAAACAATCGCCGGTAAGATAAGATTACGCAGTTGCAGGCGGTCTGCGTTGCCATAATTATCCATTTCGTACAGGTTGCCACTCATGCGCAAGCCCGTATATTCATGCAGCGCATAACCGAATACAAATGCAAACAAAATGGCGCTAAAAAAGCTGGGGACACTCATGCCCATCGTACTCACAACCTGTATGGTTTTATCTACCCAAGTGTCTCTTTTAAGTGCCGACGCTACGCCTAGGAAAAGTCCTAAACTAAGAGCGATACCCATAGCCGCTGCTGCTAGCAACACCGTATTGGGCAAGGTTTCACCGATCACGGTGCTTACCTTTTTGCCTGTTTTTTGATATGATTCTCTTAAATATGGCCATTTAAAAAGCAACTCGTTACTGCCTACAATCCCTAAACTACTGGCATTGTACTTACCGTTATCGTAGGTAAAATCTAAAGGATTAGTGCTATGTAAAGACACAACACTCAAGTCATTTAAATAGTATAGGTATTGGGTAAAAAGCGGCTCGTCAAAACCATATTTTGCACGCACAATTGCCAGTTGCTTGGGATCTTCATTTTGCCCCATCATCATTTGCGCTGGGTCACCTGGAATAAGATAAAACAACAAGAAAACAACCGTTACCACACCATAAAGTGTAAGCAGCGCATAGCCTATTTTCTTGAGGACAAATGCAATCATAAAGCGATTTGCTCTATATCGTTCCAGTGAGTTTTAGACATAATTACGCCTTTTTTGAGGACCATAATTCCTGGGTTAGCTCGCACAATCGTTTTGAGCGCAGTCTCGTCGGTAATGCCAAATGCTACATTAAAACCATAACTTTTCACGACCTGCTCTACCCTAGCTTGTGGCGATGCACTTAATGCAAGAACTTTATAACCCGCTTTCTCTGCTCGTTTTGTAAACGTTTTTAGCTTTTTGAGACCGTCTTGCTCCGCACGGTCTAGGTTGTACATGATAATGACCGCAATCTTTTCTGTAGCAAGAACGTGCTCGGTGCTATTCTCGCCATTTTGTTCTATAGTAAAATCGTGTATGGGTGGCTCGTAACCTTTTTCTATAAGTCTGGTCTCTACTTTATCATAAGCACCATAACCAGCTGGCGGCTGCCCGTTTGTGGTTACTATTTCTTCTTTTCCATTAACGGTGTAATACCAGTCATAACCGTAAATATCGGGTCGCGTAGGGTCTGGTTCCATTGCTTCGGTTATGTTTGTTCCTACTTTGTAAGCTCTAAAATCCAGTATAGGTAAATGCATGAGTACATAATAGGCAATACCAAAACAGGCGATTGTCATTCCCATTATGGCTATTGCTGCATACGCTTTCGCGAAAGCGGGCTTGATATAATCACTATAAACCACTAAAACGATGATCATGGCCAGTAAAATAAGGTCTTTAATAAAGCTTTCCCAAGGGGTGAGCGGTATGGCGTCGCCAAAACAACCGCATTCTGTTACCTTATTAAAATATGCCGAATAAAAGGTAAGAAAAGTAAAAAATACAATCATGAGTGCAAGCGACCAAAGCGTGAATTTTTTCTGAAAACCCAGCAGCAACATGATGCCTAAAACGACTTCAAAAATCACTACAAATACCGCAAATGGCAATGCAAAGGGCTGTAAGAATTCCAACCCGAGCACCGCTGCGCTAAAATATTCATCGAGTTTATATGAAAACCCCAACGGGTCGTTGAGCTTTACTAAACCGCTAAAAATAAAAAGAATACCTACAAATACCCTACAAAACTGGACGATAACATTCATAATCATGTGTTAATGTTCAAAGATACTATAAACACAAGGTTTGCCATACTTCTACGCTTGATAAGGTTTCGTTATAGCCACAAAAAAACACAGACCGCAAGAGCCTGTGCTTTATGTAAATAGAGGTTGACGCTTACTTTACAGCAACTAATTCTACGTCAAAAACGAGTGTTGCGTCAGGCGGTATCGCAGCGCCTGCGCCAGCACTGCCATAACCTAAATGCGACGGAATCACAAAACGCGCCTTGTCGCCTACGTGAAGTAACTCGATACCTTCATCCCAACCTGCGATAACCATACCTGCTCCTAGTTCGAAATCTATGGGCTCGTTCCGTTTATAGCTACTGTCAAATTCTTTACCGTTAGACAACATGCCTTTATAATGCACAGAAACTGTTTTACCGGCTTGTGCCTTAACACCTGTTCCCTTGTTGATTATCTGGTAACGCAAGCCACTTTCGGTTTTTAAGAAACCCATCGCTATATCGTCCATTTCCTGGCTAGCTTGTTTGCGTGCTTGCTCCTCACGCAGTTTTGCTGCTCCTTCAAAAGTGCGGAAAGACTCTACGGCATTAAATGCCTGTGCTTCTTCGCCCTCACGTATAATTTCTACACTTTCTAGCATATCACCTTGTGCGATTGCATCTACCACATCCTGACCAGAAACCACTTTACCAAAAACGGTGTGCTTGTTATCTAACCATGCAGTGTCGCCGTGGGTGATAAAAAACTGGGAACCATTAGTTCCAGGGCCAGCATTTGCCATGCTCAACACGCCCGGACCGTCGTGGGTTAAGTCTGGGTGAAACTCATCGTCAAAGTTATAGCCTGGACCACCAGCGCCAGTCCCTTGCGGGTCGCCACCTTGCACCATAAAGTCTGCTATGACACGGTGAAATTTAAGACCGTTGTAATAAGGTGTGCCTTGTGGTTTTGCTTTATTTTCTATGTTTCCTTGCGCAAGCCCTACGAAGTTCCCCACGGTCCCCGGTGTCTTGTCATGGTGTAATTTTAATACTATCTCCCCTTTTGAGGTGTTAAATTTTGCGTAAATACCGTCTTGCATTGCTTTAAATTTTTGAAGTTGCAAAGTTAGTTTTTTTTGTTGTGAGTACCGCTTTTTTAGTCTTTGAGTTTGTGAGTTGATTATGGAATGTTGTGAAGTTAAAAAAGCTGCTTTCGCGCGAGGTTCACTGCATAACGCCGAGTTCGCAACACTGCGCGCGGCGTGAGGTTTGCAGTGCTACACTACATGTTCTTAAAAGCTAGCACCTTCAAGACTTTTTTTGGGATTTTTGAGCTTTTCTGACCTTTATGTGGCGTCGTATCGTAGGAAGTGGTCACGGCCACACCTGTCGTGTGGTGTTCGGATAACCTCGCAAACCAAAAACAAAAAAAGCCCACACATCGTGCAGGCTTTTTATCGTTTAACAATAGAACGACTTACTTCTTTCCTTTCTTCTGTGCTTCTTGCTGGATTTGCGCTTGCTCCATAATTTGAGAAAGCTTTGTAGCTATCTTCCCTTTTTTCTTAGGAGTGGCTTTTGCCTTTTCAATTTTTGCAAGTACTTTATCTTTGTCTATGATGTAGTACTTGATAACAAGCATAATACCTATGGTAATAAGGTTAGACATGAAGTAATACAACGAGAGTCCAGATGCATAGTTATTAAAGAACACGAGCATAAATACCGGCGATAGGTACATAATAAATTTCATGTTAGGCATACCTGGTTGCGGGGTTGCCATAGCCTGTCCAGTGGTCATTTGCATGTAAAAGAAAATAGCAATAGAGGCCAATATGGGGAACAAACTGACATGGTCGCCATAAAACGGAATCTCAAAACCACCTGGAAATTTGTAGATGGCATCATAACTCGATAAATCGTTTGCCCACAAAAAGCTTTGCTGTCGCAGGTCAAACGCCGTTGGGAAAAACTTAAAGAGCGCAAAGAACACGGGCATTTGCAATAAAGCGGGTAAACAACCAGACAGCGGACTGGCTCCAGCCTCAGACTGAACCTTCATGGTTTCTTGCTGCTTTTTCATGGGATTGTCCTTGTGCTTCTCGGCAATCTTATCGATTTCTGGACGGAGTATTTTCATTTTGGCCTGCGTCAGGTAACTCTTATATAAAACTGGTGATAACACAAGACGCACACATATGGTTAGCAAAATAATGGCAAGCCCAAATCCTATTCCTAAGGTGGTTGTTAAGAAACTAAATAACGGCCTAACTGCAAACTCATTAATCCACCCAAAAATCCCCCAACCTAGATCCACAACTTCTTCTAGGTTTCTATCGTAATCTTTTAACGTGTAAAACTCTGTCGGTCCAAAATACCAATCAAAATCATAAGCGATATCGCCGCCGGTATAAGCTAGCTGCGCAGTAGTTTTAAAGCTTTTTGTATACGTGTCCTGTGTCTCGTCCATGGACTCCATGTTATAAGACTTCATCGTAGCTGTTTTAAACGGCTTGTCTGTAAGTAATATAGACGAGAAAAAATGTTGCTTATAAGCAACGTAAGTCACGTTTTCTTCATCTTCCTCTACAGACAACTTTGATTGCCCTGTATAATCGTCTCTACCGCCGTCGTACTCAAATATAATCTCACTATATCTGTTTTCATTAGTCATGCTCTGGCTGCGTTTATAGGCACGCATATCCCATTGCAATACAGGGTTTTTTGCCGTATTCACCACTTGTGACAAGCCTTGTGAACGCACGGTAAAATCCATCATATACTCCTTTTTAGGCAACGAGTAACGGAACTCTATAAAATCACCGCCGCCCAATGCTGCGGTAAGAGTAAGTACTTTAGTACCGTTGCGCTCTGTAAGTTGAGGCGTAAAATACATGTATTTTGTATGCAATTGCGACCCGTCTTTTTTAGCAAAAATAAAGTCTATCGAGTGGTCTTTCTCTTGCGCTAGGTAGACTGGCTTACCATCGTAGGTATTAAAATTCTTAACAAGTGCTTTTGTCACATAACCGCCTTTTGTGGTCACCTCAAAATCGAGAACGTCATTTGTAAAAGCTATGGTTTTTGCAGGTGGCGCAACTACCGCCGGCGCAGCATTTGTAGCAACTGTACCTGGGCTAGCCGTACTTGCAGACGTTGTCGCTTGTTCTGTTTTGGGCTTATTAGCTTCGGATTCTTTCGTTTTGGACTCGTTTTGCAAGAACATGAACATCAGTATTCCAAAAATGAGCGTCATTCCTATTAACGCTTTCCAATCTGTTTTTTTTTCTTCCATAATGGCACCCAAAACTGGGATTATTTAAACCTTAGTGGTTTTTTGTGTTACGCTTTCATCCCGCTATTCGTAGGGCATGCACTTATTATAATTACGTTTTCGCGAAAGCGAAATTACAATAAAGCGAACTATTAATTACTTACTGCTTTTATACTGTGCCGCTGCCGCTACAAACGATATGAACAACGGGTGTGGGTTTGCTACGGTACTTTTATATTCTGGGTGAAACTGCACGCCCACAAACCACGGGTGTGCTGGTATTTCTACTATCTCTACGAGTCCGGTCTTAGGGTTTATACCGGTGGTACTAAGACCGGCAGCCTCTAGTTGCGCCCTGTAGTCATTGTTATACTCATAGCGGTGCCTGTGGCGTTCTGAAATGTTTGCTGTGCCATAAATTTGCGCAACTTTGCCGCCCTGCAGTTCACAATCCCAAGCGCCTAAACGCATAGTACCGCCCATGTCCACGACGTCTTTCTGACTTTCCATGAGGGAAATTACTGGGTCTGGGGTATGCTCGTCCATCTCCACCGAGTTTGCGTTTATAAGTTTTAAAACGTTTCGGCTATACTCTATAACAGCCATTTGCATGCCTAAACATATTCCAAAAAACGGAATATTATGCTCACGCGCGTATCGTACTGCTTCTATTTTACCCTCTATACCGCGCTCGCCAAAA
>Ga0222647_1000847_pt1 | contig 10832 bp, 12 predicted proteins | sample AntAcemetagen333_FD_179864 | JGI IMG/M metagenome (GOLD analysis project Ga0222647, IMG submission 179864) | Saline water microbial communities from Ace Lake, Antarctica - #333 | ecosystem: Environmental > Aquatic > Non-marine Saline and Alkaline > Saline | place: Antarctica: Ace Lake...
TCCTTTAACCAATACATTTATAAATAGAAAACTTATCTCCAAACATTAATATCGGAGATCTAATAATAAAATTAAACTTATTAAACATGGAAAATAATCAAATCACATTCAAGGAAGAAACTCCTGAAGTAATAGTTCAAATCAAGGACCCAAGAAACGGGATTCTTCCAAATTTGGAAATATCATCAAAAAATCCGGGTAACGTATACTGTATGATTTATCCTTTTGATGGTGAGATAGATATTTGTTTCTACAAAAACGGTATGAGTGACCAAATAGTAAATATCAAAAGGGAAATTAATACTCAAAAATAATTCAATTAACAACTATAAATTCCGGGGACGGGGACTTATTCCGAACACAATACATCATGAAAGTTTTAATACCAAATAATTTAAATGTACCTGAATTGATAGAAGATTTGAATCCCTCCAATCGTAGACACAAAACCGTTAAAGAGAAAATATATCATTTAGTATATCGGATAGGTGCAACACACACCAATCTCAATAATTTTGATAAAAATGGGTACACCCGAATTTGTTCAAAAGAACTAAATAAAATTTTAAATAGAGATTATAAACTAATATTAGATCTTTTAAAAACAAAAAGAGTGATAGATTTAGATATCAACTATTTGAAAGGGGTAAGATGTAATAAAATTAAATTGCATCCTGATTATCAAAAGACAAACAAAATCTATAAAACAATTAAGAGAAAATCACCAGTAAAAACACCTGTTATACAATTATTAGATTTTTATTTCAATGATAAAATAGAAATAAATCCAGCGTATAAAATATGTATAAAACACATATACGACACCATACATGAAGGAATAACCAATGATAATGAACTCCAAATACTTAAAAATAAAATAGGAATATGGTTGTTAAATATTAATGACATTGAAAACAATCAGTATTGGTATAAAAAATCTACAACTAACTGGAGGTATAATTCTAATATAACAAATAACCCTAAAATATTTAAAAAATATTTAAAATATAATAATGAATCATTGGTTCAAGTAGATGTTAAATGTAGTCAGGTATATATATTATCAAGTATATTAAATTATGATTTCTTTAAATCTAATAATCAACTTTCATTTTATCAAATAATGAATACCTTATTAAATGATAAATTAATAAATGATATTAAATCATACATGTTTTCTCCCTTAATGTTTGCGCGGTGTGAGAAAAGAAAGTATTTGGGAAAAGATGAGATTATAATAAAGGATCACCATGAATTCCAAAAGTTTAGGGATGCTCCATTTCAAGAAGATTTCTATTCACACTTATTTGAATTGGAACATGGAGTTTCTCCCACGGATTCTCAACGTAAATCAATCAAGAAGGATATTATGTACGTTTTATTCCAAAGTAATCGAAAACACCGAGAATTGGTTGAAGGTGTCCGGTTGTTAAAGAAGTTTTATCCTTATGTAAATCAATTTATTCTCAAGATTATGGATGGAATTGGTAAGAGAAACTTCTCCTTACTTCTGCAGCGGGTGGAAAGTTATTTGATTTTGGATTGTGTGGTTCCTGAATTTTATAGAAGATTCCCTGCCGCACCAATTTTTACAATCCATGATTGTATCATCACAACAGAAAAATATAAGTTAGAACTAACGAATGTGATGTTTGAGGTATTGTATGAAATAACAGGTATTAAACCTGGTTTATCGGTGGAAAAGTTAGATCCATCAGATCCACTTGATGATGATTTTATCAAAGAAATGAGTGAAGAGATCCACAAGAAATCAACCAAGAGGAGATTTAAAAAAATGATTTGGTCCATATTGGACAAACACATCGAAACAACAAATGAGTTTTTGAGATACACTATAAAAAACAAATAAGATGAACGAACAAAACATACAAATATTGAATGTAACCAGACAAGAACTTGTTGAAATCGTAAAGGAAGGGGTGAAGTTAGAATTAAACCGCCAACGGTCCATGGGAACCCCATTAAACAGTTTAACCATCAGTGGTGAAGACACCGAATATCTAACTCGTATGGATGTCTCTAAGGTGTTAAACGTAACGGTTCAAACACTGAACAATTGGAGAAAAGAAGGTGTCTTAATTCCTCTTAAAATAGGTGGTAGAGTACTGTATCGAAAAGAAGATGTGTATAACAATTCACGACTGGTTGCGTGATTTTTTTAATTGAATTGAATTTAATTTACTAAATTTGGTTTTATCAAAAAAATATAAAATAATGGGAATATTTGACTGGTTGTCTGGGAAAAGTAAACAACCAAAAAAAGGAACAACTACAAAATTAACTGATTATCAAACACATTGGTTAGGTTTAGTAGATATTAGAGTTGATGCTATCTCTTTTGACTTTATCAAAAAAGAATATACAGTCGACAGTCATGGAGAGGGGCACTATGATGAATATAAAATTAATGAACACAGAGTTCCAAAAGAGAAGAGACAAGAAGTAGCGCAATCAAGAGTTGATGGTCTTTTAAGTATAAAAGATTACATTAAAAATTACGGTAGTGAAGAACAAAAATTTCATTATGAATCTTCATTAAAAGGAGCCGTACTTTATGCCTCTTCATTGGGAATAAATTTTGATTTACCAGAATCAGAAAATTTGAATGATTCAGAAGATGACAAATTCAAAGGTTATTATCCTTTTGATAAAATCATTAATAAAATGAGAGAACTTTTAGGAAATGAAGTTTTTGATATCATTGCTGAATATTCAGGTTTCATGTTGGATGATGATCATAAAATTGACGTAAATATAATACCATCAGAAGAACAGTTATTAGTTAATTTTTTTGAAAATTATCAAACATCATATGCGCTGTGTGGAGTCATAGCTAAAACAGAAAAAATAAGTCATTCCGAAGTAATAGATGAGATGATCTTTAATGTTCATGAACGTGAAAGAAAGACACCTAACTGGATAAAGAATCTTTCCGAACCATCTAAAATTGCAGCTAATACTTTAGTCAGTACCTATTCTTTCAGAAAAAATATTTTCGCTTATGAAGAAGGGTTTGAATTAGGTGCGTTGGATGAGGGAATATTCGCATCTTCAGAGAGTGTTTTTAACCTGTTTCTTGAGAATGGAAAGGAATTAGATGAGATTAATGATAATTTTATAATGGGAGTTTCTGCACTTTTAGATACTTTTGGACATGGATTATATTTAAAAAAAGAGTTTAATTCTTCAAAAATCATATATAGTAAATCTATTGAATTATCACCAAACCATCCAAGCATAGCTGAGCATATAGCAAACAGGGGGAAATCTAAGTTAAAACTAAACGATAAAGAAGGAGCTAAATTAGACTTTGAAAAGGCAATAGAAAAAGACGTAAATTTTGAAGAAGCTAAAACTTTACTTGAAAGTATCTGTAGATAAATCTTATCAATTAATATGAGAGAAATATTAGAAAAATATTTAGCAGGAGAGTACATAATTCAAATGGGATGGAACAACTGTCTTAATTCAAGAAATGAGTTGCGTCAATTACTAAGTGGGTGGCTACAACTTACAAATTCCAAAACTATTGGAGCCCCAGGACAAGGGGTAGGTGTAAATCCACTTATAAAGTTAGAAACTGGTGGTAGAAGATATGTTTTGAATCAGGATACTAAAAGAGAAGGAATCAAGTTGTTTTTGGAAAATGAAAGAAACGAAAATCCATGGATAACCTCACAAACAAATAGAGTTTCTAATGCTCAAAATGGTGAACATATTGTGGGATTACAGATGTATAGGTTGCCATAAAATACTAAGACCACCTGATAATACTTTAATACAATATAATCACTTTATAATTATCTTTTTATACCTCCCGAGCAACCTCTCGAGCAACCTTAAAAACCAAAAAACCCGTAAATCATTGTTTATAAATGAGTTACGGGATAATTTTGTGGTACCTCCAGGTGGTTTTAGGTTTTACTTGATTTACCCTTTAGTATCTATCCAAGACTTCTGTTATTTATTGGAAAGTGAATTTAAATTCTTTGTGTTCAATTAAATTTAGCTCCAATTGATCATTTTTAAAAAACAGGTTTAACTTTAAACTAATTTGAGTTAAATGCCGCATAAACATTGGTCTTTTTATAAATTAGGGGGGGGTTGATTTTAAAAATAATTTTATTTATATTTTTAAAAACCAAAGGTATGAATAAACGATTAATGACTATTGGAGAAGCTGCTACTTACTTAGGTGTTTCCGTTTCACATTTATATAAAATGTGTTCTTTAAGAAACATTGATTTTCATAAAATCGGGAGATATAATAAGTTTTTAGCAGAAGATTTAGACGAATTCATCTCAAAAAATAAAATCACCAAAAAGAAAGAATCAAATTTTAATTTAAAACCATTTATAAAATTATGACAACGATAAAACAAGTATTTGATTATCGGACTCCAAAATCCAATGGAGAAATTCCTGTAAGATTGCGGGTGACGCACAACCGAAAAACAACCCACATTTCATTGAATGCGTCTTTAACAGAAGATCAAATAAAGAAAATAGAACAAGGTAGGGTCGATGAAGAATTATCTCATTTTATGAAAGAATTGGATGATCTTACTAATAACGTCCGAAAAGTAGCTGCAAAATTAGAGCCCTTTTCAATAGATGAACTAAAAAGACAACTTTCGAATTCCAGTAATTCTAAAAATAATAAAGATCATTTATTGGTCGACATAATTCATCTGAAAATAAAGAAATTTGATGAAAATCAACAATACGCATCTAAGAGCCATTACAATACGCTTTTAAAAATGATTACAAGCTTTGATTCATCCCTTTTGTTAAAAGATGTAGATCAAGATTTCTTATATGATTTTGAAAAATTTTACATAAACGGAAGAATCGAAAAAGATGGGGAAAGTCGATTAGAAAATTATTACAACACCCTAAGTATTTATCTGAGAGACCTTAAAGCCGTCATTAATTTAGGGAGAGATAAGAAAATGGTAGACCACACATATGAGTTCCCATTTGGTAAGAATAGATACATTATAAAAACGTATAGTACAGAAAAAGAAATCTTTTCTGTTAACCACGTTAATAGTATGATGTCTTTTAACTCTTTTGCTACAAAGTATCAAGAGAATGCACATGACCATTGGAAAGTCTGTTTTTTATGCAACGGCAGTAATATGTCAGATGTTTTACAACTCAAATGGACTGATATAGATGATGATATTATATCATTTGTGAGAAAGAAAACAGAGAATAGAACAAAGAACGTCAGGAAACTTTCTATCCCAATTATTAAACCCTTAAGAGAATTAATAGACAAAATAGGTAATAGAGAAAGTGAATACATTTTTGGTGGATTTAGAAGTCCCCCTAAGAAGAAAACTATAGAAAATAAGGTGTCTAAAATGTGCAAGGGTTATAACAAACATTTAAAAGTGATTGGAGAGAAAATTGGATTGCCATTTTCACCCATCATGTCGACATCAAGACATAGTTACGGAAATTACCTTGCTAAAAACGGAGTTCCATTAGAAAGGATTGCAGAGATGATGGGTCATAAGGATAAACAGCGGTTTACAACATATCATTACATTGGTAGTCTGGATACGAAGACATTATTCGAAACAAATGGGTGTTTAGAAGAGTTTTAATCTTGAAAAGTTTGCAAGAATGTTTGCAAGAATTAATTTTTACAAGAATTTTATTTTTAAAAAGGTAGTGTTGACAAGGGTTTCAGAAGATACTCAAAAAATTCAGTTCAATACTCATAATCAGGTGGTCCCTGGTTCGAGTCCAGGTGGGACCACAATTAAAACTAAAAACTCTTGTAAATCAATGATTTATGAGAGTTTTTTTATTTTAGGGCACAAATTAGAGGTGTCTAAAGTCTATTTATCAGAGGAAAATACTCTATTTTCATTCATGTTGTTTCATAATTCAAACCAAATGAACTTAACTTTGAAAGTATACAACTTGCTCTTTTTATAATTTAATTAAAACTTCCAATATTCTTTTGTAATTTGCACTTAAGTTATTTGTCATAGATGATTTTAAATTAAATTAATTTGCTTTTTTTTAGTATTTTAAATATTTTTTTATTTTTAATCATACAAACTAAAAGACAATAGTTTTTACTCATAATCAAACGATAAAGCGGTTAAATTAATAAGGCATGACACAAAATCAACAAAAAAGCACCTTAGTTCCTATCCTTATTATTGCAGGATTATTTTTTATTTTCGGATTTGTAACTTGGATAAATGGAGCGTTAATTCCGTTTATGAAAACCATTAACGAACTAACAGATGCACAATCTTACTTAGTGGCGTCAGCTTCTTATATTTCTTTTGTGGTGATGGCGTTGCCGGCATCTTATATCATCAATAAAATTGGTTTCAAAAAAGGAATGTCTCTAGGTTTAATCATTATGGCAATTGGTGCTTTATTATTTATACCTGCAGCAGAGGCAAGAACATACTGGGTTTTTTTAGTCGCAATCTTTATTCAAGGAGCAGGAATGACTTTATTACAAACAGCCTCTAATCCCTACATTACCATTTTAGGACCTATGGAAAGTGCTGCAAAACGTATTGCAATCATGGGAATTGCCAATAAAGTTGCGGGGGCTCTTGGTTCAGTAATATTTGGGGCAATTTTATTATCAGGAATTGACGGTATCAAAGAAAAATTAAACGTTGTTGATGCAATAGAAAAAGAAAATTTATTAAATACAATGGCGGACAGCGTTGTTACACCTTATATTGTAATGGCAATTGTGTTATTTTTATTGGGTATTTTAATTAGAAAAGCACCTTTACCAGAAGTAGAGGCTCAAGCTATTGAAGCACCTAAATCTGGGGAAAAAGCAAAAACAAGTATTTTTCAATTTCCACATTTATGGTTAGGTGTTTTTGCATTATTTTTATATGTAGGAGTAGAGGTTGTCGCTGGAGATACGATTATTTCCTACGGAATCTCTTTAAATATTCCTGTTGAAGAGGCTAAGTTTTTTACCTTATTTACTTTAATGGCAATGGTTGCTACGTATGCTTTAGGTGTCTTTTTAATTCCAAAATATATAAGTCAGTCTTTAGTATTAAAAGCAAGTGCTCTTTTAGGAATCATTTTGTCATTTTGTATTGTTTTTTCCACTGGATTTACTTCTGTACTTTTTGTAGCAGCTCTAGGAATTGCAAACGCGTTAGTTTGGCCAGCAATTTGGCCTTTAGCATTAACTGGTTTGGGAGAATTCACAAAAACAGGATCGGCTTTATTAATTATGGCCATCTCTGGAGGCGCAATAATTCCGCCAATATACGGCGCATTAGTAGATTATAAAAAAGAAGAGTTTATAACAATAGGAATAAATGAGGCAAACGCATTAGCAGAAGCGGCTTCTTTTGGATATTGGATTTTACTCCCTTGTTATTTAGCGATTTTGTATTACGCTTTCTTTGGTCATAAAGTTGGATTAAAAAAAGGATACTTCAATTTATAACATAGATTGAATTTAAAAACACCAAAAAAAGCATTGAAGAAATTTCTTTAATGCTTTTTTAATTAAAAAAAAGATAAAACCTTAGCTTTTTGTTTTCGCCTTTGGCGGATTTGGTAATTGATTAAAACCCATATTAAATAGTGTAAAACCAAAAACATCTGCATACTGTTCAATAGTTTTGGCAATCGGAGTTCCTGCGCCATGACCCGCATTAGTTTCTATTCGTATCAAGGTAGGATTTTTTCCACTTTGTTTGTCTTGTAATTCTGCTGCAAATTTAAAACTATGTGCGGGCACAACTCTATCATCGTGATCACCAGTTGTTATTAATGTTGCAGGATATTTTACCCCTGCTTTTACATTGTGAACTGGCGAATATTCCTTTAAATAGTCAAACATTTCTTTGTTGTCATCTACTGTTCCGTAATCATAAGCCCATCCTGCGCCAGCAGTAAACGTATGATAACGCAACATGTCTAAAACACCAACGGCAGGCAACGCAACTCGCATTAAATCGGGTCTTTGTGTCATCGTTGCACCCACTAATAAACCACCATTAGAACCTCCACTTATTGCCAGAAATTCTGATGAAGTATATTTTTCTGCTATTAAATATTCGGCGGCAGCAATAAAATCATTAAACACATTTTGTTTTTTTAGTTGTGTGCCTGCATCGTGCCATTTTTTACCATATTCTCCTCCGCCTCTTAAATTTGGTACAGCATAAATACCCCCTTGTTCCATCCAAACAGCGTTTGCAATACTAAAAGAAGGGGTTAAGCTGATGTTAAAACCACCATAACCATATAAAGTAGTGGGGTTTTTACCATTCAATTCAATGCCTTTTTTATGCGTAATTATCATTGGTACTTTTGTTCCATCTTTTGATGTGTAAAAAACTTGTTTACTTTCAAACTCATCCGAATTAAAAGCAATTAAAGGTTTCCAATACGAAGTGTAGCTTCCCTCTTTTGGATTAAATTGATAAAAAGATGCAGGTGTATTGTAATTGGTAAACGAAAAATACAACTCTTTTGCAGATGTTTTCCCTCCAAAACCACCAGCAGAACCAACTCCTGGTAATTGTACTTCTCTTAGTAAATTTCCATCAAAATCGTATTGCAATACCTTTGAAACGGCATTTATCATATAGGTTGCAAAGAAATAACCAGAACCGGTGGAAGGACTTAATACATTTTTTGTTTCTGAGATAAAATCTTCCCAGTTTTCTGGAGTAGGATTTGCCGCATCTACAGTGACTACTTTTTGATTTGGAGCGTTTAAATTTGTAGCTAAGTACAATTTACTTCCTCTATTATCAATAATTTGGGTGTCAGTTTTTACATCGCCTAAAATTGTAATTAATTTACTATTCTTTTCTAATAAATCTTTGATAAACAACTTGTTTCCAGAAGTAGAAACTTGTGCTGAAATAACCAAATAGTTATAATCTTCGGTTAAATAACCAAAAACATATCGGTGTTTTTCTGATGGAGTTCCGCCAAAAACAACTTCATCTTCTTTCTGTGAGGTTCCTAATTTGTGATAATATAATTTGTGCTGATCTGTTTTTGCTGATAATTCACTTCCTTTTGGCTTGTTGTAACTAGAATAATAGAAACCCTCGTTTTTGTACCAAGAAACTCCAGAGAATTTGACATCGACTAAAGTATCTTCTTTACTGATTTTTGATTCTGCATCAATGACAATTATTTTTCTCCAATCAGATCCACCTTCAGAAATCGAGTAGGCTGCCGTTTTTCCGTCATCAGAAAAACTTAAAGAACCTAAAGAAGTAGTTGCATCGTCAGAAAAAGTATTAGGGTCTAAAAAAATTTCTGGATCAGCATCGCCTTTTTTTCTATAAATTACATTTTGATTTTGCAACCCATTATTTTTAGAAAAATAGGTATAATCACCTTCAATAAACGGCGTTCCTACTTTTTCGTAATTCCATAATTCGGATAGCCGATCTTTTAATTGATTTCGATAAGGAATTTTGCTCAAATAATCGAAAGTAACTTCATTTTCAGCTTTAACCCAAGCTTTCGTTTCTGCACTTTTGTCATCTTCTAACCATCTATAGTTGTCTACAACCTTTGTTTCGAAAAGGATATCTGTAACTGGTTTTTTTGTTGTTTTTGGGTAATTCACGTTGCTGTTTATTTGGTTTTTTTTTTCCTGCAAGAAACTAAAATTATGCTCGCCAAAAGAAAAAGATAAATAAATTTTTTGATTCTGTTTTTAAGTTTCAAAGGTTCATCAAATTTAATTAGAAATACAGAAGTTGCATAAAACCAGTGTTTTGTCAATTTTTAAAGTTTTAAACGCAGTATTTGTAATGTTTTTTGTTAAAAAACGACTATTTTCACAGTAATCAAGAAAAACATTTTTATATAATGACAGAGAATTTAACGAAAGAAACCTTTTTAGAAAAGGTTTTTAATTTTGAGAAAAATAAAGAATGGACTTTTGAAGGAAAAAGACCAGCTATGATTGATTTTTATGCTGATTGGTGCGGACCCTGTAAAATGTTAGCGCCAATTTTAGAACAACTTTCGGAAGAATATGGAGATAAAATTGATGTTTATAAAATTGATACAGAAGCAGAGCAAGAATTAGCAGCAGCATTTGGAATTAGAAGCATCCCTTCTATGTTATTTTGTCCTGCCAAAGGTCAGCCAGAAATGGCAAACGGAGCTTTACCAAAACAAGAACTAGAACGCATTATTGCTAATGTTTTAAAAGTGACAAAATAATTTTAATTTGTAACTTGGTTTGCCCTAGAGTAAATATGTTTCTACAAGAAATGTACTATGTTTAATAGCTGACTATGTTGTTATTTTTTTTTGAAGGATGTTTTTTTAACGCAAAAGTTAAGCAAATAAGGAAGCAAAAGCTTCTTCAATTTTACCAACTAAAATCAGTTTTATAGTATGTTTTTTAGAGGTTATTTTATTGTATTTCGATGCCACAAAAGTTTTATAACCCAATTTTTCTGCTTCTAAAATTCGTTGGTCAATTTTAGAAACGGGTCTAATTTCGCCCGCTAAACCAACTTCTGCTGCAAAACATACATTTGGATTAATAGCAATGTCTTGATTAGATGACAATATTGCAGCAACAACGGCCAAGTCAATCGCAGGATCGTCTACATTTATACCTCCTGTAATATTTAAAAATACATCTTTTGCACCTAATTTAAAACCCGCTCTTTTTTCAAGAACGGCTAAAATCATGTGTAATCGTTTTAAGTTGTAACCTGTTGTAGAACGCTGTGGTGTTCCATAAACCGCAGTTGAAACTAATGCTTGAATTTCAATCATTAAAGGGCGAATTCCTTCCAAAG
>Ga0222647_1000849_pt1 | contig 10783 bp, 6 predicted proteins | sample AntAcemetagen333_FD_179864 | JGI IMG/M metagenome (GOLD analysis project Ga0222647, IMG submission 179864) | Saline water microbial communities from Ace Lake, Antarctica - #333 | ecosystem: Environmental > Aquatic > Non-marine Saline and Alkaline > Saline | place: Antarctica: Ace Lake | collected...
AAATATTAGGTTTGTAATTTCTGACACCCCGAGAACTCGGTGGTGTCCAAATAAAAAACTATGAATTTGAAATATAAAAAGTACGATAATTATAAACCTTCGGGTGTCGAATGGCTGGGCGATATGCCTGAACATTGGGAAGTATTCTCTCTAAAAAGATTAGTAAAATCGCCTTTAAAATATGGTGCGAATGAACCTGCATTTTTTAATGACAGAAATCTACCTCGATATATTAGAATAACGGATTTTGGAAATAATGGAAACTTAAAATCAAATACGTTTAAGTCACTGCCCTTAAAAAAAGCAAAAGACTATTTATTAGAGGAAGGTGATTTACTATTTGCAAGAAGTGGAGCTACTGTTGGAAAGACATTTCTTTTTCAAAACTATAAAGGGCTCGCTTGTTTTGCAGGTTATTTAATTAAAGCATCTTTTAATCAAGAAAAATGCAATTTTAAATTTATTTACTATTGCACAAAATCAGGTTATTATAATAATTGGAAAAATAGCATTTTTATTCAAGCGACTATTCAAAACATAGGAGCAGATAAATATAATCTTTTACCAATTCCTCTTCCGACTTTAACCGAACAAACCGCCATCGCCAATTTCCTCGACCGCAAAACGGCACAAATAGATAAAGCGATTGCCCAAAAAGAACAATTGATTGAACTGCTGAAAGAACGCCGACAGATTTTGATACATGAAGCCGTGACGCAAGGTTTGGATAAATCGGTGGAAATGAAAGATAGTGGCGTGGAATGGGTTGGGGAAGTGCCGAAGCATTGGGAAGTGAAGAAATTGGGCTATTTGACTACTAGAATTGGAGACGGATTACACGGTACGCCTAATTATACGGATGATGCAACATATTATTTTATTAATGGGAATAACCTGGGGAATGAAAAAATTAAAATAACTGAGCAAACGAAAACTGTCAACATAAAGGAATATTTACTTCATAAAAAAGATTTGTCTGGAAACACTATATTATTATCAATAAATGGGACAATTGGTAACGTTAGTTATTACAATTATGAACCTATTATGTTAGGAAAAAGCGCTGCTTATATTAATTTATTATCTAACGTTAATATCAGATATATTCGACTATTCTTACAATCTTCGATTTTTAAAAATTATTATGAGTTAGAGTTATCTGGTTCAACAATAAAAAACCTTTCTCTACACTCAATAGGAAAAACGCCAATAGTTATTCCTCCAAAAGAAGAGCAACAAGAAATAGTGAGCTACATAGAAGCACAAAACGAAAAAATCAAAACCGCCATCAAATTAAAACAGCAAGAAATCGCATCGTTAAAAGAATATAAAACGGTATTGATAGATGCAGCGGTGACGGGGAAGGTTATTGTTGATTAGGAATTAGAAATATAAAAAATAGATACCTTATGCTTAAAGTATTAATTTACAATAAGGGAAATAACGAAGATAAAAGCGGTGATAAGTTGCGAACTGCTTTTGGTACGAACGAAGATAGTTTGACGGCTTCGGTGTTTCAATTATTGTCGTACTTGCCTGATGAAGTGCTTTGGCGAGTGATTCGGCAAACGTTGAAAAATGAAAATTTGCCCGAAACTGTTGGGAAATTAGAAACGATAGAATTTTGGGCAAAATGGAATGCAGAAGGAACAACGAATATAAACTTTGTAGAACCTGATGTTTTTTTAGCTTTTGGAAATTTGAATATCATCGTAGAAGCGAAACGCTATGATGCAAAACAACAAAGCTATTGGCAATGGAAAAATGAATTAATTGCTTATGAAAATGAATATTCGGATAACGAAAAAACAGTGATTTTATGGGCTTTAGGTGGTATTCATCAATTAAAAACGGAAGAAGTTTCAACGAAAAAAGAAACCTATAAAGTTGTCAAATCTACTTGGACAATGCTTTTATCAACAATAAAATCAGAACTTCAAAAAGACGATAATCAATCAAGACATTCGCAGCAATTGTTGAATGATTTGATTGAAGCATTTGCCTTTCATGGTTTCTTTGTTGGGACTTGGCTTAGTGAAGCAGGATTTGAGAAGCAAAATATTCAAAATAGTTCTATGAATTATTTTATCAATAATAAAGAAAAATACGATAGCCAAAAATGGTTATTCTCTTTACCTAAAATAAATATTCAATCACAAAATCTTAAAGCTATTCAATCATGGAAAACACATTAAATAAAAAAGAATTAGATGATGTATTTATAGATGTTCGTAAATCTTATCGGTTGTTGTATTCATATCAACGTCGAGTGATGGATTTGGTACAATTTATTGAGGAGCATTTTGATTCAAAAGTACGTAATGCTTATCATTTTATTGGTAGAAACAATCAATCTGTATTACCTAGTCAAAATTCTTGGGATTATTTATTATTCTATAATTGTCCTTACAGTATGTTAATAACGGATGCTAATAATGTTGCGTTAGAATTAGCAATTATTATTGTAAGCGATACGGGCTTATTTGATGAATACCCAACTACGTCAAGCAAAAACCAATCAAAAATAAATGAGTTTTCACCTGTCGAAATATCAAGAACTCAAATACATTTAATATTAAAGAAAGACGGCTCTGCGTGGCATGATTATATTGAAATAATGTTCAAAGGAGATAGCGAACAGGAATATATTAAAAAGACGGATATTAGTGATTTACTAATCGGCAAAAAATATAATTTATCTGATTTTATGAATGAGGAAAATACGCTAATGCAATTGAAAAATTTTGAAGATTTTTGTATTAAAAACGGTATTACTTTACACCCAAAAAAGACGGATTAAATAAATGGAATTTTTGAAAAATTGAATTGCGAAACAAGCTGTCTCGCAATCTAATCGAATTAATAATCAAAAAAAATCTGTGTAATCTGTGAAAATCCGTCTTAAAAAAACAATAAAAACATGGCATCTAAAACCAACGAAAAAGCCTTAGAACAAGCAATAGAAAGAGCCTTAACGGGAACAATAATCGAGGACATGAAAAACGATATAGGTTTGGCGGAACAAGCCGAGCAGTATCGGGCAGGAAACGGTTATTATTTGGGTATTCCGCAAGATTTTGACGCACAATATGCCGTCGATACGAAGCGGTTTTGGCACTTTTTGGAAACGACACAAGCCAAAGAGTTAGACAAACTCAAAATCAATCCAAAATACCAACTTGCCATCATTCAACGCTTGGATAGAATGGCGAAAAAGTATGGTATTTTGGAGCTGTTGCGAAAGGGCTTGGACGTGGATAATGCTCATTTTACCTTGTTTTTTGTACCGCCTTTGGCTTCGAGTAGTCAAGCAGTGAAGGAGAATTTTGAACGCAATGAATTTAGCGTAACTCGGCAATTACAATATTCTACCAAAAACAAAATGGAGGAAATTGATATGGTTATTTTTGTCAATGGTTTGCCGATTATTACGATAGAATTAAAAAATCCGTGGACGGGACAAAATGCGAAAGTTCACGGTCAAAAACAATATAAAGAGCGAGATACCAAGGAAACCTTATTGAATTTTGGCCGCTGTTTGGTGCATTTTGCTGTTGATACGGACGAGGCATATATGACAACTAAATTAGATGGCAGTTCGACTTTTTTCTTGCCTTTTAATAAAGGATTCAAGCACGGCAAAGGCAACCCACCCGATGCGTTTGGACACAAAACGAACTATCTTTGGAATGAAGTTTTTACTCGCAAAAGCATTGGCAATATCATTCAGCATTTTGTGCGTTTCGATGGCAAAGCGAAAGATGCGTTGAGCAAAAGAACGTTATTTTTCCCTCGTTATCATCAAATGGACGTAGTGCGAAAAATCATAGATGATGTGGCGAAAAATGGCGTTGGCGGTAAATATTTGATACAACATTCGGCAGGTTCGGGCAAGTCAAATTCCATTACTTGGGCAGCGTATCAACTGATTGAGGCTTATCCCGAAAATGACACGGTGAACGGCAGTAAAAGTTGGGATTTGCCGTTATTCGATAGCGTAATTGTCGTGACGGACAGGCGATTATTGGATAAACAGATTAAGAATAACATCAAGGAATTTTCGCAAGTCAAAAATATTGTGGCTCATGCGGAACGGTCGAGCGATTTACGGCAGCATTTGGAAAGCGGCAAAAAAATCATCATTTCTACGATTCAAAAATTCCCATTTATCATTGATGGAATTGCGGATTTGAGCGATAAGAATTTTGCGATAATTATTGACGAAGCCCACAGTTCACAAAGCGGCACGGCTCACGGCAAAATGAACGAAGCCATGGGAAAAGCTCAAATGGATGGCAATGCGGACGATGGACAAGACAAAATTCTACAAGCGATGAAAAGTCGCAAAATGTCCAATAATGCGTCTTATTTGGCATTTACAGCAACGCCTAAAAGCACAACTTTAGAGAAATTTGGTATAAAACAAGCCGATGGCAGTTTTGACCCTTTTCATTTGTATTCGATGAAACAGGCGATAGAAGAAGGTTTTATTTTAGACGTATTGGCAAATTATACGACTTACAAAAGCTTTTATGAAATCAAAAAATCCATTGAAGATAATCCCGAATATCAAAACAAAAAAGCACAGAAAAAACTAAAGGTTTACGTCGAAAGTCACGAAGAAACGATAGCGACCAAAGCAGAAGTTATGGTCAATCATTTTTTGGATAATGTCGTGCGTCCAAAGAAAATGAAAGGTAAAGCAAAGGCAATCGTTGCGACACAAAATATCGCTTCTGCAATAAAATATTTCAAGGCAATTGAGCGAATATTAACCGAAAAAGGAAATCCGTTTAAGGCAATTGTTACCTTTTCAGATACTGAAATCGACCACGCAAAGGTCAAAGATGTAGATTTTAATCACTTTCCAAGTAAAGATATTTCAGATAAATTTGATACCGACGAATATCGTATTTTGGTGGTTTCCGATAAGTTTTTGACGGGTTTTGACCAACCAAAATTGAGTGCAATGTACGTGGACAAAAAGCTGTCAGGCGTATTGTCGGTTCAGGCATTATCTCGCTTAAACCGCTCTGCGAACAAGCTCGGAAAAAAGACAGAAGATTTATTTATTTTGGATTTTTATAATTCAACGGAAGAAACACAAGCAGCATTTGAACCATTTTATACGGCTACGTCATTGAGTGAAGCAACCGATATTAACGTCTTACACGAGTTGAAAGCTTTATTGGATGACGTTGGTGTTTATGAACAATCGGAAGTGGAGAAGTTTGTAACCAAGTATTTTGATAATGTTGATGCACAAGAATTAAGTCCAATTATTGATGTCGCTGCGGCACGGTTTAATCACGAATTGGAGTTAGAAGTAGAAGAAAAAATCAGCTTCAAAGTACAAGCTAAGCAGTTTGTCAAAATCTACGGTCAAATGGCTTCAATTATGCCGTTTGAAAATATCAATTGGGAAAAATTATATTGGTTTTTGAAGTTTTTAATTCCAAAACTCGCCATTCCGAAAGAACACGACAAGGAAGATGATTTGTTAAATGCCGTTGATTTATCCACCTACGGTTTGCAACGCATGAAACTCAACGAAACCATCAAACTAGATGAGGATGAGAGTGAACTCGACCCTCAAAATGCCAATCCTCGAACAGGTGGCGTTGAAGGAGAAGTAGAAAAAGACCCATTGGATTTAATCATCAGAGCATTCAATGAACGATATTTTGAAGGTTGGGACGCTTCGCCCGAAGAACAAAAAGTGAAGTTTGTCGCTGTCGCAAGATTCATAAAAGATAATCCGAACTTTGAAAAGCAAGTATTGAATAATGAAGATACGCAAAACCGTAATTTAGCATTTGAACAAATGGTGAGCAATGCCATCAGACAACAACGGAAAAACGATTTGGATATGTATAAAAATTATCATCAAGATAATGGCTTCAAACAGACGTTTATTGATATTATTTCGAGGATTTTGGATGTGAGGGTGTAAACGGTGTATCTTTCAACATTATGTAATATCTAATACTAAAGACTAATCTGAAACTAATTTTTTATGCTTATTTAAAAATTATAACAAGTGAGTGGGGATAATAACAAATCAACAGATAAAAAGGAGTTAACCTTGAAGGTTAAAAAGGTAACACTATATGTATTATTTAGTATCATTGTAATTGCTCTTTTTTTTAGAGAAGCACCTATTTTTAATGAATATTTTTTCCTATTCAAATTAACTATTCTATCCTTCTCTCTATTGATAGTTTTGTGCAGGGTTTCAATTTCTATTGATATATACAATCTATTAAAAGACGAAAAAGTATTCAAACCATACGATATAGATAGTGCATTCTATAGATTTTGGAATAATAAAAATCAGGTTATCTACTTCTTTCTTTTACTATTACCCTTATTTATTCCCAATGAGTTAGTTAATAATTTCGTAGATAACATCGTAAGTCAAATATTCCAAGATTCTAAAACTACTATTTATTCAATTATACTTATCACTGCTTCATCCTGTTTCTTACTAATAGGATACGTAAGAAGTAAAAGTGTTTATATACCGTCAAAAACACCTTTAGCTCTTTTATTTCTAATTTCCTCATGGGTTGCATATTATGAAATAACAAGTACATATGAATATCTCACTTTTTCTGGTGGAGTAATACATCTTACTTCCTTCATATACCTAATGACCTACCTTAATCTACATTTTTATTTGAAGTTCAAATATGGTAACACAAAAACTCAAAATAATGAACCTCCTTCCCTTTTAACTGATGAAGAAATCGGATTAACCAATGAAGAAATCAGTAATAAGCATGAAATAATCGATAAATTGGGACGAAAAGATTATGCAGAACGATTAACTAAAAAATTATTAAAAGGAAGTTTTAAAACTTCTTTTGCTGTTGGAATTACGGGTGAATGGGGAGCAGGAAAAACTTCTTTTATCAGTTTGATGAAAGAGAGTTTAAGAAATACTGATAAAGATATAATCATTTTAGAATTCAATCCATGGAATAGTCAAACATCAAGTCAAATAATCGAAGATTTTTTTGGCGTTTTTCAGAAGAAACTTTCTCCTTATAGTTCAACAATTTCATCTGAAATCATGAACTATGCAAAAAATCTTATACACTCAAACAAAGGATATTGGTGGACTTTACCAAAACAAATCATTAATTATTTTGATAAGCCCATTTCAATTGGAGATAGATTTAGTCATATTAATGAGAATTTGAAAATTATTAACAAGAAAATCTTTATCATAATTGATGATTTAGACAGATTGGATAAAAAAGAGATTATTGAGGTTATTCGACTAATTAGAAACACTGCTAATTTTTACAATATGCGCTTTATTGTTGGTTACGATAAAGGTTATGTAAATGCTGCTATTGCTAGCATAAATGACTATCGTAGTGAATTCTTTTTAGAAAAAATTTTTCAATTAGAAATTGTCTTACCTCATGTGGAAAGTAATTTTTATATCGAAAAATTAATCGAAAAAATTGAAATAGAAATAGGGGACACAGAATCAGGTAATTTGTCAGATTTACATGAAAAAGCGTTAGCATATAATGAAGATAAAACCCTCTTAAATAACCAAAATGCACATAACTTCTATTTTATAATATCATCAATTATAGATAGTTATAGGGATATTAGTAGGTTCATCAATATTTTAACTCTAAATTATGAGGGAGTAAAAGACGATGTAAATTTCATTCATTTCATATTAGTAGAAGCATTAAGATATAAGTATCCTTTAGTCATCGATAGTATGCATAAGCAAAGAGATAAGTTATTTTCTTTCGATCGTGAAAATAATTTAGTTTCCTTAAATGATTACGATGCAACAAAAAGTACTTTAACTATTACAATCAATGAAGAGGATTTTCAAGCCATCACAAATAAGATAACAAAAGAGGCAGAGCAGAATTCTAATCTTCGTCAATTGTTTGATAAGCATATCAAAAAAGAGTCAATAGACTCAACCTTAAATAGTTTTCTCTCAGAGTTCACCTTAAATGAAGCAGATAAAAATATTATAACACTTTTTTTTAAATTAATTTTTGTTGATTATCCAAAAAATACTGGACACTTATTAAATCACCCCAAGTATTACTCTAACTATTTTTCGTACAGAAACTCTAAGGATTCTATTCCAAGGATGGAATTTGAAAAGGCTATTAAGGATACAAAAAGTGTCAATGAATTCAACGTAAGTATTGATGCATGGTTAAATACAAATAAAAAAAATATTGAAGATTGCTTTTATAATTATTCACCTACTGATTATAAAACCTATAAGACTTATATCCTTGGCTTCCTATATGCTGCGAAGAAAATGAAATTTAACACCCGAATGGATAGGGTTTTAGAAAATAAACTGCCTGACTTAACATTGGATGATAATAAAAACAAACTGAGAGATTTCTTTGATAAAGAATTTGTTGAAGCATCTAATTATCCTTTCGTAGAAGAATTGGTATATCTGAATAAAATCATAAAAATTCATTTTAATGAAGAGGTGGAATATAATAAAGAACTGAGAGAATTAGAAAGAACAAGCAATTCACATGAAGAAATTTTTGATTTTGAAGGTTCTCATAAATTGTCAAAAATAAACCTATTTTCAATAATAACTGACTACAAGTATTATATTGAAAAGTTTATTGAAAAAACAGCAAAGGTTAAAGATTTAAAGTCTGAGGAGTTTAAATCTTTTTTCAAACAGGTCGCAGGAGATAAAGGATGGTTTCGATTTGTTGGTTACTATGACAATGAAAAAGGAAAAGAGAAATTTCAAAAGATATTGAAAGAATTTATTGAAAAACATTCGGAAGATGATGTTTATGAAATACTTTTAGAGTCTATACAAGAAGAACAAGAAATTGATAGTTATGGAAGAATATACTTTACACCGTTTGAAGCAAATCCTTATATAGGTATCTGTTCACTCTTTAATGATTATGATGAGTTCTATGTATTTTTTAAAAAGCTAAAATATGATAAAATGAAAAATGAAAAAGATATAGAGAATATTTATTGGAAATATTACGAGGGAGATAAAATGTATTATTATGTATAAAGTGACGGAAGCTTTGAAATTGAATAATCCGTAGATTTTTATTTTTTCATATACTCAAAAATTTTCCCCTGCTGCTCCAAAATTGTTTGAATAGAATTTTTATCTATTTCAATGGTTTTGGAGTTTATCATTTCTCCCTCTCCCAAGAGCAACCATCGTAAATCTAATTCGGGAAAATGAGTTGCTAATACCACCACCAAATCTATTTTAGGCATTTTAACTGTCCCTCTCAAAAAGCCTGAAATGTTTTTTGGGTGATAACCTGTTATCCGAGAAAACTCTGCTTGAGTTAAATTTTTTGAATTTAAAAATGTTTCAAACCTATTTTTAATATCTTTCATTCAGCGATAAATTAGATAATATATTTTAATTCAGCGTTTTTTTTCATAAAAATTTGTTGTTTCGGAAAAAAATAGCTTGATTTGTGGGAGTTATTCTGAAATAACTCAAATATACGTTTTTTTAATAATAGGAGGAATAGCCTTGTCTGAGTTTGGCGACTACGCAAGGACTACTCCTCGGAATAAAACTTAATTATCATGAGCAAAAGTAATGAATTGCCGTCAAAACGGCAAGAAGAAAGTATTATGCCTGAAACAAAGGCAAAAACAACGAACTTCACCCAAATATCCAACGAAGTTCTCTTAGATGAAAGATTGAGCTTCAAAGCAAGAGGAATTTTAGCACTCCTACTCTCTCGTCCCAAAAATTGGAAAATTTACATTGATGAAATCATCGAACGTTCGGATTTAGATGGTAAGCATTCTGTGCGGACAGGTCTTAAGGAATTGAAAACATCAGGTTACTTGGAATTGGTGAAGGTTTGGAATGCTGCAACAGGAAAATTTGAAGGTACAGTTTATCAACTGTGCCTAAATTATCGACCGAATTTCTCGAAAACTCCGAAAATCTTGAAAACACCAAAAACGGTAGTACAAAAAAATTTGCCGCAGGTGAAAGATTTCCCGACTGTCGGGAAAACCGACCTACCGAAAATCAGTCAGGCGGAAAACCTGTCGGTCGATAATTCCGACGGACGGAAAACCATGACACCAAGTAATACTAAACACAGTAATACTAAACATAGTAATACTAAAACACAGCAACAACAAACAAAAGCTGATGATGATGTTTCTTTGAAAAATTTAGAAAATGAAAAAAAGGTTTCTAATGAAATTTCTGATAACCTCGCTAACGAGGTTTCCAATAAGGTTTCTAATGAAAAAATAGAAAATCAAATCGCTACTGATTTCCTCCCCTCTTTGGAAGAAGATGAAGTTTGGAAGAAAACGTTTGTCGGTAAAGACATTTGTAAACAAGTTGGTACAACTGAAATTTTGACCTTACCAATGGTTGATTTATTATTGAAACACTTCACCCAAACTTCGATTTCAAGCGGTGCAACCTATCCGAATGTCACAGCGATAAAACGCCACTTTTTCAATTGGTTCAATGCCAATTTGAATAAAAATGCCTTATCAAATTATATCGAAACCCAAGCTATTGCATCAAAAAAGGTACGTAAACAAGTCGCTACTTTGATGCCAAAAACCGATGCGATTCTAAACAAGATTTACGGTCAGCAATGCGACAATGAAGCACATTTATACCGTTGTTTACAATTGTTAGAAACCCATTTAGCAACCTACGAAAATGCGGTAAACATCCTTGATACCGAAAATAAAACCGCTGTAAACACTTGGATTCAAGACATTGAAAATGCCA
>Ga0222647_1000850_pt1 | contig 10771 bp, 8 predicted proteins | sample AntAcemetagen333_FD_179864 | JGI IMG/M metagenome (GOLD analysis project Ga0222647, IMG submission 179864) | Saline water microbial communities from Ace Lake, Antarctica - #333 | ecosystem: Environmental > Aquatic > Non-marine Saline and Alkaline > Saline | place: Antarctica: Ace Lake | collected...
TTAGAAACAAAAAAGCTTGCAGAATTTTTTAATGAAACCTTGGGGTTTTGTCCTAATTCGGTTTTAACAATGCAACGCAGACCCGCAATTTCAAAAGCATTTATAAACTTAAACAAAGCTGTGATGGCAAATGATGGACGAGTTACTTCTGCCTTAAAAAGAATGATTGCTTGGGTTTCTAGCAACGCAACTGGTTGCAGATATTGCCAAGCACACGCAATTAGAGCGGCAGAACGTTATGGCGCAGCGAAAGAACAACTAGATAATATTTGGGAATATAAAACACACGCAGCATTTTCTGAGGCAGAAAGAGCTGCTTTAGATTTTTCGTTAGCCGCTTCAATAATACCAAATGCGGTAGATGCAAAAATTAAAGAGGAGTTATATAAGTATTGGGATGAAGGCGAAATTATAGAAATGTTGGGCGTTATTTCGCTCTTTGGATATTTAAATAGATGGAATGATTCGATGGGAACAACTTTAGAAGAGGATGCTATTGAAAGTGGAAATCAGTTTTTAAGCAAACACGGTTTTGAAGTTGGCAAACATAATAGTTCTAAATACTAGGTTTCAAAATATAGCTAAAAAGGCTCCTCATTTATACTGAATTTATTTTAGTGATTGATGCGTTTTTTTATTCTACTTTTTCAAGTATTTTTATAATTGTCGATGAAATTGAATCAATTAATTTTTGCGATTTTTCTATTTCATTATGAATAACCTTCTCATCAGAAACCAACTCTTTAGTAGTTTCAAAAGATTTTTGATACCAGTCTTTCCATGCCACAATAATTTGTAATTGTGTAGCTAAAGAATCACCTTGATTTAGAGCAATTTTGCTTTGTTTTAATTCTTCATTTAGTCGACTTACAGCAGCTTTTTCTAAATCTAATAAAATTAATTTTGCTGTATTTTCATCCGCATTTAATAAGTTGTAAGCAGCTATTAAAGCCGTTGCCCCTACATTTTTTAAAGTCGTCTTAGACACTTTGTCAATTCGGTCATTGTCTGTATGATAAAACTGATCTGTAAAATGCCAAAACAAAACACTTGGTATATTTTCTCTTAAAAAAGGTACGTGATCGCTTCCTCCTTCAAATGGGTTTGCGTTTACAAGCCAATTGGCTCTTTTGCCTTGTTCTTTAAACTTATCAATTAAAAAATCATTTAAATAATGAGGTTTCATTTGGTCTAAACTCATTTTAGAACCTCCCCATTCTGTATGTTTGTCGTTTCCTCGAGTCCAAATTGCACTTGGATCTGGCATTTTTTCAATTAAGAAAGTTCCGCCAGTTTTCTCGGTATTTTCACCAACCATGTCTAATGAAATTCCCCATTTAATATCTTTTGCTCTTATAGAATCTTGTTGCACATATCTTTTTGTTGATATAATTTCATCGCCCCATAAAAAAGTTAACGTTCTTTTTGGTTGATATTCTTTTTGCTTAACGAATTTTGCCGTTAAAGTTGCCATTTCAAGCGCAACTCCAACGCCTGTTGCGTTATCATTTGCACCAGGTTCTTGAATATGTGCACTAAAAACCAAACGTTCTTTTGGCTTTTCGCTTCCTTTAATATCTGCAACTATTGTAAGTTCTTCGGATGGATAAATATCTGTTTCAACGTGTACTTTTAAAAACGTTTTTCCTTTTTCTAAAGATTTTATCAAACGTTCTTTTGCCGCAAAAGACAAGGCGATTGCCCAAGGTTTGTTTACAGAATCTAAAGGAATTGAGCGAAACTGAATAGACGTTGTGTTTATTGCTGGTTGTAAATAATCAGGATTATCGTAGGTTATAATCCCTGCTGCTTTTCCATCAACAATGGCAGCTTTAAAAATTTGATAGGGACTGGTTTCTGCAAAAACTATTTTACCTTTAACATTCATCGTAGAAATTTTTTGAATGTCATCAATATAAATAACTTCTGCTGTAATTCCTTCTTTTGGTGTGCTGTAAGAATTTAAAGCAATCATATTTCTGTTTGTATGATGTTGCAATAAAGGTTCAATTTCTCCTTCAATTTTTAAACTGGCATTTACAGACTCCCAAGTTGGATTCTTTAATGCTCGTTTTTCTACTCTGTAGGTTAATATGTCGTTTTTCTTCGCATTTTCTTCTAAAACATAACCCGCTTTTTCTAGTTCTTCGGCAATTTTATAGATTGTTTTATTAAAGCCAGTGTTACCAACAACTCTCCAATATTTTTCTACAAAAGAAGTCGTTTTAAATGCCAAATCGCCAGTCAATTCTTGATTGATAACATCTGCATAATTATTGGTATTTAATTCTAAAGGTTTCTCGTTTTTACAATTAACAAATAAGGTTACAATTAATAAAAGTATTATAGATTTATTTAACATAGTAATAATTTTTTATCTTTTGTTTAGTGTCTAAATCCGAATAGATTGTTTTTAGTAAAAACACAAATAGGAACAATTATTGACAATTTTTTTTTATAAATAGGCTTTTATTTTTTTACAGTTAAAACTTCATTTTCAAAAGACAAGCCTTCAAAACCAGTTTTCATAAAAAGTCTAATATTATGATGAGCAGTTCCTTTTTTGTCATTTAAAACAGTTCTATAATATTCTCCAAAGCAAAGCAACGTTTCTGCTCTCGTTAATTTTTGCAGAATTGCAAAAGAAAACAATTTACAAGAACCAGAATTCTCACCAACTTTATTTTTAAAGTTACCATTTTTAAACGACGTGGGCGTAAAGTTGTAATTATCGTCAATCACTTGCATGGTTTCTGCAAATGTAATTGCTGTAGGATTTGTTTTTATTTTGGTTTTGAATTGTTGAATGTTCATGATGGTTTTAGGTTCTATATTTTCTTCTATTTTTGGTTCTAAGGTTTTATAAGGAAACTCATTTACTAATTGTTGTAAAAAAGGAACATCGTTATCTTTCATAAAAATTAAATATAAAAGCTGTCCATTTGTATCTAATGTAGATATATTTCCAGGTATAGTTGATACACTTTTTCCTGTAAAGTATTTATAAAAAGCCAAACCTAAAAGATAGGTGCCGTTTGAGGAAGGATGAATATCATCATGAAATAATTCGATATCAGGTCTGTATTTAAGCGAACTCGCAAAAAGAGGCCCTCCAGGAATATAATTAGTGTTGGTCTGTTCGCAAAGTTTTTTATGCAATTTCTCGATTTCTGGTAACATTAAAGGATTCGATTTATATGCCCAAGTCATCAGAAAAATTGGTTCAGCCCCTTTTGATCTCACCAAATCAGCAAATTTTTTACTGTAGTCTAGAAATTTTTCTGGCGAATTAATGGCACTTAAACTATGGTTGTTAAAAACCACATAATCCCATTTTTCTAATTCAAGCATGATACGAGTTTGAGTTCCTCTTTCACTTTTCCAGTGATTCTCTAAACTAGAACCGCCAACTGTTGAATGCTTTGTTTCTATAATAACGTCTTGAGATTTTGCCATTGCAGAAACTACTTGCGGTAAATTATTGTAGTAGGTAAAACTATTGCCAACAAATAAAACCTTAATTTTTTTATTTTGAGAGAGTAGAGTGCTGTTCGTTTGGGCACTCAAAGCACTGCTTAAAAATAGGATGATAAAAAAAGGTGCAAGTAGGATGGATTTAAATTTCATATGTAAGTGATTTTATGCTTCGTTCTAAGAAAGTACAATATTAACAATTTTATCTTTTGATGTTTTGTTAAATTTTTTTTAAATTCTGGTTTCTATATTATTTGGTTTAAAAAATTGATATGTAGTTGTTTACGTGTGTTTTTGTGTTGTTTAAAGTAGTTGTTGTTTTTGTGTCCTATATTTTAGAACACATTTTTTTCACTTTTGTAAGAACTAAAATAAAGATAATATTTTGGGAAAATAAAATTACAAATTATGAGGAAAAAAAGGAGGCTATAAAAACACCAATCATAAAATTAACTTGGATGCAAATTTGGTTTGTGTTACTTGTGCTATTAGCTATCAGATTAGATGCAAATAGTGTTGCATCTTTTTTTGAATGTATTATGAATAAATTTTTAAGTAATTAACTATGGAATCAGTAAATATACTTTTAAATATAAAACGGAAATACTTCTACAAATCAATTCGTTTGATTGTGTTTTGGGTAACCCTGCCTTTATTATTTTCTTTAATTTTATTGTTTATTTTTCAAAATGAAAAAATTATGAAACTTTTAGAAATAATCAATTTATGATTTCTCTTTGGGTTCTATAGGTTTTAATTAGTTCTCGACTGCATTCGAACAGACAATTACTCCATTTAATAACTATTTCTTCCCATCAACAATAATAACAATTTCTCCTTTTGGTGGCTTAATTGTATAATGTGCTAAAACTTCGGTTGCAGTTCCTCTAATGGTTTCTTCAAACATTTTTGTGAGTTCTCTGGATACAGAAACTTGTCTGTCAGCGCCAAAGTATTCTACAAAATGCGCCAGTGTTTTTAGTAGTTTATGAGGAGATTCATAAAAAATCATTGTTCTATTTTCTTCAGCTAAAAGTAAAAACCGAGTTTGTCTTCCTTTTTTAACAGGTAAAAAACCTTCAAAAATAAACTTGTCATTTGGTAAGCCCGAGTTTACCAAAGCAGGCACAAAAGCAGTTGCGCCAGGCAAGCAATCCACTTCAATATTATTTTCTACACAAGCCCTCGTTAGTAAAAAACCAGGATCTGAAATTGCAGGAGTTCCGGCATCAGAAATTAAAGCACAAGTTTCTCCGTTTTGAATTCTTTGCACAATACCTTTTACAGATTTATGCTCATTATGCATGTGATGACTGTGCATTTGTGTGCCAATCTCAAAATGTTTTAAGAGTTTTCCGCTTGTACGTGTATCTTCTGCTAAAATAAAATCTACCTCTTTTAAAACTCGAATAGCTCTAAAAGTCATATCTTCTAAATTACCAATTGGTGTAGGAACTAAATATAATTTTGACATGTATTTCTTTAAAAGAGCTACAAAGTTACAATAAAAAGACGCTAAAAAACACGACCTTAAAAAATGAGGTTTAGTTTATTTATTTCTTTTTAAACTTTGTAAAAGGGATAATCATAGGAGTCTTTTTTTGGTAGGTTTTATACTCTTCTCCAAGTTCTTTTAGCAACTCTTTTTCTTCTAAAAATTTTACAGCAACAAACATATAAATGGTTGTTATAATAGCAAAAAGTAAATGTCCTTGGGTCATAATAGGTGTTGCCCAAAATGCAATTAAAAATCCTAGCATTAATGGATGGCGAACTAATCTGTAAAAAAAATTCATTTTAAATTTAGGATCTGTTAAGTTTTTATTTTTAAAGTTTTCAAATACTTGTTGCAATCCTAATAAATGAAAATGGCTAATTAAAAAAGTAGAAATCAATACAATTCCCCATCCAGCCCAAAAGATAGCTTTTATAATAATTGCAAATATCTCTGAATCAACTTCCCAAATTACCTCGTTTATAGGTTGCCATTTCCAGAAAATTAAAAGAAGCGCTAAACTAGAGAATAACACATAAATACTTCTTTCTAAAGCAATACCAAAAATAGTATTCCACCATTTTTTAAAGCTTGGTCTCGCCATAATACTGTGTTGCATTGCAAAAACTGAAAGCAGCACTACATTGATAATGATTGCATTTGGTCCAGTTTCTCCGCTGTTAATTGTTTTTGGCACAAACAAGTTGCCTACAAATCCTATAAAATATAAAAAGGTTACTAAAAAAACAAAGTAGGTAACAAATCCGAATAAAAGAATTATAAATTTTTTCATGAGAATAAGGTTTAAGTTCATAAAACAGTGTTTACTTCTTAACTTTATTTGTTTTTTAACTTAGGGTAGAAGTATTTACACTTAAAAACAGGCATGTTTAAAGATAGGTATAAAAAAATAGCCAAAAATGGTTGAATTGTCTTTACTTAAAAATTTAAAAAATTATTTTTTTAAATAGATTCGTAAGTTTCAACAGTAATAGCTGCAATAATATCTCCTGTATGTTTTGTAGAAAGGGGTTCAAATAATAAAACATGGACTTCTTCTTTTGCAATAGGTTTGTGCAAAACTCCTTTTGGTACGATGTAAAACTCGCCTTTGTTTAAAGTAATTGTTTTGTCTTTTAATTCAATATCTAATGAGCCTTTTAGTACCATAAAAAGTTCATCTTCTAGGTCATGCTTATGAAATACAAATTCGCCTTTTAATTTCGCTAATAAAAGTTGTTGCCCATTTAATTCTCCAATTTTCTTTGGCGACCATAGATCAGAAAAAAGCCTTAATTTTTCTTGAATATTAATTACACTCATAAAACAAAGTTACAAAACTAAATGCTGCGTTACCGATTGAAGCGATATCCTTTTTATGCCAAAATTACTTCAATAGCTTTTTAGTGAATAAAGATATTGATTCTCATTGACAGATGCTGAACTAAATTCAGCATAAAAAGATACAGCGAAAAGCGGGGCATTTCTCTTTAGAAATGAACGCCCAAAAAACTGATCAAATTTGATATAATTGTTTAATTTTGTAGCTCAGATCCCGAAACAAGTTTGGGATTACAGTTTTAAGGATTTCCGCTTTGCGGAAGCAAATTTTCAAAAGAGAAATGTATAGAAGTCATTCTTGTGGCGAGTTAAGAGCATCGCATATAAATACAGAAGTAACCTTAGCGGGTTGGGTACAAAAAAGTCGTGATAAAGGGTTTATGGTTTGGGTAGATTTACGAGACAGATACGGAATTACGCAACTTATTTTTGATGAAGAACGCACATCTAAAGAAATGATGGAAAAAGCGAAATCGTTAGGAAGAGAATTTGTAATTCAGGTTACTGGAACTGTAATTGACCGTGAATCTAAGAATGATAAAATGCATACGGGAGACGTTGAAGTGTTGGTTTCTAAATTAGAAATTTTAAATGCATCTGTAACGCCACCTTTTACAATTGAGGATAAAACTGATGGAGGTGAAGACATCAGAATGAAATATAGATACTTAGATATTAGAAGAAATCCTGTAAAAAACAGTTTGATTTTTCGTCATAAAGTAGCGATGGAAGTTCGTAAATATTTGTCTGATCAAGAATTTATTGAAGTAGAAACTCCGTATTTAATAAAATCGACTCCAGAAGGAGCAAGAGATTTTGTGGTACCAAGTAGAATGAACGAAGGGCAATTTTATGCACTACCACAGTCTCCGCAAACATTTAAACAACTGTTAATGGTTGGCGGAATGGATAAATATTTTCAGATTGTAAAATGTTTTAGAGACGAAGATTTACGTGCAGACAGACAACCAGAATTTACACAAATTGACTGTGAAATGGCGTTTGTTGAGCAAGAAGATATTTTAAATGTTTTTGAAGGATTAACGCGTCATTTATTAAAAGAAATTAACGGAATCGAAATTGAGAAATTTCCGAGAATGTTATACGACGATGCCATGCGTATTTATGGAAATGACAAACCAGACATTCGTTTTGGAATGGAGTTTGGCGAGTTAAACGAATTGGCACAACATAAAGATTTTAGTGTTTTTAATAGCGCAGAATTAGTAGTTGGTATTGCAGTTCCTGGAGGAAATAGCTACACAAGAAAAGAGATTGATGCATTGATAGACTGGGTTCGTAGACCACAAGTTGGCGCTTTAGGTATGGTATATTGTAGAGTAAACGAAGATGGTTCTTATAAATCTTCTGTAGATAAATTTTACGATCAAGAAGACTTGGCAAAATGGGCAGAAAAAACGGGCGCAAAAGCGGGCGATTTAATCTGTATTTTATCTGGTGTAACCAATAAAGTAAGACAACAATTATCTGCTTTAAGAATGGAATTGGCAACACGTTTAGGATTGAGAGATCCAAAAGTATTTGCGCCACTTTGGGTAATTGATTTCCCTTTGTTAGAATTAGATGAAGAAACGGGTCATTTTCATGCAATGCATCACCCATTTACATCACCAAAACCAGGGCAATTAGAAATGTTAGAAACAGATCCTGGAGCGGTAAAAGCAAATGCGTACGATTTGGTTTTAAACGGAAATGAAATTGGTGGAGGTTCTATAAGAATTCACGATAAAATAATGCAAGCTACCATGTTGCGTCATTTAGGTTTTTCTGATGAAGATGCCAAAGCACAATTTGGTTTCTTAATGGATGCTTTTGAATATGGTGCACCACCTCACGGAGGTTTGGCTTTTGGTTTGGATAGATTGGTTGCTATTTTAGGCGGACAAGAAACAATTAGAGATTTTATTGCGTTTCCGAAAAATAATTCTGGACGTGATGTAATGATTGATGCGCCCGCATTTATTGATGATGCACAACTAAAGGAGCTCAGTTTGAAACTAGATATTAAATCATAAAAATTTTAAATCCCGCTTTTGCGGGATTTTTTTTGATATAAAATCTTTGCTGTATAGCGGAGGTGTATTGTTGAAGTTTTTAAAAAGAGTATATTTATAAAAAAATGCTTTTCAATTATGGAAATCGTACTGCTCATTTTTATCTGTATCTATTTATTGATAACAAACAAAAAAATAAGTTCAAAACTTAAAGAATTACATACTTCTGTTTTTCAGCTGGATGATAAATTGACTTTTTTACAACAAAAATTCACTTCTCTTGAACAGTTGTTAAAGGAGAAGAATGAAACTGTTGCTTATAAAGAAACTGAACAAGCAGTTAGAGAAGAACCCGTAATATCAGAAGAAAAGATAATAATAGAAGAAGTACAGTCAGAATTTATTGTTTCTGAAGAGATAGAATTAGAGGTGCCTATTGTTATTACTGCATCCAGGATTTCAATTATTTTGGATGATCAAAAACCCATTGTAAAAGAAGTTGAAAAAGAAGAAAAATACATCCCTAAAAAATCTTGGATTGAAAACTTTAAAGAGAAAAACCCAGATTTAGAGAAATTTATTGGCGAGAATTTAATCAATAAAATAGGAGTTTTAATTCTTGTTTTAGGGATTAGTTTTTTTGTAAAATTTGCCATTGATAAAGAGTGGATTAATCAACCCGCTCGTGTTGGAATTGGTCTTTTATGTGGTTCTCTAATTATGATGATTGCTCATAAGTTAAAGAAAAATTACACGTCTTTTAGTTCTGTTTTAGTGGCTGGTGCAATTAGTGTTTTTTACTTTACCATTTACATTGCTTTTCATGAATATCAATTATTTAGCCAAACAGTAGCTTTTAGTATTATGGCAATTATTACTGCTTTTAGTGCGTTGGTTTCGGTTTCTTATAACCGACAGGAATTGGCTGTTTTATCTTTAATTGGCGGTTTTGCAGCGCCATTTATGCTTAGTACAGGAGAAGGAAATTATGCTGTATTATTCTCATATATTGCTATCTTAAACTTGGGGATTCTTGCCGTTTCGTATTTTAAAAAATGGAAAATAGCCACAATTTTAGACTTTGTTTTTACCTCCGTTTTATTTGTGAGTTGGTGTTTAACATCTATACAAAATCAAGGTTTTGAGCATTATGGAGCCTTAACTTTTGCCACTATTTTTTATTTTATTTTTAGCATTACAATTGTGTTATATAACTTAAAAAATAAAGGTGTTTTCTCTGAGGTCGAATATTTTATTTTAATTGCAAACACCTTTATCTTTTTCGGAATCGGAATGTTAATTTTGAAAGATTTGGATTCCAATTATACAGGTTTATTTACATTGTTGTTAGCCGTTTATAATGTGATTTTTGCTACTGTTCTATATAAGAAATTCGGCTTAGATAAAAACGCGGTGTATGTTTTAATTGGTTTGGCATTAACCTTTGTTACGTTAACCATTCCTATTCAGTTTGACGGAAATCAGATTACACTTTTTTGGGCTGCAGAAGTAGTTTTATTGTTTTGGTTGTCTCAAAAATCAAAAATCGAAGCTTTTAAAGTGGGCGCAATTATAGTGCAAATATTGTCAATTATTAGTTTGCTCTTAGATTGGGAATTGTATGCCTCTTCACAAGAATTATTGGTAGTTGTAAATCCTTTATGTATAGCTGGTTTTGTAGTAAGTATTTCTTTATTTTTAACCTATTGGTTGATGAAAAAAGAAGGAAATATTGTCACTAAGTTTTTTACTTTAGATATTAATTTTTATAAAATAGCACTGGTACTCGTATTGGTGCTTGTTACTTATTTTACAGGGTTTTTAGAAATTAAGTACCAAGCAAATCAGTTCTTAGAAAACTCCGCATCAGCATTCTCTTTTACACTTGCATATCACTTTGTCTTTGTAGTTTTGCTATTGATTTTTGCAGACAAACTAAAAAATAAACTTGTAGAGAAAGTTGTGCTATTAATAAGTGCTATTTCAATTTTCTTTTATATTTCAAGTTTTTATAATCTACCTACAGATGAAATTATTCAAAATTTCGAATCGTCTGTAAACAGTAACTATGCATTTTATTTTCATTATATTATTCTAGCGTGCCTTATTTATTTCGGATTTCAAATATTTAGCAAAACAAGCGCTGTCTTTAAAGTAAAACCGGCTCAAAGTAAATGGTTACCTTGGATATTTGTTTTTGCAATTGTTTATATCTTAAGTAATGAAATAATGATTCATGGCATACATTTTTCTGATGCCATTGCAAATGTCGCTGTGCAGGATGATCAAAATAGTGAGTTTTCAAATTATATGTACATAGATGATAAAATAGACACTATTCAGGAGCAAATTATTAAAATTGGCTATCCAATTCTTTGGGGAGTTTTCTCTTTCATATTTTTAATAATCGGAATTAAAAAACAATGGAAAAACTTGCGAATTATTG
>Ga0222647_1000851_pt1 | contig 10760 bp, 9 predicted proteins | sample AntAcemetagen333_FD_179864 | JGI IMG/M metagenome (GOLD analysis project Ga0222647, IMG submission 179864) | Saline water microbial communities from Ace Lake, Antarctica - #333 | ecosystem: Environmental > Aquatic > Non-marine Saline and Alkaline > Saline | place: Antarctica: Ace Lake | collected...
TGATTCGCGCGCGCGAATCCCCGTTGCTACCTCTGCAACCTCCGCGAATGATCTGGTGAGGGGATGTGAGGAAAAACCGGTGAGGGTGGGCGAAATTCACATCCTGCCGGAGCTGTCCCCCTCATGCCGAATTCATCGTCCGATACCTCGCCTGTTCTGTCGCTGCCGCTGATCCAGCCGGCGCAGGCGCAAAAGCATGTCACCCATAACGAGGCGCTCGATCTGCTGGATGCGCTGGTGCAGACCTCCGTTCTGAGTGCTGTCGCCACAGTGCCGCCTGCCGCGCCGCAGGAGGGCGATATGTATATTGTAGGCCCTGGTGCCACGGCGGCATGGGCCGGGCAGGACGCAGCACTGGCGCGCTATGCTATGGGGGTCTGGCGGTTTTTTGCCCCGCAGACGGGCTGGCGCGCCTGGGTGGTGGACGCCGAGCAGATGCAGGTCTTCGGGACGGGCGGCTGGCAGGTGATGGTGGTGCCTGCGGGGCAATCGCCTGCGCAGTTCGGGGTCAATGCCAGTGCGGATGGGACCAACCGCCTGACGGTCAGCGCGCCTGCGACCTTGCTGAACCATGAAGGCGGCAGTCACCGGCTCAAGATCAATAAGGCGGCACCGGTCGAGACGGCGAGCCTGCTGTTCCAGTCCTCGTTCTCGGGGCGTGCAGAGATGGGGCTGGCGGGCAGTGATAACTGGTCCATCCGGGTATCAGCGGATGGCACGGCCTGGACCACCGCGCTGGAAGTAGCGGCAGGCACCGGGCAGATCAGCGGCGCCGGGGTGCAGGCGACCGCAACGGATGTACGCGAAGGCAGACTGGTGCGAACCGAAGGGGCGGGGGCGGCGGTGCGCGCGTATTTTGGCAGCTATCACAGCCCTTCCGGCGGGCAGAATGTGGATCTGGCAGTGGCGGGGGATGTCGCCCTGTATAGTACGGCCAATCCGGGCACATGGCCTGTGGGTGCGGGCACGTTTTTGTTTGTCGAGACGCAGCGGATGTATCTTGGAAATGCCGTGCGCCAGATTGCGACTGAATATTCCGGCAGCGGTGCGTCGGTTGCGGCGGCGCGTCAGTGGATCCGTTTGCGCAGTGGCGGCGGCACATGGTCTGTCTGGTCGCCGGTCTTTACCCATGCTTCGGCTGTGGGTGTGGTTTCGCAGACTGCGGGCAATCCCACCGGCGCGCTGATGGAGCGGGGCAGCAATGCGAATGGTACGTTTGTACGCTTTGCCGACGGGACGATGATCTGTACCCATAATGTGATGCTGTCGGGTGGCGGCGCGGCCACGATTTCAGGATCGTGGACCTTTCCCTCAAGCTATGCCGCAGCCCCTGCGGTCACGTATACATCGACATCGGCACCCGCCGCAGGCACGCGCGAGCGGTCGCTGTGGCAGAACACAGGCGTGGTCGTGCGCACGCTGAGCATGTCACTCAATTCAAACTGGCCAGCGGGGACATCGGAGACTGTCACGGCGATGGCCATTGGCCGCTGGTTCTAGGAAAGGATACTCCAATGCAGATTATATTTTCGCCGGTCCGCAAGGACACTGTTTTGCAGCTTGAGCGTCGGGGCGATACGCTGATGGTCAATGATGCCCTGTTTGATTTCAGCGATCTGGAAGAGGGAGACGCACGGGAGGTGGAGAGCGACTGGGTGATCGGGCCGGTGGTGCGCCACGCGGGCATGCTGCGGATCATGCTGCTGTTGCCCCATGGCGCGCAAGCCCCGCAGGAGACGCTGTTTCCCGAGCCACTGGTAGTGGATGTAGACGGAGCGATCGCGGTCCCGCCCTTTGAGGCGCTGCACAGCGATAGGGAGATCTCAGGTCTGTAAAATTGGAGATCTGTAAGGCGCTTGCGCGGCTCAGCGCATCCAGGGTGGCAGCGCGCCTTTCATCATGTGGTTGTAATGCTCGACCGCTTTTGCCACACGGGCGTAGTAGAAAAACCGCCCGTTCTGCAGCACGACCCCCGAGGTGCACATGCGCTCCAGCTGGCCCATCGAATGGGAGACGAAGATGGCACCGGATGTCTTGAGGCGTTCTCTTAGAAGCGCCTCGCTCTTGGCCTGGAAGGAGCCGTCACCTACGGCGGTGACCTCGTCGATCAGATAGGTGTCAAATTGCACGGCCATGGACATGGCAAAGGCCAGCCGCGATTTCATGCCCGATGAATAGCTGCGCACTGGCAGTTCGAAATGCGCGCCCAGCTCGGAGAATTCGCGGGCGAATGCGCACATCTCCTCGGTATCCACCCCGTAGATGCGGGCCACAAATTTCACGTTTTGCGCACCTGTCAGGTCACCGTGGAAGGAACCGGCAAAGCCTACAGGCCAGGATACAGAGCCGTGGGGAATGATCTCGCCGCTGTCGGCGGCCACAGAACCCGCGATCATCTGGAGCATTGTGGATTTGCCGGCACCGTTCGCCCCCATCAGGGCGATGGTCTCGTTTTTAGGGAAAACGAAATTGATGTCGCGCGCGATGACCTTTCTGTGACCGTTGAGATGATATGTCTTGTGCAGGTTGCGCAGCTCGATCATGGATCACCTCCGGTCGCGGATGGAATAATAGACCAGCACACCAATGCTCCAGGTCAGGATCAGGAAGAACCCTGTGACCAGACTGAAGACTAGCCGGTCGGGATAGCGTGCGGACTGGGGCAGGCTCGGCTGTGTATAGGGGGCGAGATAGCGGCTCTGGCGCGCAGCTTCGGCGATGGCGCCGTCCAGACCGGCTTGCGCTGCCAGATAGGTCTGTTGTGCGTATTGCAGATCAACGGTCAGCCGCTCGAACTCGGCAGCCAGACTGGAGAAGTTGAGCCCGCCTGGACGGCTCTCGGAGGCGCTGCCGAACTGGGCGCGCTCCAGCTCCACCAGATCCTTGATCACCTCGATCCGGCGCTGTTCGGTGATGATGCGCCGGTCGGTCGTCGCCAGCCCTTCGAGCAGCAGCAGATTAAGATCGACCCGGGCCTTCGCCAGTTGCTGCTCTAGCGAGTTGAGAATTCCGATCTGGCCCTGCACGGCAGCTTCGAGGTTGATGGTACGATTTTGCGTGCGAAAGGTCGTCATGGCCTCGCGGGCATCGCGCAACCGCTCCAGCGAGACTTCCAGATCAAGCTGGGCATAGCGGGTGTTGTTGTCGCGCGCGATCGCCGAGAGCCGGTTGATCAGCAGCGAGCTTTCTTCGACCACGCGACGCGCGATGTTCTGTGCATCCTGCGGCCGGAAGGCATGCACGCGCAGCTCGATCAGGGCAGTGCCCTGATCATAATGCACCTCGACCATCCGCTGCCAGTAATCCACCAGATCCTCGATCTTGCCGGTGTCGCGGAAGGCAAAGATGGGATCGAATTCGGGAACAGTATAGATCTCGACCAGATCGAGTTCTGCCATGACCCGTTCCAGAAGGTCCTGACTGTGCAAGAACTCGTTGAGGATGTCGGTATCGGATGAGGAGGTGCCCGATACGCTTGCCAGACTGCCCAGCAGATCGGCAGCAGAACCCAGCTCCTCGGTGCGCACGGCAAAGCCCGCGTTGGAGATATACTGGTCCTGCGCAATCGCAAACATATAGAATACAGTCGCGGCAAGCGGGGCCAGCACCACAAGTATAAAGCTGCCCAGCATCCACCTGTGGCGCTTGCGCGGGCGTGCAGCGCCTGCGCTGGTGGGGACGCTGCGGGCGGCTGCTGTGGGCTGTTGTCCTGCGCCGGGGTTTTGGGCCGGTCCGGGAGCTGGTGACGCAGGAGGGGGTGTTTGCTGTGAAACGGGATGATCCTTTAGCCGCCGCCCGAAAGTAGGGACAAGAATGAGGTGTTGGGGGATGCATCGGATTTTACGCCTCGCTATGCAAGGAAAAATCTCTTAACCAACGAGTATCGGCCCTTGGGGCAAACAATGCGAGGCTGGCATGACAGAGGCAACACCTTCGTCCGGCGCGGGACACGCGGCGCCTGATCTTCCGGCGCCCGGCCTTCCTGCCCTCGATCTTCCTGCACCCGGCGTGCGTCTGTCGGCGCGGCGCAAGGCCGCTTCGACGCGGGCGGTGCTGGCCCTCATCCTGCGCGAGATGTCTACCTCTTATGGTCGGTCGCCGGGCGGCTATGTCTGGACCATCGTTGAGCCTGTGGCAGCGCTTTTCATGCTGGCGCTGGTTTTTTCTTATTTGTTCCGGACCCCGCCGCTGGGCTCCAGTTTTCTGGTGTTCTATGCCACGGGCATGTTGCCTTTCATGGCGTATAATTCCATCAGTAATAAAATTGCATCGGCGATCCAGTTTTCCAAGCCTTTGCTGGCCTATCCGTCGGTCACTTATATCGATGCCATCGTGGCGCGGCTGATCCTCGAGACGATGACCCAGCTGATCGTGGGGTTTATTATTATTGCTGCCATCCTGATCTGGACCGCCGAACCTGTTGTTCTGGATTTCGGGGCGATCGCGCTTGCGATTTTGATGACCATGGCTCTGGGGGTCGGAGTCGGCCTCACAAACAGCTTTCTCAACAGCATGTTCCCGATCTGGGTCACCCTCTGGGCGGTGATGAATCGTCCTCTGTTCCTGATTTCTGGGATTTTCTTTTTGGTAGAACCGCTGGCAAAGGAATACCGTGATATCTTGCTCTATAATCCGCTCATCCACATCCTGCCGATGATGCGCTCGGGGTTTTATGCCACCTATGATGCACCCTATGCGTCGCCTGTCTATGTCTTTGCCTTTGCAATCATACCTGCGGTTTTCGGGATCTTGATGCTGTACCGCTATCACAAAGACATTCTGGAGATCTGAGGTGCTGCGGGCTGGTCTTGCTCTGGTGAATTGCACAGCCCAGCCCTAGTTGATATGCGAGACAAAATTTCAGGAACTTCCGCATGTCCCAAGGCTCTATTTCATCACGCGCAATGCGGTTTTTACGCATTTTCTTTCTTCGGCCCCAAGAGCGTGCAGCGCTAAAGGCAGGCCGTGCCAGCGGGTTGTTCGATCCGGTCTATTACAGTGGGGCCTATCCGCAGGTGCATGCGCTGTTCCGCCCCTTTCTGCTGCGCCATTATATCGTCTACGGCGAGCATATGGGCTACCGCCCCAATCCCGATTTCTCGCCTTCGGCCTACCTGCGCTATAATCCTGATGTAGCGGCACAGGGGATATCGCCGTTTTTGCACTACGCCAGCACCGGCCACCGCGAGGCGCGCATCACCAAGGAGCTGCCAGAGGTCGAGGCGCTGCCTGCGGTATTGTCGCCCCGGCTGCGCTTTGATGCGGCCCGCGCGCGTGCGGATGTGGCGATTGTGATGCACATCTACTACCCTGATCTGTGGCCCGAGTTCAAAGCGCGCATCGACTGTCTGGAGGTGGCGCATGATCTGTTCATCACGCTGACCTACCGCGGTGACGAGACTGAAGCGCTGGCCGAGCAGATCCGCGCCGAGTATCCTGCTGCTACGGTGGTGCCGCTAGAGAACCGGGGCCGCGATATTCTGCCGTTTCTGGTGCTGGTCAATGCGGGCGCGCTGGCAGGCTACAAGGCGGTGTGCAAGATCCATACCAAGAAGTCGCCGCACCGCGAGGACGGGGAGATCTGGCGGCGGCACCTGATTGACGGTGTGCTGCCAGAGCAGGGCCTGCAAAGCCTGTTAGAGACGTTTATTGCCGACGAGAAGGCCGGTTTCTGGGTGGCCGACGGGCAGCATTTTGACGATACAAAGTGGTGGGGCAGCAACCTCGAGATCACGCGTTCGCTGCTGCGGCGCCTCGAGATGGAGATCACCGGCGAGCGGCTGTCGTTTCCCGCAGGCTCGATCTACTGGATGAAGCCGGTGATCGTGGATCTGCTGCGCGCGATGCGGCTGGACACGGACCAGTTCGACCCCGAGCTGGCGCAGGTGGACGGCACACTGGCCCATGCGCTGGAGCGCACGATGGGCTTTTTGTCGGAGATGGCAGAGCTGGAGATCCGCCAGACCACGCAAGTGGCACAGATGACCACGGAAGTGGCACAGATGCAGGGCAAAGCAGTCTCTAACAAAAGCAAAAAGACCCCTCCCGCCTTTGTCAGCGCGTTTTACCTGCCGCAGTTCCACCCGATCGCGGAGAATGACGCCTGGTGGGGCCGCGGCTTTACCGAATGGCGCGGCACGGTCGCGGCGCAGTCGATGTTTGCGGGCCACAACCAGCCGCTGCTGCCCGCCGATCTGGGCTATTACGATCTGCGCGCCACCGAGGTGATGGGCGATCAGGCGCAGCTTGCGCGTCGTGCGGGCATTGATGCGTTTTGCGTCTACCACTACTGGTTTGACGGGCGGCGTGTGCTGGAGGCGCCACTGGACAAATTGCTGGCGCGCCCCGAGATCGATTTCCCTTTCTATCTGTGCTGGGCCAACGAGAGCTGGCGGCGCAACTGGGACGGGCTGTCGGGCACTGTGTTGCTGGAGCAGACCTACCGCGACGGCTTCGAGCAGGCCTTGGTTGAGGACAGCCTGAAATATATGCGCGATCCGCGCTATATGCGCCCCGACGGGGTGCGTCCGCGTTTCGTGATCTACCGCCCCGAGGACATGCCCGATCCGGTGGCCAGCGTGGCGCGGATGCGCGCCGCATGGCGGGATGCAGGCATCGGCGAGGTGGAGCTGGGGGCCGTCTGCTTCCACATCGCGGGGGAGACGCCGGTCGCGGATGATCTGTTCGACTTCTGGATCGAGATGCCGCCCCACGGGATCGTATCGGGAGAGGATTACCTCTATGGCGGGCCGCAGGGCAACATGCTGCACCGCGAGGTGCGCGCAGGCTTCAAAGGGCTGGTCTACGACTACAACAAGGTGATCGAGACGTCGGTATCAAAATCCTACGTGGCATCGCTGCCCGCCAATACGATCTGCGGTGTGATGCCCGGCTGGGACAATACCGCGCGGCGCGGGCTGGAGGCGCATATGGCCTACGGGGCCAATCCGGCGCGCTTTGGCGTCTGGCTGGATAGGGTGATGTCGCACCGCATCTCTACCTCCTACCGCGGCGAGCTGTTTGTGAATGCCTGGAACGAATGGGCAGAGAAGGCCGTGCTGGAGCCTACGGCAGTCTACGGTGATATGGCGCTGCGGGTGCTGGCGACTAAGACGGGCAAGGCCGAGACGGTTAAGGCCGAGACAGTTAAGGCCAAGACAGTTAAGGCCAAGACAGTTAAGGCCAAGACAGTTAAGGAACGCGCGGATGTCTAAGGTTGTCTTGCACATCGGCACGCATAAGACGGCCACCACCACCATTCAGGACATGTTTCACAAGAATGCGCCCTTGCTGGCACAGCATGGCCTGATCTATCCGCATCTGGGCCGCGTGACGGGCCATCACGGGCTGGTCTATGACTGGAGCCGTCTGCCGCCGGTGTACAAGCCCGATATCGGCAGTCTTGATCTCTTTAGCCAGATCGCGCGCGATCATGCAGGCAAGGATGCCACGGTGTTTCTGAGCTCGGAGGAGTTCTCGCGCGATGTCGCCGGTGCATCGGTTGATTTTGCGGCCGTGCGCGAGCGTCTTGAGGCCTTCGACGAGATCGAGGTGATCTGCGTGCTGCGCACCCAGTGGCAGTTCCTGCAATCCATCTATCTGGAGCTGAGCCGCAGCAGCAGCCCGCTGCGCCCCTCCCAGATTACCGAGCCCGCGATCAAGGGTGGCAATGCAATGAGCCTGATGGTGGATTACAACCTGATCCTGGACCGTCTGGAAAAGGTCTTTGCCCCCGAAGAGATCACGCTGCTGGATTACAATGTTGTAGGGCAGGGCGAGGGGCGCATCCTGGGCGCCGTGTTGCGGCATCTGGGCATTGACCTCAAGGTCGATGCGCTGGAGCTGGTCAATGACGGCTTCTCGAATATCTCGCCGCATCCGCTGGCATCATGGGTCAGCAACATCATGGCAGAGCCCCAAAAAGCGCCCACATGGCTGGTCGATTGCGCCACTGAGGCTTTTCGCGAAGAGATGGGGCCGGACATTGTGTCGTGCCTGTTCACCCAATCCGAATTCGACGTGCTGGAGAAACATTTTGCCCCGCTCAATGACCGGCTGGCAGAGCGCCGTCAGGCAGTACAGCCCGGTTTTTCTATCACGCCCCCCGACTGTACGCCGATCAAATTGTTCCGCAATCAGGTGCATGCGCCGGTCTGGGCAAAGCTGACGCGTATTCTGGTGCGCGAGCGGATGCGCGCGCAAAAATAGCGCAGCGGTCTGCGCGATACTATGCTATCTCATTCTCTGATTTTCCCTTTTCCCGACCCAGAACCCGGATGCCCCTCATGACCAAGCCTCTCACCACCGTGACCCCCAACACCTGGGAATTCCTGCGCGACCCGATGATCGCGCCCACAGGGTTTCGGGAATATGATGCCCGCTGGCAGTACCCTGAGGCGATCAATCTGCCCGGCATCACGGCACTGGGCCTTGGCCTTGGCACCCAGATGCGCCGCCGCGGCATCGAGCCGGTGATTGCCGTGGGCAATGACTACCGCGACTATTCGCTGTCCATCAAAAACGCGCTGATGCTGGGCCTGATACAGGCGGGTATCCATGTGCGCGACATCGGGCCTGCGCTGTCGCCCATGGCCTATTTCGCGCAGTTCCATCTGGACGCGCCCGCCGTTGCCATGGTCACGGCGAGCCATAATCCAAACGGCTGGACCGGGGTCAAGATGGGCTTCGAGCGCCCGCTGACCCATGGCCCCGACGAGATGAACGAGCTGCGCGATATCGTGATGAACGGCGAAGGCCAGACCCATCCGGGCGGCACCTACGAGTTTGTGGAAGGCGTGCGCGAAGCTTACCTCGACGATCTGGTGGGTGATTTCAAAATGACCCGAAAGCTCAAGGTGGTTTGCGCCACGGGCAACGGCACGGCAAGTGCCTTTGCGCCCGAGCTGTTCCGCCGCCTTGGCGTTGAGGTGGTGGATAGCCACAATGCGCTGGATTATACCTTTCCGCATTACAACCCCAACCCCGAAGCCATGGAGATGCTGCACGACATGAGCGATAGCGTCAAAGCCTCGGGCGCCGATTTCGCGCTGGGGTTTGACGGCGATGGCGACCGTTGCGGTGTGGTGGACGACGAGGGCGAGGAGATCTTTGCCGACAAGATGGGTGTCATCATGGCCCGCGATCTGAGTGCGATCTATCCTAATGCCATTTTTGTAGCAGATGTGAAATCCACCGGCCTTTTCGCCTCTGATCCCGTGCTGCGCGCCAATGGGGCCACGGCAGATTACTGGAAAACCGGCCATAGCCATATGAAGCGCCGCGTGCATGCACTGGGGGCACTGGCGGGCTTCGAGAAATCGGGCCACTACTTTTTGGCAGAGCCCCTCGGGCGTGGCTATGATTGCGGGATGCGCGTCGCGGTAGAAGTTTGCAAGCTGATGGACCGCAACCCCGACATGAAGATGTCCGATCTGCGTCGCGCGCTGCCCCATACCTGGGCCATGCCGACCCTGTCGCCCTATGCCGCTGATGAGGAGAAATACGACATCCTCGCCCGCATCGTGGCCAAGCTGGAGCATGTGACCGAGTTCGCAGGCCGTCCCGTGGCGCAGGTGGTCACGGTGAATGGCGCGCGGGTGATCCTGGACAATGGCAGCTGGGGACTGGTGCGTGCCTCCAGTAACACGCCCAATCTGGTCGTGGTCTGCGAGAGTGCGCAGAGCGAGCAAGAGCTGCGCGGGATCTTCAAAGCCATCGATGATGTCATCCGCACAGAGCCGGGCGTGGGCGAGTATGACCAGACTTTCTGAGGCAGACCGCATATGTGAGGGCCGCAGAAGCAAGTTTGTGTACCGATCTGAACCTGTAGTCGGGACCGGCTGACAAACTCGCTATCTTTTGCCCGGCAAGGTCACGCAAAGCGTGATCCCGAGAGGGGGCAGTGGATGGCATGTGCGCTGTTCAGTGCCTTCATTGATCATCCGGTTGCCGATCTGTTCAGGCGTCCAGCCGTTCTTAAGGTGTTCAATCACTCGGTTGTACAGGTCAGGATGTCGAACGAGTTTGCGTTGTGTTGATCGCCGCCGTCGTGTGCACTGGTGAGCCGCCCTCCCAAAGGATCCTGCGTATTTCTTAGGAAAGGCATCACCGGTCCGGAAAGTGCGTTTGATCTCGTGGAAGACCGTAGACTTGTGACGCTGCAATAGGCGCGCCACTGGTCTTGAATGCTACGACGTTCCTGCATGCTCGGTTGTGTGTAAACCACTCCCATGCGTTTTTCTCCTCATTAGATAACGCATTTTTCTAATAGGAGTCGCACTTCAGGGTAGCGCGCACCAGTTCGCATAAAAAGGTTTGTAAGGTTAATTATGTAATTTATTGAGAGAGCCAACGATATTGCCACCTATCATACTCAAGAGGTGAATTGCGTTGCGCCTGCTTTACCTTTTTGGTGCGCACCTGATCTGAGAGTGCGCCCTGACAGATGAAGTATCACAGAGTTTCCTCATCGGGCGCTCATGGCATTTTTTGTACTGTTGATGTGGTGGTGGGCCCGATCTAATCCTCCCTACTTTCCTGCATATGCGCGGTACCACGCCACAAACGTTGCAATGCCATCGCGTAAATCGGTTTGGGGCTGGTAGCCGGTGAGAGTTTTCAACAGATCTGCATTGGCCCAGGTGGCAGGCAGATCGCCGGGCTGCATGTCCATGTAGTTGCGTTTGGCCTTTATGCCGAGGGCGTCCTCTATGGCATCCACGAAATCCAGCAGGCGCACCTTGTCGCTGTTGCCGATGTTG